>OFMO01000841.1_pt1 | contig 22634 bp, 14 predicted proteins | sample 1541821 | NCBI WGS metagenome assembly OFMO01 (sample SAMN04209253, study PRJEB22552) | human gut metagenome | biome: gut; material: feces | host: Homo sapiens | place: USA: Oklahoma | reverse complement strand
GGCGGCCGTCAGGGCGGTGTAGAGGGTCTCCAGGGCGTCCGGGGGCAGCCAGTCGTCGGAGTCGGCAAAGGCAAAATATTGGCCGTTGGCCTGGGTCATGCCCAGGTTCCGGGCGGAGCTGACCCCGCCGTTGTCCTTGTGGAAGACCCGCACGCGGGGGTCCTCCTTGGCGATCTGGTCACACAGCGCCCCGCTGTGGTCCGGGGAGCCGTCGTCGATCAGTAAAAGCTCCAGATCCTGAAAGGTCTGGTTCAAGATGGAGTCGGTACACTTGCGGAGAAAGCTCTCCGCCCGGTAGACCGGTACGATCACCGAGATTTCCGGCATACAAGATCCTCCTTCTTTCCGGATGAGGTACGATCCTGCCGCAAGCTCAGTGGCAGGCGGCCTTGAGCTGGGCAGCGCGGTCGGTCTGCTCCCACTTCACGCCCAGGTCCTCGCGGCCCATGTGGCCGTAGGCGGCCAGCTTCTGGTAGATGGGCTTTTGCAGGTCCAGGTCGCGGATGATGGCGGTGGGGCGCAGGTCAAAGGTCTTGCGGACGGCCTCCTCCAACACAGAATCGGCCACGGTGCCGGTGCCGAAGGTCTCCACCAGGATGGAGACGGGCTGGGCCACGCCGATGGCGTAAGCCAGCTGCACCTGGCAGCGCTTGGCCAGGCCGGCGGCCACGACGGTCTTCGCCACCCAGCGGGCAGCGTAAGCGGCGGAACGGTCCACCTTGGTGGGGTCCTTGCCGGAGAAGGCGCCGCCGCCGTGGGGGGCAGAGCCGCCGTAGGTGTCGACGATGATCTTCCGGCCGGTCAGTCCCGTGTCGCCCTGAGGCCCGCCGATGACGAAGCGGCCGGTGGGGTTGACATAGACCTTGGTGTTCTCGTCCATGAGGTTTGCCGGGACGGTGGGCTTGATGACCAGCTCGATCATGTCCTTGCGGATCTGGTCCAGCTCGACCTTGGGGCTGTGCTGGGTGGACAGGACCACGGTGTCCACGCGGACGGGCTGGTTGTTCTCGTCATACTCGACCGTGACCTGGGTCTTGCCGTCGGGGCGCAGGTAGTCGACCTTGCCCTCCTTGCGGACCTGGGTCAGGCGCTTGGCCATCTTGTGGGCCAGGGAGATGGCCAGGGGCATCAGCTCAGGTGTCTCGTCGCAGGCGTAGCCGAACATCATGCCCTGGTCGCCGGCGCCGTTGTCCAGTTCGCTCTCGCCCTCGGCCTTGGCCTCGAAGGACTTGTCCACGCCCAGGGCGATGTCGGCGCTCTGCTCATCAATGTTGGTGATGATGCCGCAGGTGTCGCAGTCGAAGCCGTACTTGGCGCGGTCATAGCCGATGCCGCGAATGACCTCGCGGGCGATCTTGGGGATGTCCACGTAGCACTTGGTGCTGATCTCACCCATGATGTGGATGAGGCCGGTGGAGGCGGTGGTCTCGCAGGCGACGCGGCCCAGGGGGTCCTTGGCTAAGATGGCGTCCAGCACAGCGTCAGAGATCTGATCGCAGATCTTATCGGGATGTCCCTCGGTAACGGACTCAGAAGTAAAAAATCTGTGGCTCATGGGAAGGGTTCCTCCTTAGATAGATGAATAATAATATAATGTAAAGCAGTTACCAACAAACTTACACGGACCAGCTCGTGAGATACTTCTCCTGGTCCTCGGTCAGGCTGTCGATCGACAGCCCCAGGGCGGCGAGCTTGGCCCGGCCGATCTCGTCGTCGATGGCATCAGGCACGGCGTAGACCTTCTTTTCCAGCCCGGTCTGCTTCGTCAGCCACTCCGCAGCCAGGGCCTGGACGGCGAAGGACATGTCCATGATCTCCGCCGGGTGGCCGTTGCCGGCGGCGAGATTCACCAGGCGGCCCTCGGCCAATACGTTCAGGGTCTTGCCATTGGGCAGGGTGTAGCCGACGATGTTCTCCCGGCGCAGCTGGCTGCTCTCGGCCAGCTCCCGCAGCGCGGCCACGTTGACCTCGCAGTCAAAGTGACCGGCGTTGGCCAGCAGGGCGTTGTGCTTCATGGCCTGGAAATGGCGGCCCACGATCACGTCCTTGCAGCCGGTGACGGTGACAAACACGTCGCCCAAGGGCGCAGCCTGGTCCATGGTCATCACCCGGAAGCCGTTCATGGTGGCGTCCAGGGCCTTGAAGGGGTCGACCTCGGTGACGATAACGTTAGCGCCCAGGCCTTTGGCACGCATAGCAACGCCCTTACCGCACCAGCCATACCCGGCGACCACGACGGTCTTGCCCGCCACGACCAGGTTGGTGGTGTGCATGATGCCGTCCCAGACGGACTGGCCGGTGCCGTACTTGTTGTCATAGTAGTGCTTGGCCTTGGCGTCGTTCACGGCCACCATGGGGCAGGGCAGGATGCCGTCCTTCTCGCGGGCTTTCAGGCGCAGGATGCCGGTGGTGGTCTCCTCGCAGCCGCCGATGAGGTCGCCGGCGTACGCTTTGCACTTGCCGCCCAGCAGGTCGATGAGGTCCCCACCGTCGTCAATGACGATGTGGGGGCGGCACTTGAGCGTCTCGATGAGGTGCGCCTCATACTCCTCGGCAGAAGCGCCGTGGATGCCGAAGGTCTCCACGCCCAGGCTGGCCAGGCCGGCGGCCACGTCGTCCTGGGTGGAGAGGGGGTTGGAGCCGGTCAGGCTCACCTGCGCTCCGCCCTTGCTGAGGACGTAGCCTAAGTTCGCGGTCTTGGCCTCCAGATGGACGGACACCGCCACGCGCAGCCCACGGAAGGGCTGCTCTTTCTCAAAGCGGGCCTCGATCTGGGCCAGGGCGGGCATAAAGTCCCGCACCCACTGGATCTTTCTCCGGCCGGACTCGGCCAGAGCCATGTCTTTTACAATACTCATGGGTCTTGTGTTCCTTTTCTAACTCTGCCTGAGAGACGCTGTCGGTAAGCCGCAGCTTACAAAAAAAGACTTCCCGCAGGAAGCCTTTGTCGCAAGACGCGGCGCCTCCTTATCGCTGTTAGCAGAACCACCTTGCCGGGGCGAAGGCCCTGGGGCAGGTTGGTGTGGGGTCATCAAGCTAACTCTCTCGCCCACTCTCGATAATGCGCTCTATGCAGTTGATCTCCCCACCAATTCAGTAGGGCCAAAACAGTACGTTACATTATACACCATCTTTCGGAAAAGGCAAGCCGTTTTTCAAAATTTTTTTACTTTTTCAAAAGCCGGGGAAATGTTCACAGTTTTGTGTAGACTTCCCTCGCGAAAGCGGGTAAAATAGAACCATATTCTATCCTACCCATCCCAACCAATATAAGGAGGTCGTTTCATTGCGTGCCATGCAACAATGGCTGGATCGTTTCTGCGCCAGGCACCCCCGCCTGGGGATCCCCGGCCTGATGCGCTACATCGTCATCGGCAACGTGCTGGTCTATCTGCTCGACATGTTCAGTAAAAATGGCTATGCCATGGGCACAGGACTGCTGGGCTTCAGCGCCAGCGCCATCCTGCAAGGGCAGGTCTGGCGGCTGGTCACGTTCATTTTTGTTCCTGCCAGCAGCCATAACATTTTCTTCTTTCTTGTCACCCTGTATTTCTACTACTTCATCGGCAACGCCCTGGAGAACGAGTGGGGGGCCAATAAGTTCACCATCTTCTATCTCTTCGGCGTGATCTTAAATATCGCCGTGGGCTTCCTGGTGGGCACGGCGTCCATGTTCTATGTGAATATGTCCATGTTCTTCGCCTTTGCCACCCTCTTCCCGAACCTGCAAGTCCTCTTCTTCTTCATCATTCCCATGAAGGTCAAGTGGCTGGCCTGGTTCGACGCGGCGTTTTTCGCCTATCAGATCCTCCGCCTGCTCCTGGCTGGGCATTTCCTCTATGCCCTCATTCCCATCGTGGCCATCCTGAACTATCTGCTCTTCTTCGCCTCTGACATTGGCGGGCAGGTGTCCTACTGGAAGGGCCGCGCCCAGCACACCGCCAACCAGGCCCGGCATAAAAACCCGAATTTCAGCCGTCCCAACGGAAGAAGCGGCCCCAAGGTCGTGAACTTCCACGACGCCAAGACGCAGACCAAAACGCCCCTGCACAAGTGCGCCGTCTGCGGCAAGACGGACCTGACCGACCCGCAGATGGAGTTCCGCTACTGCTCCAAGTGCAACGGCTACTACTGCTACTGTGCCGACCACATCAACAACCACATCCACATCCAATAAAAGAGGTGTTATCCCATGACTGATCAGGAACTGGTGGAGCGTGCCTTCACCATGCTCGAGCGCTCCTACGTCCCCTACTCCCACTTTCCCGTGGGAGCCGCCCTGGAAGGGGCGGATGGGGTGGTCTACACCGGCTGCAACGTGGAAAACTCCGCCTTCGGCTCCACGATCTGCGCCGAGCGCACCGCGCTGGTGAAGGCCGTCAGCGAGGGCTGCCGGAAATTCACCCGGCTGGCCGTGGTGGGCAACAGCACGGACTACTGCTGGCCCTGCGGGGCCTGCCGCCAGATGCTGTATGAGTTCGTCCCGGACCTGGAGGTCCTGGTGGCCCGGAAAGACCATCGGTTCGTGAAGTTCCCCCTGCGGGCGCTGCTCCCCCACGGCTTCGGCCCCGAAAGCCTGGACTGACGCCCCTTTTCCCGCATTTCTCACGCACTTCCCCGACCCCTGGCATTGTTCCAACGACGCTTCCTTCGGGAGACGCCGCCACACCCGACCTGAAGGAGGTAACTATGGATCTGCAAGAATATCTGGCCCGAATGAATTCCGGCGAGCCCGTCCAGGGCGGCGGCGACATGCACCGCTTCATGCGGGAGATCAACGAAGTCACCATGCGCCTGACCTGCGAGCTGAACAACAAGTACCACACCGGCGAGGAGGTCCGGGAGATCTTCTCCAAGATCATCGGCAAACCCGTGGACAAGAGCTTCCGCCTCTTCCCCCCCTTCTACACCAACTGCGGCAAAAACACCACCGTGGGCAAGGGCGTCTTCATCAACACCGGCTGCCACTTCCAGGACCAGGGCGGCATCACCCTGGGGGACGGGACGTTTTTGGGCAACAACGTGGTCCTGACCACCATGAACCACGACTTTGACCCGGAACATCGCTCCACCACCTACCCCGCCCCCATCGTCACGGGCAAAAATGTCTGGATCGGCTCCAGCGTCACCATCGTCCCCGGCGTCACCATCGGGGACGGAGCCATCGTGGGGGCCGGGTCGGTCGTCACGAAAGACGTGCCTCCCTACACCATCGTCGCCGGCGTCCCCGCCCGCGTCATCCGCAAGTTCGACCCCAAGACCGACCACCTGCCCTCTACCCACAAAAAGACCCACGAAGACAAATAACCCCACACAGCACAAGGCCCCCTGCCAAGCGGCAGGGGGCCTGTTTTTCATCAAGTCTTGCAGAATTTGTCGAACTATGGTAGTATAGCACCAAGTTATACTGCGTCGGCAGGCAACGCTGGCGCTTGGCGGTTCATCCTTCATCATCATTTCGGAGGGTGTACTTCTGCTTCACCTTCCGTCTCTTGAGAAGGAGGTGAATGCCATGTCTTGGACGATCACTGAGATCTGTGCTGTCATTATGGCAGGCTGCGCCGTGTTTGGTGCCCTGTTCGACATCTACAAGTTCCATCATCGCCACGACGATGAGAAAAAGAAGTAAGCCGCCTGGATTGGCCCCCTAGCGGCTTACTTATTTCAAGCAATTAGGATCAGCCGTCAGTCAGCCGTCCCTTCACGCATATAGTATAACCCAGGAGTCACAGCCTGTCAAGCTGTGGCTCCGTTTTTGCTGTTACAGCGCTTTGATGATCTCCAAAAACTGGCTCATACTAACTGCACCTTTTGGCAAGTTGTTTTCCTCTTTGAAAACCATATAGTAGCGGAACTGGCTTCCCGCATGACTGCTCCACGCCATACCCAATTCGATTTTCTCTCGGCTGTCCTCGTTTTTCAAATGTTCTCCCTTGGTTTCTGCGCAGATGAGCTTTCCTTTCTCCGTTCGGATGATGATGTCAGGATAGTGGTTGAGAAAGCCGTTGATGCAGAATCCCTGACGGGAAATATTTCTGTGCCACCAACGTACATTTGGCAGCGCCGTCAGCTCGATGACCAAAGCAGACTCCAGGCTATTCATATTCCCCTCTTCCGCTTGATATAGAGACTTCCCATAGATCTTGGTATGTGTGGTTGGATGGATATGATCCGGCAGACGGAAAGACGGTCTGCACGCAATACGCTCTGTTTCCAGCCAATCGAAGAAGGTTTTCTGGCAGTGCTTTTTTAGGAGAACCTCGATCTTATTTTTGATTTTTTCTCCGTAAGCCTGGATCGCTTTTTCCATGGCGGAAAGCTGATCTTTATCCATGTTGCCTACGATACGCTCAAGGTAGGCTTTCAGTTCCTCCGCATCGATCCCGTTCATTTTATTGAGCTTATGAAACATCGTATCTTTACAGACACGGACACGATTCTCCGAAGGCAGGTTATTGAAGTATTCTTTGAAATACCGCTGTTCCGCGCTTTTCATCTTAAATACTTTTGGCAGCCCATCCTCTGTCTCTCGCACATCAATTTCGCGAATCTCATCGTCCGCCGCCGAAAAATCGATCACACTGTCCTTGTCTCTGAGCGTAAACTCTTCGGCAAGTTGCGCTTCGTCCAGCAGGACGTATGCGCCGTCTGTAAAGAGCGTATTGGGGATGGCCTGGAAGAACTGCGGGATCCGCAGCGCTTCTATCTCTTCCCGGAACTCCGGCTTGACAGAAAAGGTCGTCACGTTCTCCCGCTCCTCCCAAGACATGTTTTGTGTATAGGGATCATGGTCAGCTTTCCGAATGGCATCGCTATAATCTTGTCCCACTCGCTCTGCCTCTGCGATCATCGCATCGACTTTGGGCGTAGCTTCCGACGATTGTTCTGCTTCTCTGCGGCGCTGCAATTCCTCCCCGATGGATTTTCCATCCACATCGAAGCTGTCCTCCGGGTACTCAGGGTCCGTTTTCAAATCATCCATCGTTTCCATGCCGTCCAGCACAAATTGTTCCAGAGGTCCTTCCTGTTCTGTGGGCAGAACAGGCTCAGAAACTCGACAGTCCCTATCGCTGAATCCCGCGCTGTTCAGGCCCTTAACAATGCGCTGAACCGTTGTATTAAAATCGTTGGAGGAAGTCAGCACATAGGACTGGTTCAGGGCCTTCTGTCTGTGCTGGGTGGTATGCGGCAAACGAAGGATACGTCCCACGATCTGCTCCACATCCACTTGACTGTTCTTATTGGCCAAGGATGCCAGGATATAGGCAAATGGACAGTCCCACCCCTCTTTGAGGGCATTGACGGTGATGATATAGCGCACGGGACAAGCAGAAGACATCAGGTCCGTGTCTTTCAGTTCGTTGACATCCGCTGTGCGAATGGCAATTTCTTCTCTTGGGATCCCTGCGTCTATCAGGCTATCTCGGATCTTTTCAAAGGTCGTTGCGTCTTCTTTCCCTTTCGGCTCTGCCTGAAACAGAACGATGGGCCGGAGATAACGGCCCGTTTCCCGCTGCTCCGCAGCTGCCAGTTCTTCCAGTCTGTTGCGCAAATCAATGGCATCGACCAGCACTTCTTTCTGGTTCTCCCGGTTATAGACGATCACAGGCAGCTTGACCATGTTCTCACGCTTGAGCTGCACCGCATCCACATAGGAAATCACATTGCTTTCCTTCTTGGGCGTTGCCGTTAGGTCCAGAACAAAGCACGGGTTGAAGTTTTCCAGCATTTCTAAGCTCAAATTCGAGCGGGCATGATGACTCTCGTCCACGATCACCAGCGGATTGAGATGATTGATGACCTGGAAGAGCGCGGTTTCATCCGCATTTTCAATGGGATTGTCCGGCTTGCCCAGTACCTTTGCAAACGCAGCAAGATTGCTGTTTTCCTGAAATGCTTTTCTCCCCTCTTTTTTGTTGGTACGGAAGGAATCATAGGATAGCACCATGATAGAAAGCTGTTCTGTGACGGCCGTTGGATTGAAATTCTGGCCATTCAAAAGCTCCTGCTTGGTATAAACCTCCACACGGCTTCCAAAATCCACATCGATCTTCTGACGATAGGGATGCCAGGTATCCTTCAGCGCCTTCTCCGTTTGCCTCAGAATGGCATCGGACGGAACAAGCCATACCACTGCCTTTGTTTTGGTTGCAGGGAGTGCCTCAAAAATCGGGCGGATCGCGTTGCAGGCAATAAAGGTCTTGCCGCCGCCCGTTGGCACTTTGAAGCAGAGGTTCGGAACGCCGGGGATCACATCCCGATACAGCCCCAACGCCGGTGCGCTCTTCTCCTCCCAGAAGCGTCGAAACGCCGCTTTGTAATGCATCGTTTCGTTTAACAGCTCCAGATAGCGAGTCAGGTCTGTGATCACCTTTCTCTGATAGTTTTTCAGCTCCATAGAACAGACACTCCCTTACAGTCTGCTGATGTCACGGGGGATCTTCTTAAACATGATCTCCATCTCTACCAACTTGTCTTGAGAAATCGCACAGCGGTCAGCATAAATGACAGCCCCATCCGTTTTCTCGGTGATGGTCGAGAGAAATGCATAGTCCAGCACCGTCATGCGGTCCGGCTCATAGTAAAAGTAATACCCCGTATGATTGTTCTCTCCCAGATAATACGGGTTGCCGCCGCGGGGCGGAGCATACGGCCGCTTCGTCTCCGTGAACCAGATATATTCCCGGATCTTCTCCGTCCCCACCGCTTCATTCAAACAATCGCCAATCAACAGCGGCTCCCCCAGCTCATAGAAACCAAAGCTGCCGCCTGTCCCTTCCACAGCCTTCTTCCCTTCGCCATACCCATGGATCACCCGCTTCACCCGCTCGGCGGTGATGCTGTCGGCATAATCCATCATCTCCACAAGAATAAACTTCCGCTTCCCACCGTCCGCCTTGTTCATGTTCAAAACAGCATGAGCAGTCGTACCAGAACCAGCAAAGGAATCGAGGATAATAGAATTAGGGTCAGATGCTATTTGTAAAATACGTTCAATTAGACGTGTCGGCTTCGGATAGTCAAATACGGATTTTTCACCAAAAATCGTGACAAGTTCGTTGGTGGCCTCTTGCGTATGGCCAACTTCATTATATGGCCACCAATTATGCGGTGTCATTCCATCACGAACTTCTGAAAGAAACAGTTTCAAAGCAGGAACAGTGTTTTTGCCGTCAATCCCCCACCAGATTTTGTTTTCAGCAACATGTCGATTGTGTGTGCTTTTCTCATATCTCCATGCTTTGGATTTATTTTTAATTACTTGGCCTGTATAAGGGTTGGTAATATCGTAGCATAGATTCGGACGTTGTGCAGGGGTTGCCTGATTAAGATAGTCTACCGTTTTCCATGGACCTCTCGAATCATTATCAGGATTAATATAACGTGCTTTTGAATCATCACTGCGGGGAAGCAAATGATTTTGAAAACAGTCTGATTTTGAATATACTAAAATGTACTCACAAATCGTTGCAATTCCTTTGTAGTTGTTGCTCACACTATATTTACGCTGCCATGAAATCATTGTTCTATAATTTGAGATGCCAAAAATCTCATCACAGAGCAGTTTTAGATTTGATTGCTCATTCTCATCGATGCTGATGAAAATAACGCCATCATCCGCCAGTAACTTTTGCAGCAGCTTTAGGCGCGGGTACATCATGCACAGCCATTTGTCGTGGCGGGTGAGGTCTTCGCCTTCTTTGCCGACGACTTCACCCAGCCACTTTTTGATTTTTGGGTCATTGACGTTATCGTTGTAGACCCAGCCCTCGTTGCCGGTGTTGTAGGGGGGATCTATAAAGACGTAATCTTTGATACAAGCCCGGTCGCCGGAAAAGTGTATAAAAATAGCGAAAACCGCAGGAAACAAGGCGTTTCTTGCGGTTTTCACTGTATTTGTTGGTGTTCAATTTGCCCCGTCAGAGCGCAGCCGAGGTGTGCCTGATGCTGGAATCTGAGCTCCAGCACGGCTGGCTCAGGGAATAATTAAAAAGTATGCCAAAATTAAATGGTTCAGGTAAAATTAAAAAGTACAATTATGCGCGGAAGATTTTCATCAGCGCCTTCAATATCGCCTCAACATCTTCCTCTGTATTGGATTTTCCAAGAGAGATTCGGACTGTACCCTTAGCATAGTCGTCATCAAGTCGGATAGACTGCAAAACGTGTGAAACCTCTGTGTTTTTGCTATTACATGCAGAGCCAGTAGAAATACATATTCCTGTCAAATCCAGTCGGTGTAAGATGGCCTCTCCATCAGCTCCTGGAAACGATAGACTCAGGAGTCCCGGAAGTCTGTTTGCTCCTCCGTTCCGGACATATTTGATGTCCGTACTTTCAAGCAAACTAACAAGCTTGGATTCCAACCTCGCTACATACCTCGTATTGTCTTCAAGGGCGTCATAATTGTTTTTTAGAGCCACTGCCATCCCAACAATACCAGCAACGTTTTCTGTCCCTGCGCGTAATCCAAATTCTTGTGCTCCACCGTCAGAATAGGGCATTACTTTAAGCCCACTTCGTATATACAGGAACCCGACACCCTTGGGGCCGTTAAATTTATGTGCAGATGCAGATAGCATATCTATGCCAAGGTCGTGAACATCTACCGGTATATGGCCAACTGACTGAACAGCATCAGTGTGGAAAAGAGACCCGTTTTCATGTGCTACAGCGCACAACTCCTTAATCGGCTGAACTGTTCCTATTTCATTGTTTGCAAACATCACCGAAGTAAGGTGAGTCTGATCCGTGATATATTCCTTTAGAATCTCAGTCGTGATATAACCTTCCCTTGAAGGCCACATATACGCAACGGGATACCCACTCCGCTCAAGTGCTTGGCAGGGATGTAGCACCGCATGATGTTCAAATGCGGATGTGATGGTCGCATGTTTATTCGCATTCAATAAGGCAGAACCTTTTATAGCCCAGTTGTCACTCTCGGTGCCACCCGATGTAAAGAATATTTCTTCGGGCGCTGCACCGATACAAGAGGCTATCGTTTCCCGCGCATCCTGCAATGCTTTTTTGGGCTTCCGGGCAAAAGCATAGGGCTGTGAGGCGTTCCCATATTCATTTGTAAGAAAAGGTTTCATTGCCTCGAACGCAGCAATATCCATCTGTGTTGTAGCTGCGTTATCAGCGTAAATCAATCTTCTCATATTAATACCTTACAGATAGTTATACTGTATGTCCGGAATATCTTTTTTCCCCGGAACATTAAATTCTTTCGGGTCTATAATGCAAAGCTGTCTTTTAATAACGCCTCGCATCTCTTTTGCAGGTTCCAAACAATACTTAATGAACTCGTCAGCAGGTATGTCATCCTTGCATGTCGCATTTGGATATAGAAGCTTAACGAATGCCGTGCAAAGCCTCTTAATTGCCGTAAGGTCGCGCTTATCAGGTTTTGCCGGAACTGCCAAGCATTCATCTACTATTGTAGTGTAGGTTAAATCGTCGCGGAGAAGATGGAGTACCTCAGCAAAGTATTCTGTGTTGAGTGCCCAACCATTTGCTACAAGTCCCTGATGCATTCTGGGAATCATCCAGCCGGGGATAAAGCCATGGAACCGGTCAAGTGAGGCAGATTCACTAAAGACGCTACTTACCTCTTCCATCATGTTTTCATTAACATTGAACCGGCTGGCGTTGATGTTACCAAGTACAATTACCCCAGCATCGGCAACGACCTGAGCATCAAACCCTTGAACCTCACCGAATTCCATATAATCTTTCAGTGCCGTCTGAATCTGGCTAGGCTTATCAAAGGTCATGGATTGTATTTCATCAAAACCGACAAAGTCAAAACGAGTCAGTAAGCCACCAGTTTTTTTCTGGTTATCATAAATAAGAGAAGCTCTTGAAACTGTTCCGCCAGAAATTAGCCAGCCACGCTTACTGATTTTTTGATAAACATAGCTTTTTCCCGTGCCTTTCGGAGCGAGTTCCATCAAGTTTAGACGCTTCTCAACAAAAGGAAGAAGTCGGCGAAGAACATACAGTTTTTGCTGTTCTGAATCGTATCCAGCGGGATTATAGTCAGCAGCGGAGATTAACACATCAATCCATTCTTCGATAGAAAAAGCTCGTCTGGCCTCTTTATAAAATTCTAGATCTACAGTGTAAGGGCAAAATGGACTGTACTCGATGAGTTTAATTACACCTTTTCCTTGACGAGAGGAGTAATCTTTGCCCCAAATCAGCTCAACAATACCCCAGTTTTCACTTTCTTTGAGGAGTGTTTCCTTCCACCGAGAGACAACATCATTTGCTACTTCCCCGGATGCGCCGGAACGTGAACCGCCAAAATCAGGAAGCTCAAACAAGGTCTTCCCGGTCTTAATATCGACATTTACACGGATTCTAGCCAGAAAGCGGACGGTTTCTCCGTTCACCATCTCAAATTTAAATTGCTCAAAATCCTCGCGGCTCGGAATATACTGGCGGATATATCTCAGTACGCTGTCGTAGTCAATGATTCCGTCGTCATCCGAAAACTTCATTACTAGCCAGTCACGCATATATGAAGGCAGGCTTAAATTGGAAAAGAACTCTGTCCTTTCTGGATTTTTCAGCACCACCATGTCGAAAAAAACATCGCGTACTTTATCTTCCAGCATATTGGTTCCTCCTCCCATCATAGGAATAGTGTACATCCCTGTTCCTTAAATTCTTGGATTTTTATTTCGAGGTCATTTTTTTTACACTCCAAGTATTCTGCCAAGCAGTCTATGCAGTAATAATCTTCTGTGTCCGTACCAAGCAGTTTTTTACACAAAGCGACCTCATCTTTTTTTAGTGCTTTTTCGCACTCACAGCATTCTATTTTTCTTCTCATAGGCCCATCCCACCAAACGGGTCATCGTTTTTACTGATGCCTCGAGCCTTAACCTTAAGAGTTACATTGGGAAGAAGCCGCCCGTTAGCTATTACCGAGAGGGTAATGTCATCAGTTGTAACACCGTCCAAAATGACAAGCCATGAACCATCCGCATTCATCGTACAGGTGGCTTCCTTGTTATCACAAGAAACTTCCAGCGTTGATATGGGGCGGCTGAATTGCAGAGCTTTTTCTACATGCCCGTTTTTCTTTGTAGCAAACAGGCCGCCTTTGGGCTTGCATGTTACAGGAGGAAGAGGCTGCTTCCTCTTGATTACGATAACAGACACGAGCCTTTCTTCCGCTGTATTTCCTCCGTGGATTTCCCCAACAACATCATGTTCATCCGTGTTTCCACCAGCGGCATTGCCGCTCACCGAGAAGTGCTGGTAGCTATCCATAACTAGATAGCGCTTGCCATTTGAGGTAGCTACGACCGTATTTGGCAAAGCAATGACATCTCCAGCATTATCATCGAGCTCACAAAATCTTCCAAAGCTACGAACCGTTGACTTTTTGGCAGCAGAAATTGGGACGACATTTTCCTGATGAAACGCAAGTGCCGCAAAACGGCTGCTCCCGTGGTCACCAGTCACAACTACATACTCGTGGTTCTCCAAGAGCTCCTCAACCTTCGTAGCCGCATCAGAAACCACGGAAAGCTGATGGACAATGCAGGAATAGTAGCTTTTGTCATCTGGCATTCCCTTATGCGAGAAGGAATCTAGCCTATCCCACTTAATGGTCATGGGGTCGTGTTCGTCCCATTGATGATTATATTCTGTCTCTGTGGGTAGGAGTGCAGTGGCTAGTTTTACGGATTCCGGAACAATGCCCCGAACTTTTAGCTCGTATAGAAACAAGGGCGTATATTCACTTCCAAATCCGTCAATCCAAAATGACACGCAGTCTTGCCCCTGCAGCTTATGCATGAGCTTGTACCGAGCATCAAATCGGTCAAAAGTCATTTGGACTGGATAGTCGCCCGGATATCGATTGATGATTTTGTTCTTACGATACCATGCCATATACTCATCTATGACATCATCACAGCCCGTTTCATCCTTCATGTACGATGCCAAAGATGGATAATCACGTTCTAACAAGGTAGTAGCTATCGCGCTTGGTTCAGCACCACCACGAAGCATATTACTGATAACCTTGACAGCATATGTCTTTTCTTCGTGAGTCTGATAAGTAAGGAGTTTCAGTTTTGTCTCGTCCAACGGTAGCTTATCCATGAGCGCAAAATACGAGTCATCAAAGGTATGAAAAGACAAAGCTCGAACAGCAGCCATCCGCTCCTCAATCCATCGGTCGCTCCTGTTTGAAATGAGCAAAATCTCATCCCGAATCTTCTCCGGAATTTCAGAAGCACATGATGCCTTTTTGCAAGCATAACTATAGTACTCATCGGTCGGATATACCCTATACCAGAGCCAAACAAGATTCTTCTGAAAATCGTTCAGAGTTTCCCATCTTGCCGCAGCAGAAACAAAGTCAAACTCATTGACATTCAATGCATCGAGTACGACTTTATCAAACGATGCCGTCTTTGCCGCATAATGTGAGGTACAATTAACAACGCGACTCCAGAAGTCATTGCTTTGCCATTTTTCAATTAGTAGATTGCCGTCCACCAAAATGTCCGCAAGATATCTGAATGGACTATCAATGGGCTTAATATTAACTGTACCATAGGCTGTTTCGACGTTCCTGTATTGCATGGTCACGACTGAGCAGGGCACATTTCTTCTAAGAATTATCTGCCAGTCCCGGAACCATGAGGTCAAATTATCTGCATCTGGGTTAATGGCTTCCTTAAATTTGGGGGAATATACAGATACGGTATAGCTTTCAACTGATGGCGCAGAATCGAGCATCCAGACATAATCTTCTTGGCGCTCATCAATTGCTCCGATAATCCGGTCAAAGATATCTCTACAATTGAAAACGGGAATGATAACTCTGGTCTTGGATGCTTCTGGTTGCTGCGTTTCCCAAAACGCTCTGAACTGGAGACGGTCAGGATTTAATTCACGTTTCGTGCACAAACGTAGGTATTCACCAACAGAGAGTAGCAAAACCTGCTGTCCCTCGCATTCCTTCAACTTGTTCTTAATCTGGTCAAATTGAGGGACAGTATCTGGCGCACGGCAAAAATCGGCCACATTTATCGTGACATCGCAGATACCCTTCAGCTGATGCTCAAGCGCAGAATAGTCGTCAAGATTCTCGACGAAAATAATCCGTGCAGGGTACCGGGAACCGAAGCCACGTTCCTGGCTGAGCTTTTCCTTGATTTCAGCAATTGTCACGATTTAGCCTCCTCACTTAATAAACAGCGTATAAAGGTCGGGATTCTCGTCGAGGAGCTGTACGACCTTGTCACGCAGCTGTGCCTCCGGCATTGACTTTACCTTCTTCTTTGCTTCTCCACAGAATTTATCACGAAGGAAAGCATCAACCGTCTTTCGGATTTCTCCCACTTTGTTGGCCCAGGAATAAACATCAGAGGTCAATTTCGTGTTAGTTTTCAGTCGAGAAACTAACACCGGCCCAGATGATTCAAAAGCGCTACGATAGCTTTCGCCAATCTGGGAGATAAAGCAACTGGCAATAAATGCTTTGTCTTTCAGAGCGCTGACAGTGTGTGTCTCAAAAAACTGCGTAGCATTATGGAGAGCAGTATTGTCCGCAATTTTCCCGTCCTGCACAGTCTTTAGCACTATAATGTGAGGAAGTACTTCATCACTGACAACCCACTGGATGGGTACGGCATAGTTTGCGCACCAAAGGGTGATGGAGTCATAGCCACTCTGTTCTTTCCAAAGTTCCTGAATGCGTACTTTGTTTCTGTTATAGGCAACCTTGTTCAGCTGCGCGTCGATTCGGGCATCAAAATCTGCAGCCGGAGAATTATAGTTTACAGTTTTCAGAGATTTGTAGATGCTGTCAAGCTCCTCGTCAGTGCAGTTGTGTCCATGGGATTCCATATACCGTTGCAGAAGTGGTTTCGAAGATGAAACAAAGCCCCACACTTTCTGCGCATCCGATTTCAAAAGCTCTGCATAGCTTTCTCTGTCTGCAAGTTCAATTTTCGACCACTGCGTAGTAGAAATAACCCTCATCGCCTGCAGCGCAGGTGTCCAACTGAAGCCGAGTTTCTCAATAACGGTTCCTGGAACTTTCATGTGGTCGAACATGTTTGCAATATCGTCGCTGAGAAGCTTGATGCTCTTTCGCTTAACGGTCAGTGCATCGTTCAAGATGGCAACAACCCGGTACTCTATGCAAAGTTCAGAAAGTTTTTCCTCTACTTGGGCCTCTGTCCAAGTGGAAACCTGCCCCTGCATCATTTGATGGATAGCGTCAAACAAGTCATGACTTGTAAGGCCAATGGCCTTTTGCAGTTCCTGAAGTTCATTGCATTTCTGAGAAATGAACGAACTGAACGCGTCATAAACTGTATTCTGGTCAAAGTAAAGGTTTGCAAGCGCTTTCCGAACAGGCCCATGTCCGGTGAACTTTACAGTGATGTTTCCCATTACCTGCTCTTGGTCACCGTTCTCAGACAGGAAATCGCAGAACAGGTCTATTATCTCATCTGCCGTTTGCTTTGCAGCTGCGCCACCAAATTTCTCTTCTGGAGCGTATTTCAGAACCCAGAATGGAGCGCCAGCCTTCTCTGTACACTGCTTGGACATGTACTTCCGAGCTTCGGTTTCATTGACCGCTTCGCTGTCCTGAAGCTGAAAGACCTTCTGCACATAAGGCTTGAATTTCTGCCATACTTCAGAGCCGGGGGAAAGATAATTGTTGATAACTTCCTCTTTGCAGAGGCTGGTAATCATCGTGGCTAGTGTTTGGTCAGTCAGCGGCCACGGATTATTATCTCCTTTGTTCCAACTAAACTCACTGTTGACATAGTAACGCAGCAAGAAACCAAGGATGTATCCGCAGGCCATGCAATTATAGTAGCCATAAGGCGCGTCCTGGAGTTCCTGCCAAAGAGCATCCAATTTAATTTGCGTCCCTTGAGAGAAACGCTGTAAGATAAAGCTCGCAATCTTGGCAACTGCAGCTGCGCCATCGTTTCCTTTGCTTTGCGCGAGTGCTTCAAGGCCCTCAACATCCCACACACCAGCCTGCTTCAGACCATTTACAATATTGCCGACCTGAGTATTAGGAGATGTTTTTTGCACACCAGCCAAGGCAGTGCTCTGCTGAATCTTCTTAAAGGCAGTATTCGTCGAAACGATAAGTTCAGGAGCTGCAGTGAAAATGGAACCGAAGATTATATCCTTCTCCAGTTTTGTGGCAAAGTAAGAGGTGCCATATTCAGACGGATAAACCTTATCTCCGCAAACGACCATAAGCTGGTCATCCATTGCAGGCGCAGACCACTCCTCAATAACGCTGCTTGCCTCATCCGAATACCGTTCTGAATCGCCGCTTTTACCATCCTCACCAGCAAGCTCAGAATGTGTCATAGCATTATACCATCTATCCAGATGGTCTTCGGTCAGCGGAGACTTCAGAAGGTAAATAGCCATGCGCCCTGTTTCGTCCTGAGCGGCGAGAGTCTTTACTTTTTCTTGCATTGCCGCAAACTGACTGGATTCGGAAATCGCTATGACAAGAATTCCGAACTTATACGGGCACTTTTTCAGTTCCGTTTGAACCTCTCCAAAACGAGCATTCATTGACGTCGTTCCGGAATCGCAGGCCGCGATAAACATTCTGCCATAAGATGCGCTTGTCTTGTCCCAGATTTTTGCTTCCATGGACTTTGCAAAATACCCGTTTTTCTTAAATAATTCGTAGCGGGTATACTTCTTGATAAGCATCTCTTTGCGGACATCGAATACGTCTGCGTTTCCAGTGTAGGGAATCTGTAGGCGCATATCTCCGTTCGTCATGGCATCAAGGCGGAGCACGCCTATCTGCTCAAGGTCGGAGAGGTACATCTCCACATCTTCCTTGTTCAGCTGACCAGCAAAGCATTTATACAAGGTGCTTCTGGTAGCAGAAACCTTGCGCTGTGTGGCCTGACTATAAAGATTGCTGACAGTTCCAGAGGACATGACCGCAATCAGCAGCATGGCCGCTTTGAACACATGCATGTGATAATCGTCTGCGATGTATTCACGCTTCGCCATAAAATGCTGATATGCGCTTTTGGCCTCTGCTGAAAAACTACGAACGTCGCTCTCTCTGGTAAAGAAATAATCCCACAGGAAATCCGGGGTCAACCACCGCCAGTCATCCGGGCCATAATTATTGATGTAATAGATAAAGCCGACATTCTCTTCGGACTCTTTCGTATCCTTCATAAAGCGGAAGAGTGTACGCTGGGAAGCTCCGAAGTTCTGGGCAACAATTGCAAGGAGCGAAAGCGTCATCGGGTGCAGCGGGCAGAGCTGACGGAGGCGTTCCTTCTTGCTGCTCATGTCCAGATTATCGAAATCGGCGATGTTTTTGCTGATGGATTTCATCAGCTTATCTTTTTCCGCATTCCATTGCTCCTCCATCCCCGCACGGGTAAGGATGGAGCTGCCAATCAACTCATAGGCCGCACTTTCGCTCACATGAAAGTCAAGAGAATGATAGCGGTGGACAATCTGCTCGTAGACTTCTTCTCCAATCTGGCTGACCCAGCTAGGTGCTCTGTGGACAATCAGGAACATGAAGAAGGGCTGCTCCTTGCAGAACTCCGAGAGAGGCTGAAGAACATCATCAGTCGGATTGTTACGGAGATATGAGGTGAATTCGTCCCAGATAAAGATGATACCGGTATCCTGCAGATTGTTCCCTTCGATGACATCGGCGACCCAATCTTTAAACATCTGAAGGGAAGTAAAGAAGCCCCAGCCCTTATCTCGATAGATACGGGCGACAACATTTGCTGCTTTCAGGTTCCCCGCGTTCACTTCCTCGCGGAAATCATCGACAGAGCCATACTCTTCATATAGAGCATACGTCTGGTTCGTGAAGAGTTCGTCCCAATTGATGGAAGAATCGTTGACGGCGTCTTGTGCGGCAACAACTAGGGATTTTTTACCATAGTAAGCGGATGCGCCAAATTTCTCCTTGAGTTTTTCACGGATGGCATCCTCCATTGTCATCATGAGCTGGATGCCGCTCTTAATGTCGGTAGCCTGACTCTTCCAGATAACAAGGAACTCTCCCTTTTCCCGAATGGAAAGGAACCTCTCTCTATACGGAATCAGCATCTGGTTTGAGAGGAATTTTCGAATAGAATCGACGTTATCCTCAAACAGGTGCTTGAGAACGATTGCAGCATAGCTCTTGCCGGTGCCGTATGCACCATGAATCCAAAAAGAGCGACGCTTGTCCTCGTCTTCATATTTCATGGAGTCACAGATTTTCTCAATGGCTCCCTTCATATCTTCGTGGACAATGTACTCTTGCCACATATCAGGATGACGGGATTCAGAATCAATATCCACCACCGATTCGTAGTGTGGGCTCAGCTCAATGAAGGTATTATACTTAGCCATGATTCCTCCTCCTTACTTTGCGATTAAATCCAGAATATCAAGAGACTTGTATTCAGGGAAAAGCTGGACATTGTCCAAATCCGCGACAAAGGTCGTGCGGATGTACTTGTCGAACTGAAGGGAAATATCTTGCAGGATGTCCTTGAAGCGGTCAGGATTGATGCCGAAGATGGACACGGGGTCTACGCCTTTTGCCTCGGCGTTTCCTCTCGCTACAGCCATCTGGCCAAGCGTAAAGGTATATCTGCCCGTTGCTTCTGCCCACATATACAACGCATAGAGAATAGCGACCGCATCCGGAGTATTCCATCCCTGTTTTGAAAACTTATAGCTGTTTCCGTTTGGAATCGGGATGCCCTGCTTCAAAACAGTACCGATGGGACTATGCCGGAAGGTTTCAAGTAGAGCGGTTACCGCGTTATCCCGCGTTGACTTCGAATAATCATCTCCAAGAAGGAAAATCAAATCGTTCTTCTCATAAATTTCTCCCGCAGGAGCATTCAGCATATACCATTTTGAAATGATGGAATTATAAGCAAGGTTTGTCCAGATGACAGCCCACGTCAAAGGGTTCCCGGCTCCAAGAGGCTGGACTTTGTTAAAGAGCGGTGTCGGAACACCAGACTTTGCACCTTTACCCGTTGCCGTCAAAAGGCCAGCTTCCTTTAGCCAAACCCTAAGCGAGTCATACTGGCGGGTTCCTAAAGAACCCATAGTGAAGCAGTTTTCTTTGTGCTCGAAGAAGTGTTCCAGCCAAGGACGACGAAGTCCAAAATGCTGATACCTATTCATTCCCTTTAAATCCATACCGTTTTCCCCTCCAGTGACGGAAAGAGACTTTGCTGCCAAGCAGCCCTTCCCATTCGTAAATTCAATACAATTGCAGCAGTGGATGCATCTATCCTCTCGGATGTAAATCTTACCGTTTTCAGTAATCGAAAATGCATTAACAGGACATTGAACTTCACATGCCTTACAGCCAAAGCAATATGCGGTTTTGTTTGCAATCCCCCTTAGATGGCTAAGAACAAACCTGTCCATTTTAGAATAAGGCCAGTATGTCACAACAGGTTTAGTTTCGCCAGAAATCTGAAATTGGAACTCTTGCTTATCGATTAACTGGGTGTATATATCGTTGTCCCTATATACGATAGGGCCAAGAATACTGCAGACTTGAAGCCAGTTCTGACGCTTAGATACAAAACTAAAGGAAATCTTGTCATCAGCAATCTTTTCGACTACACGGTTCCCACCGTTCTGGAGCCCACGGCCACCCATACGGGCCTTCCATCCACCTTGCTCTATAAACTTTTTCACTTCGCTATCTGGTTTTGTAGCGCGGGCATAGTTTTCGACATTTGAAAGAAGCTCCCGCATTTCATCTGGATAGCAGTCATTTACAATCCCATCCCACCAAGCAGAAGACATGGGGCATACTATACAGCCAACGCGAAATAATCCTTTACGGTAAGCTTCATTAAAAAGAATGCCATTATGGAGCATATAGATGAACAGCTCGGATGTTCCCCATTTCAAAATCGGGCTGCAATTGATTTGGTTAATATTCTTAGCGCCAACGCTAATTTCATCTCTATCAGCCCTCGCAGCGCTTTCCTCAGCTCTCACACCATCAAAAACTACGACCTTAATATTATAGTTTCCGGTTAGTTCTCTGAGAAGCAAAATCGTTGGAACTGATTTATGAACAGCGCAACACCATCTCATTCTTCTTCCCGGAGGGCCAAACTCTTCCCAGCTATCTGTGGGCTTCAGATGGCTTTTGGCTTCATAGAATTTAAGCGATGACCAGTGCTTCTTTGCCTTTTCTACAGACTGAATAGTGGTGGATAGCTCCATTCCTGTATTGCTAAACACCACCGAGAATTCATCCGGGGATAATGTACGACTGACAAGGTCGAGGAGCACCAAGGAATCCTTTCCTCCACTAAACGCAACAGCGAATGCCATTCCTTGCTTTTCGTATTTATCATGAGTCTTTCTAATGAAATCCATGGATGTCTTTTCAAGACCGAGCATCAAACGTTCATTTTCTTTCCAGAGTGCATCGACATCAATTGGCTCCAGATTCAGACCTTCAGTATAAATTTTTATGGTCGGTTTCGTGTAGAATCCACCGCCCGTGGCTTCCGCAACACAAGTGCCGTTCAGAATGTAGCGGCGAATTCCCTCGGCCCAAAGTAACGGAGCATCTGTGTCCGGATATGTCCAATGTTCGTTAAAGCCGAAATAATCCAGCTCCTCTTTAAACACAGGACGAATCTCTTTTTCAATTTTGCTGTTAACTGACAGACGGTAAATACCGTTTTGACCCGTCCACTCATATCCGTACATAGATTGACCTCTATTCTAATATGGCGCGTTTACTTATTCCCGCGCACATATACTGTTTTGTTCTCGTTTGACCACGCAAACCGATAGTCGTTCAACGCCTTCGGCAGCGCATAAATCATTTCGCCGTTTTCCAACATTCCAGCATCCCGCAGTTCCAGCCGCAAATCTTCACCAGGCATACGCATCGGCAAATCATGGTGCTCCTCCATAAAGAGCGTAACCACATCTGGGAAGGTCTGGAGCGGTGAGTCAACCGGGACGAACGCGGCGGCAAGTGTATCGAGCGTCTGGTTCAAATCCGGAGAGATAGATTTAAAGCCGATGGCAGGATACTTATCCAGCACTTCTTGCAATAAAAGGAGCGTCCAATCCAAGCCGTGCGGCAGCGACGGCAGTGTTGTCAGCCACGCAGCATTAATATCTCTCGGTATGACATATGCCACATTTGCCTTGCGGAAAAGGTCATCCAGCCGGTCGTGCATCCGAAGGCACCAAGCATCATCGATTCCCAACGACTCGCTTAGAAGATAGCGTTCTGAATCATAAATGAGGAAGGTGTTGGATGAGCCGAGCTGTAAGAGCTGGCCAATGCCACCATAGGTGAGCATGGTCTTCTGCAAATAGTCCTTAGCATCGGAAGCATACAGAAGGCCGCCATTGCTTCTAGCAAGGTGAATCATCAGGCCCCGCAGAGTCATCGGGTAGTCTGGTTCCTTCTCGAAAATATGTGGCGTAGAGAATTTGTACGGTGCCCCTGCCACAGCCTTTTTCTCAAAAAGGAATCGGGCAATGGCATACACCGCATCAACGTTTTCACAGTCGTTGTCATTCAAAAACATCGACAGCTCTTGGGAGGCAGCCCCGAAGAGAAG
>OFMO01000836.1_pt1 | contig 22727 bp, 24 predicted proteins | sample 1541821 | NCBI WGS metagenome assembly OFMO01 (sample SAMN04209253, study PRJEB22552) | human gut metagenome | biome: gut; material: feces | host: Homo sapiens | place: USA: Oklahoma | reverse complement strand
CTGGAATTCTCCTACACGGTAAAACATAAGAAAAACGGAGACTACAGTGGAGAACTGTTGATCTCACGTAAGGAGACAAGCAAGACCCTGACCAGAAGCTCCGTGATGCTGGCATTCCACAAAGTCCTCGCCGAGATGAAATTCAAAGAAATCAATGGAGCAGCATATCTTCTTCCTCCGGAATACCGCGGACCAAAATCAATCGGGCAGATCTTTGGAATCTCATATATCTTCAGCATGTTTCAGGAGTTTGGTCTGATTCGTACAAATGAGAAAAAGAAATAAAGGAAAGAGAAAATAATTGTTGAAATTATGCTTGACAACTAATTTTTTTGGATATATACTTTGATAATCAAAATATTCTAAACTCAAAACAAATCAGGAATATGAGGAAACAATTATTATGAATAAAGAACAGACCTTAACCGGTGTCATCCGCGGAACGGGAGCCTGTGTTCCAAAGCGAGTCATGGATAATGACGAGATTGCTGGTTTTGTTGAGACCAGTGATGAGTGGATCCGGGAGCGGACAGGTGTGGAACGGCGTCATATAGCAGAAGAGGAAACAACTGTTTCCATGGCTGTTGAGGCCGGTCGCCAAGCAGTCGAAGAGGCCGGAATCTCACCGGAAGAAATCGATATGATCCTGGTGGCTACCGGCTCAGCTGACCGGGTTTTTCCATGTACAGCCTGCCAGGTACAGGAGGCTCTTGGAGCTTTGGGTGCCGTTGGATTTGATCTCAATGCTGCATGCAGTGGATTTCTTTTCGCTTACAATACAGCGCAGGCGTACATAGCATCTGGAATCTACCGTACGATTCTGATCATTGGAAGCGAGAGTCTTTCACGCATTGTTGACTGGACTGACCGTGGAACCTGCATCTTGTTTGGAGATGGAGCCGGAGCGGTTCTTCTTCAGGCGAAGGAAGGAAAAAGCTATCAGCCGGTTTCACATTCCGATGGACGAGGCGGACCGGCATTGACCGGACCGGGAGTGCTTGGAAGAGCACGCAGTATTGATCAGGATCCAAAAGAAACAAAAACAGAATACATTACCATGAATGGCAAGGATGTTTTCCAGTTTGCAGTCCGCAAGGTTCCGCAGGTGATACAGGAAGTCCTTGAGCGAAACGAGCTTTTCCTTGAGGATATCGACTGGTTTGTTCTTCATCAGGCAAACGCGCGAATCGTAGATGCGGTTGCAAGGCGACTTCGTCTGGATATTGGAAAATTTCCAATGAATCTTCAGGATTATGGAAATACCTCATCCGCGAGCATTCCGATTCTGCTGAATGAACTGAATCGAGAAGGTGTCCTGAAAAAGGGACAGAAACTGGTCCTGGCAGGATTTGGAGCAGGATTATCCTGGGGAGCCAGCGTGCTGGACTGGGACATCACGGAGTGATGAAGCAATTCGTAGATATCCGATATCTCAATATTAAATAGATACAGAAGAATAGAGACCATATAACATTGGCAAAAAGGGGAACAGAATTTCATCATAAAAGTGAAATCTGAAACCCAAATTATATAAATTTAATTAAAACAGAAAAAGGAGAAAACAAAAATGTTAGAAAGAATTATCGAACTTACAGCAGAAAACTTAGGAGCAGACGCAGCAACAATCACAGCAGAGACATCTTTTAAAGATGATCTTCATGCAGATTCCCTGGATCTCTTTGAGCTTGCAATGGCATTCGAGGAAGAATTTTCTGTAGAAATCCCAAGCGAGGATCTTGAGCAGATCACAACAGTTGCAGATGTAATGAACTATCTGACAGAGCATCAGGCGTAATCGTCAACCTGGCTGATCGAGAGGACATAAATTTATGAAGACAGAGATCACAGAATTATTAGGAATTGAGTATCCGGTGATTCAGGGCGGTATGGCCTGGGTTGCAGACTATCATCTGGCAGCAGCCGTATCCAATGCGGGTGGCCTTGGGCTGATCGCCGCAGGCGGTGCACCGGCAGAGTGGGTAAGAGAACAGATCCGCGAGACAAAAAAGCTGACTGACAAACCATTTGGTGTGAACATCATGCTGATGAATCCGGAAGCAGATAAGATTGCAAAGGTAATCCTGGAAGAGGACATCAAGGTAGTGACAACAGGTGCAGGAAGTCCGGAGAAATACATGGCAGACTGGAAAGCAGCCGGAGTTAAGGTCATTCCTGTCATTGCATCAGTAGCACTTGCAAAACGTATGGAGCGCTGCGGCGCAGATGCAGTCGTTGCTGAAGGTACAGAGGCCGGAGGACATATCGGAGAGCTTACCACAATGGTACTGGTTCCACAGGTTGTCGATGCAGTGAATATCCCGGTGATCGCAGCGGGCGGAATTGCAGACGGCAGAGGTATGGCAGCAGCATTTATGCTGGGAGCCAGAGGAATCCAGATGGGAACTATTTTTGCAGCATCTAAGGAATCTGTGATCCATGAAAATTATAAGAACAGTATTCTTAAAGCAAAAGACATCGACAGCCGTGTAACAGGCAGAAGTACGGGACATCCGATCCGTGTTCTTCGCAATGATATGGCACGCAAATATCTGGAAATGGAAAAAGAGGGCGCACCGTTTGAGGAACTGGAAAAGATGACTCTTGGCAGTCTCAGAAGAGCAGTTCAGGATGGTGACGCTAAGAATGGCAGCCTGATGGCAGGACAGATCGCAGGTATGATCAAAGAAGAACGTTCCTGCGAGGATATTATTAAATCTACTGTATCCGATGCATGCAGACTGATGAATGGAGTAAGTGTAAATGAGTAAGATTGCTTTTATTTATCCGGGACAGGGCGCTCAGGCAGTTGGAATGGGAAAAGACTTTTATGAGAAAAGTCCTTTATCCAGGACAATATTTGACCAGGCATCTGAGGCAGTGAATCTCGACCTTAAGAAGCTTTGCTTTGAAGAAAATGATCTTCTGGATAAAACAGAATATACACAGGTTGCAATGGTGACTGCCTGTCTGGCAATGACAAGAGCTGTTGAATCCATGGGACTTCATGCGGATATGACAGCAGGTTTAAGCCTTGGCGAATATTGCGCGATCGCTGTTGCAGGCGGTATGTGTGATCTGGATGCAATCCGCACAGTGCGTTCCAGAGGAATCTTTATGGAGCATGCAGCACCGGAAGGAAGCGGCGCAATGTCCGCAGTACTCGGAATGGATGCAGCGGTGATCGAGGATGTTTTAAATGGCCGAGAGGGCGTTTCTATTGCAAACTACAACTGTCCGGGACAGATCGTTATCACTGGTGAGGCAGCTGCGGTTGCTGAGGCAGGAATTGCTTTAAAAGAAGCAGGAGCAAGAAGAGTACTTCCACTTAAGGTGAGCGGACCATTCCATTCACCGATGATGAGACCTGCAGGAGAAGAACTGGCAAAGGTTTTTGCCAGAGTCAGCATGAATCCTCTGAAGATCCCATATGTGGCGAACATTAATGCAGAAGTGATCACAGACTGTGGAAGAATCGAAGGGCTTCTGGTGGATCAGGTCAGTGGATCTGTCCGTTGGCAGCAGAGTGTGGAGACCATGCTTCGTGAAGGTGTGGACACCTTCGTTGAGATTGGACCGGGCAAAACCCTGACAGGTTTCCTTCGTAAGATTGATAAAAATGTAAAAGCTTATCACATTGGCAGCTGGGAAGAAGCAGTTCAGGTGTGTGAGGAATTGAAATAAAATTTGATAAGACCGGATGAAGGTACATCTGGTCACAGCAGATGCCGAGAGGAGAGAAATAAGTGGCAGAGCAGAGTAAGAAGAAAGTTGCTGTTGTAACAGGTGCTTCCAGAGGAATCGGAAGAGCCATTGCCCTGGAGCTTGCTTCCAGAGGTGCAGCAGTTGTAATCAATTATAACGGTTCTGAGGAACGGGCACGAGAAGTGCAGAAAGAGATTGAGGAAAAAGGCGGAGAGGCTGAGATCAGACAGTGGAATGTTGCGGATTACAAAGCCTGTGAAAGTGCCGTAAAGGACATTGTAAAAACTCATGGAAGTATTGATATTCTGGTGAACAATGCCGGAATCACCAAGGATGGTCTTCTGATGGGAATGTCCGAAGAAGATTTCGATCAGGTGATCGATGTCAACCTCAAGGGAACTTTCAACATGATGCGTTTTGTTTCCAGACAGATGCTCCGTCAGCGTTCAGGACGTATGATCAGCATGGCATCTGTTGTGGGGATCGCAGGAAATGCCGGACAGGCAAATTATGTGGCATCCAAAGCAGGAATTATTGGTATGACCAAAAGCGCGGCAAGGGAGCTTGCATCTCGAGGCATTACAGTCAACGCAGTTGCACCGGGATTTATTGAGACAGAGATGACAGCAGTATTATCTGAAGAAGTAAAAAAAGCATCTGCTGCACAGATTCCGCTGGGACATTTCGGCAGACCGGAAGACATTGCAAAAACGGTAGCTTTCCTGGCATCTGATGATGCAGCATACATCACAGGGCAGGTAATTCAGGTTGATGGAGGAATGGTCATATGAGTAAGAGAAGAGTAGTTGTAACCGGACTTGGTGCCGTTACTCCTATTGGAAATAATGTTGAGGATTTCTGGGCAGGAATCCGTGAAGGAAAAGTCGGCATCGGACCGATCACAAAATTTGATACAACAGATTACAAGGTAAAGATCGCAGCAGAAGTTAAGGATTTTAATGCAAAAGATCATATGGATCCGAGAGCTGCAAGACGTATGGATCCATTCTGCCAGTATGCAGTGACAGCAGCAAAAGAAGCTTTTGAGGATGCTGGCCTTGATATGGAAAAAGAGGATTCTTTCCGTGTGGGTGTTATTGTTGGTTCTGGTATCGGAAGTCTTCCACAGGTAGAAAACAACTATGAAAAGATCCTCGCCAAGGGACCTGGAAAAGTAAATCCACTGATGGTCCCGATGATGATCTCTAACATGGCTGCAGGAAATATTTCCATTCAGCTGGGACTTCGCGGCAAATGTACAGATGTTGTGACAGCCTGTGCATCCGGAACTCACAGCATTGGTGATGCATTCCGTGCAATTCAGTATGGGGATGCAGAAATCATGCTGGCAGGTGGAACCGAGAGTTGTATCTGTCCGACCGGTGTAGCTGGTTTTACTGCTCTTACTGCTCTTACCAAAACAGAAGATGTCGCAAGAGCATCTATTCCATTTGACAAAGACAGAAGTGGTTTTGTACTTGGAGAAGGAGCTGGCATTGTAGTTCTTGAGGAACTGGAGCATGCGAAGGCAAGAGGAGCAAGAATCTATGCCGAGCTGGTTGGCTACGGTGCAACAGCAGATGCTTTCCACATCACTTCTCCTGCAGAGGACGGAGCAGGCGCAGCCAGAGCAATGGAACTTGCAATGGAAGAAGCTGGTGTTCAGCCATCTGAGGTGGAATACATCAACGCACATGGAACAAGTACACATCACAATGACCTGTTTGAGACCAGAGCGATCCACAAGGCATTCGGCGATGCTGCAAAAGACCTGGTTGTGAACTCAACAAAATCCATGATCGGACATCTTCTTGGTGCAGCCGGAGGAGTGGAGTTTGTGACCTGCGTCAAATCTCTGGAAGAAGGCTTTATCCATCAGACAGTTGGAACCACAGATCCGGATGAAGAGTGTGACCTGAACTATGCGATCGGTGCTCCGGTAGAAAAAGAGATCCATTATGCAATGAGCAATTCTCTTGGCTTTGGCGGACACAATGCAACACTTCTTGTAAAGAAATATGAGGGCTGATAATTATGGAATTTGAAAATCTTCTTACATTAATAAAGACAGTATCAGATTCTGATCTGACAGACTTTGCTTATGAAGAAAATGGAACCAGCATTCATCTGAAGAAGAAAAAAGAAACTGTAGTGGTTACGGGAAATTCTTCTAATGTACCGGTTATGGGACTCCAAACAGTGCAGCCGTTGGGACAGATCACGGAATCAGAAGCAAAGATGGAGAAAGATATTGCAGATGGTGAACCAGAGGGTATGCTTATAAAATCTCCTCTTGTGGGAACTTTTTATGCAGCACCTGCCGAGGATGCAGATCCGTTTGTTTCTGTTGGAGATCAGGTCAAAAAAGGTCAGACGCTTGCCATCGTGGAAGCAATGAAACTGATGAATGAGATTGAAAGTGATTTTGACGGTAAAGTTGCGGAAATTTATGTGGAAAACGGACAGGCAGTAGAGTATGGACAGCCGTTGTTCCGGATTGCATAAATTCAGGGTATAAACCTGAAAAAATGTGGATCATTCGAATGTACAGAGAAATTAATGTGGATAAACGAAGTTTCCATTGTAGGAGTATAGATTATGAATAAATTAGGAGTAAAAGAAATTGAACAGATTCTTCCTCACAGACATCCATTTCTTCTTGTGGATTATATCGAGGATTATGAGCCGGGCAAATTTGCTGTCGGTTATAAATGCGTGACTTTCCGTGAGGACTTTTTTAAAGGACATTTCCCACAGGAACCGGTAATGCCGGGTGTCCTGATGGTGGAAGCTCTTGCGCAGACAGGCGCTGTGGCAATCTTAAGCCTGGAAGAAAACAAAGGCAAGATTGCATACTTTGGCGGGATCAAGAACTGCAGATTCCGTGGAAAAGTTGTTCCGGGGGATAAACTCCGTCTGGAAACAACGATTATCAAATGCAAAGGACCGGTTGGTGTCGGTCATGCAGTTGCAAGTGTTGACGGCAAAGTGGTAGTTGATGCAGAACTGACTTTTATGATTGGATAGGTGACACACTATGATTAAAAAAGTGCTGATTGCGAATCGAGGGGAGATTGCAGTACGGATCATCCGCGCATGCAGAGAAATGGGAATAGAGACGGTTGCTGTTTATTCAGAGGCAGACAGAGATGCACTTCATACTCAGCTTGCGGATGAGGCAGTCTGCATCGGACCGGCCCCGTCATCCGAGAGCTATCTCAGCATGGAAAATATCATCAGTGCAACGATTGTTACAGGTGCGGATGCAATTCATCCGGGATTTGGTTTCCTTTCCGAAAACAGTCGTTTTGCGGAACTCTGTGAACAGTGCAATATTACATTTATCGGGCCGCCGTCAACTGTGATCGCAAGTCTTGGAAACAAGCAGGCGGCAAAAAATACAATGGCAAATGCAGGGGTTCCGATCATTCCTGGTGGCAAAAATCCAATCTATACAGTAGAAGAGGGAATGAAGGAAGCCGAAACGATCGGTTATCCGGTCATCATCAAAGCTGCTCTTGGTGGAGGCGGCAAGGGAATGCGAGTTGCTGATACACCGGCAGATTTTGAAGAAAGTTTCCGTACCGCACAGAAAGAAACGCAGATGGCTTTTGGCGATTCTACGATGTACGTGGAGCATTTTGTACGTCATCCAAGACATATTGAATTTCAGATTATGGCAGATAAATTCGGTAATGTAATTCACCTGGGGGAACGTGATTGTTCCATTCAGAGAAATCATCAGAAGATGATCGAGGAATCCCCATGTGAGGTGATCTCCGATGAACTTCGTGCCAGAATGGGAGAGGCAGCGGTGAAAGCGGCAAAAGCAGCCGGGTATGAAAATGCCGGAACGATTGAATTCCTTCTTGATAAAGAAGGCAGATTTTATTTTATGGAAATGAATACCCGAATTCAGGTGGAGCATCCGGTTACGGAGTGGGTGACAGGTGTGGATCTTGTCAAAGAGCAGATCCGCATTGCATCCGGGCTTCCACTATCCTGTAAGCAGGAAGATATTCAGCTGACAGGGCATGCGATTGAATGCCGGATCAACGCAGAAAATCCATCCAAAGGTTTTCGTCCGTCACCAGGAACGATCACGGACATGTATTTTCCAGGAGGAAAAGGAATCCGTATTGATTCCGCTGTGTACAGTGGATATACGATCCCACCGTATTATGATTCCATGATCGCGAAGGTGATCGTGTGGGCGAAGAACCGTACCGAAGCAATCCGTAAGATGCAGAGTGCGCTTGGTGAAGTGATCATAGAGGGAATCGATACCAATGTAGACTATCAGTATGAAATCCTGGATCATCCGGATTTTCAGTCAGGAAATACAGATGTAGAATTCATCGAAAGAATGGAAGCAGATAAATAAAGTGTTACTGTAAACGGAGTGAACAGTAACGTATAGTTTTGGTATTAACAGGAGTGAACGATCATGAAGTTGGATAACATGTTCAAAAAGACAAGAATTGTTTCCAGAATACAGAGCCATAGTGCGGTCCGTGCTTCCAGGCCGGAGGTACCGGAAGGACTTCTTCGTAAATGTAACAAGTGCGGAGCTGCCATCATCGCAGAGGATGTAAAACAGGGATATTATATCTGTCCGAAATGCGGAGGATATTTCCGTGTACATGCATATCGCAGAATCCAGATGGTGATCGATGAGGGAACTTTTGAGGAATGGAATCAGGATCTGATCGGTGGAAATCCTGTAAATTACAAAGGGTATCCGGAAAAAGTACAGGCACTTCAGGAGAAGACCGGGCTCAAAGAGGCTGTTGTCACAGGCAAAGGCAAAATAAATGGCAGAGATACTGTGATCGCAGTCTGCGATGGAAGATTCCTGATGGCAAGCATGGGCTGGGCAGTTGGCGAAAAAATCACCAGAGCAGTAGAACGTGCAACGGAGGAAAAACTTCCCGTTATCATTTTTGCCTGTTCCGGTGGTGCCAGAATGCAGGAAGGAATCACATCTCTGATGCAGATGGCAAAAACTTCCGCGGCGCTGGAACGTCACAGTAAGGCCGGACTGCTTTATGTAAGTGTTTTGACGGAACCTACGACAGGTGGCGTGACGGCAAGCTTTGCGATGCTGGGAGATATCATTCTGGCGGAACCAGGTGCACTGATCGGTTTTGCAGGTCCGCGTGTCATTGAGCAGACTCTTCGTCAGAAACTGCCGAAAGGATTTCAGAGAGCAGAATTTCTGGTTGAGCATGGTTTTGTAGATGATATTGTAAGGCGTGAGAATCTGAAGGAAACACTTGGTAAGATCCTGGAGATGCATGCGGTATCCTGGAAAACAGAAAACAGGATCAGAACGGATGCAGCTGAATTACATCACGCGGATCATCCGGGATCAGATTCTGAAAATCTGACAAATGACAAGTGTGATTCGGATAGAGGAGATTCTAATCCAGCTGGCATCAACCCTTACCTCACAGCCTGGGATCGTGTACAGATCTCACGCAAGATTGACCGTCCATCCGGCAGTGATTATATAGAAGCACTTTTTACGGATTTTATGGAATTTCATGGAGACCGAAATTACGGAGATGATAAGGCAATCATCGGTGGAATCGCAAAATTTCATGGAAAACCGGTCACTGTTATCGTGCAGGAAAAAGGAACCAACACCAAAGAAAACATTGCACACAATTTCGGCATGCCGATGCCGGAAGGATATCGCAAGGCGCTGCGCCTGATGAAGCAGGCAGAAAAGTTTCGGCGTCCGGTAATCTGTTTTGTGGATACGCCGGGAGCTTTCTGTGGTATCGAGGCAGAGGAACGAGGACAGGGCGAGGCAATTGCCCGTAATCTCTGGGAGCTTGCCGGACTGAAAACACCGGTTCTGTCTATTGTGACAGGAGAAGGTGGAAGCGGTGGGGCACTTGCCCTGGCAGCAGGTGATCAGGTATGGATGTTGGAGAATTCCATATATTCTATTCTTTCACCGGAAGGATTTGCAAGTATTCTCTGGAAGGACAGTACTAAGGCAAAAGAAGCTGCCGCGGTCATGAAACTGACAGCATCGGATCTGTATGAGAAAGGAATTATTGAGCAGGTGATTCCTGAACCGGAGAATCTGACACCGGAAAGTATGTGGCAGGTGGCTGAACGCCTGAACGATAAAATCTGTACTTTCCTTCAAAAATATACATCTCTTTCCGAGGAAGAGCTTCTCGAAACAAGATACGCCCGTTTTCGTAAGTTCTGAATTGAAATATCACGCGACTCACTTCTTTCACTTTTCCTACATTATATAGAAAAAGGCGCGCAGGAAAAGAAAAATATCTGGGACAGAAAAGGAAAAGTGTGGAAAAACCGAACACTTTTCTTTTTTTGTCTATACAAAAGGACAGAAACTGGAATTATAATATATAAAAAGAAAAAAATCGGAGGAGACACGAATGAAAGAAGTAAAATCGCCAAAGAAGCCGTTACTTTATTATTATGGAATCGTGCTTCTGATCATAATTGTTTTTAATGTGCTTGTAACCCCGATGCTCACAAAAACAATGGTCAAAGAAGTCGATTATGGAACTTTTATGTCGAAGATCGAAGATAAAAAGATTGATGATGTCCAGATTGAGGATAATCAGATCCTTTTTACAGATAAAGATGATAAAAATACCATCTATAAAACAGGCGTGATGGAAGACCCGACTTTGACAGAACGTCTTTACAAGGCTGGTGCAAAATTCTCAAAAGAGATCGATCAGCAACTGTCACCGGTGGCAAGCTTTCTGCTGACAGGAGTACTTCCTCTGATCATCTTTATTGCTCTGGGACAGTACCTGAGCCGCAAAATGATGAATCAGATGGGCGGTAAGAATTCCATGGCATTTGGAATGGGAAAAAGCAATGCCAAAGTTTATGTACCGTCAACCGAAGGTATCCGCTTCAGTGATGTAGCCGGTGAAGAAGAAGCAAAAGAAAATCTGCAGGAAATCGTTGATTATCTGCATAATCCGGAGAAATACACCAAGGTGGGAGCTTCCATGCCGAAAGGTGTTCTGCTTGTCGGCCCTCCAGGTACCGGTAAAACCATGCTGGCAAAAGCAGTAGCCGGAGAATCCAATGTACCGTTCTTCTCGATGTCCGGTTCTGAATTTGTGGAAATGTTTGTTGGTATGGGTGCTTCCAAGGTTCGTGATCTCTTTAAACAGGCAAAGGAAAAAGCACCTTGTATCGTATTCATTGATGAGATCGATGCTATCGGTAAGAAACGAGACGGACAGATGGCAGGTGGAAACGATGAACGTGAGCAGACTCTGAACCAGCTGCTTACTGAGATGGATGGTTTTGAGGGAAATAACGGTGTCATTATTCTGGCAGCGACCAACCGTCCGGAATCTCTTGATCCGGCACTGACTCGTCCGGGACGTTTTGACCGTCGTGTACCTGTGGAACTTCCGGATCTTGAAGGCCGTGAAGCAATCCTTAAGGTACATGCAAAAAAAGTTCAGCTTTCTGACGATGTGGATTTCCATACGATCGCAAGAATGGCCTCAGGAGCTTCCGGTGCAGAGCTTGCCAATATTGTAAATGAAGCAGCTCTTCGTGCTGTTCGTGATAATCGTGAAGTAGTCACAGAAGCAGATCTGGAAGAAAGTATTGAAGTTGTTATTGCAGGATATCAGAAGAAAAATGCGGTACTTTCAGATCAGGAGAAAAAGGTAGTCGCATATCATGAGATTGGACACGCTCTTGTAGCAGCAATGCAGACACATTCTGCACCGGTTCAGAAGATTACGATCATTCCAAGAACTTCCGGCGCGCTTGGTTATACCATGCAGGTAGAGCAGGGAGACAAATATCTTCTGACAAAGCAGGAACTGGAAAATAAGATTGCAACATTTACCGGTGGCCGTGCTGCGGAGGAAGTGGTATTTGGTGAGATAACGACCGGTGCATCCAATGACATTGAACAGGCAACCAAGATTGCCCGGGCCATGATCACCCGCTATGGTATGAGTGATGACTTTGATATGGTGGCTATGGAAACCGTGACAAATCAGTATCTTGGCGGTGACGCATCCCTGGCATGCTCTGCGGATACGCAGAATGAGATTGACCGTAAGGTTGTGGAACTGGTTAAGAGAGAGCATGAGAAAGCGAAAAAAATTCTTCTTGATAACCGTCAGAAACTGGATGAGTTATCCAATTATCTCTATGAAAAAGAGACGATCACAGGAGATGAATTTATGGCAATCCTGAATGGCGAGGCAAAAAAAGATACAAATACAGAAACGAAAATAGAATCAGGAGCTGAGAAGAAGGAGGCGGATGCAGATGAACAGACGATCTGATATTGGATGGCCTGAATTAATCGTGGGTATCATTCTGATTATACTTGGTGTTGTGATCATGCGTCAGCCGGTAGGGGTACTTACCTGGATCGTGATTCTGTGTGGTGTGCTTGCAATCTTAAGTGGAATTGGAGATATTGTTCTGTATGTCAAAATGGAACACTTTACCGGGTTTGGACCGATCGTTTCACTTGTCACAGGAATCCTGAGTGTGATGGCCGGATTTATGCTCGCGGCACATCCGGAAGCAGGAAACTGGGCGCTTGCAATGATTCTTCCAATCTGGATTATTGCGCATTGTATTTCCAGACTTTCTCATCTGCAGTATATGAAGATGCATTACGGAATGACTTATTATACGATTTCACTGATTCTGAATATCCTTGGTCTGCTCGTTGGAATCCTTCTGATCTTCCGGCCGATGATCACGATCTTTTCCATGGGTGTGCTTGTAGGGGGCTTCCTGATCATTGAGGGAGTGGAGTTCATTTTTGTTGGACTGGACGGCAGACAATATTACAGATAAAAAAGAAATTCAGGTACAGGTGGATCTGGTATTGGCCTGTCAGTTGCAAAAGCAATCGTACAGGCGCATAAAGGTAAAATTACCGCAGAAAATAAAAACGGAAAAGGATTGACGATCACGATTCTTCTATAAAAAGAAGAATATGTGAACATAGCCGCCGCACTCTTGTGAGGTGGCTTTTTATATTGTAAAATATATAAAATAAAACTTCTTAGGGTTCAATGACAAAGGGAGGAGAAGTTTTGAAAAATAATTATACCGTAAGCAGCAGAAAAAGATTTCTGTTCTATATTCTGATGATATTAAGTCTGCTCTGTATCATGGCATTGCAGTTTTTTGGACAGAATGAAAGGGATGGAAATACAACAGAAAAAAATCTTATTTACCAGGGAACTTTTACCTGGCAGAAATCAGACGGAAGCAGTGAAAAGATCAGCGTTCCGGGACAGTATGATGTAAAAGCAAAGGATACGATGACTATCCTGACCAGACTGCCGGAAGATTATCATGAGAATACACTGGCAATCCGTTCATCACTTCAGTCGGTCCGATTTTATGTGGACGGAGAACTGAGAATGGAATATGATACATCAGGGACTAGACTTGTTGGAAAAAACTCAGCAAGCTGTTATGTGTTCTGTCCGACATCAGAAGATGATGCAGGAAAAGAAGTGCGTATTGAACTTACCACAAATACAGCAAAATATTCTGGAGTGGTAAATACTGTTTATTGTGGAGATGAGGCAGCAATCTGGGGGTATCTGTTTCAGACGTATGGACTGGAGACTGTCATTGCTCTTTTTCTGTTGTTTGCCGGAATCATTACGATCATTTTTGGGTTTTCTCTCGGGATTGTATCAGACGAAATTTGATATGGAATATCTGGGCTGGTGCGTTTTTATGGCAGCAATCTGGATGCTTGGTGAGTCCAAGATGCGGCAGCTGTTTTTTCCGAATCCGTCAGCACTTGCAACGCTGTGTTTTGTAATGATCATGTTAAGTCCGATCGCAATCGGATATTATATGGATACGCTGCAGAAAGGAAGATACCGGAAAGTATTTGGAGTGGTAGAAAGCATAGCATTTCTGAATGCTCTGATCTGTTCAGCACTTCATATTCTTGGGATTGCGGATTATATCGAGACACTTCCTGTTGCCCATGTGATCCTTGCAGGCAGCGTTCTGATTGGGTTCATTACGATGGTCTGTGACCTGAAAAGAGGATATGTGTCAGAAAAATATACTTTTTTCAGTATTATACTGGCAATGATCGCTATTATAGCAGAGTCGAGCCTGGTTTATTTCAGAGTTTCCGCATCAGGAATCTTTATAGGAATCGGAATGATCATACTGTTGTGCACAAACCTGCTGAAAACGATCAAAAATATCCAGAAAGTGGAAAGTCGCCGTCAGAGAGCAGAGTTAAATAAGCGCAGGAAACAGATGGAAACCATGTCACTGCAGATGATGCGGACACTTTCCACAACGATTGAGGCGAAAGATGAGTATACAAGAGGACATTCTTATCGGGTGGCAGAATACGCAGCTCTGATTGCAGAAGAACTTGGGTGGGATAAAAAAGAAATCAGAAATCTCAAAAATGCAGCACATCTGCATGATATCGGTAAGATCGGTATTCCGGATAACATTCTGAACAGGCCAACCAGACTGACGGAAGAAGAGTTTCAGGTAATTAAAGAGCATACCGTCATTGGAGCAGAGATACTAAAAAATATTACGTTGATCGATCATGTGAAAGAGGTGGCTCGAAGCCATCATGAAAGATACGATGGTATGGGGTATCCGGATGGATTGAAGGGCGAAGAAATTCCACTGTATGCAAGAGTCATAGCTATAGCAGACTGTTATGATGCTATGAAGTCAAGGCGGATTTACAGAAATCCGATTGGAGATGAAGTTATATATAATGAAATATCCAGAAACTGTGGATCACAGTTTGACCCCAAGATCGCAGGAGTCTTTCTGAAAATGTTGAATGAAGGTCGCGTAGTGATCAGAGAAGACGGCAAGCTTGCAGATAAAGAAGATAATCTTCTGAATATGGAAGCAGAAATTGAAAAGTTCATCTCCACTGTAATGATAACAATGAAAACACAGGAAGACAGTGAAGGATTTGATTTTCTGACAGGATTGCCAATGAGAAATCGTGGTGAAAAGCTTGCGGCACAGTTTATGCAGCAGGACAGCGGTTATCTGGTATTTCTTGACATGGATAACCTCAAGAAGATGAATGACCTTTATGGACACAAAGCAGGAGACAGAGCATTGAAATTACTTGGATCTTTCTTGATGGAATATGCACATCATTCCGTTGTCTGCCGCCTGGGTGGGGATGAATTCCTGATGTTTGTGCCGAACGTTTCAAAAGAAAAGATAACAGAGATCGTCACAGAAATCCAGGAAAAATTTGAACAGAGCAAGGAAAAGGATGTAGCGATCCGTTGTGCTTCTGTTTCTGCCGGAATCTGTGAAGTAAATAAAGGAGATCCTTTTGAAGAATGCTATTCAAAGGCAGATAAGGCCCTGTATTATGTGAAACAGAATGGAAAAGGAAGCTTTTTCTTCTATCAACAGATGGAAGGGGAAAAGACTGTTGGCTATGGAACAGGAAAAGATCTGGCACTGGTTTCCAAAGCACTGAGCACCAGCGGCGATTATTCCGGGGCACTTGAGCTGGATTATCGTGAATTCGCCAAGATATATGAATATATGAACAGTATGGAAAAAAGATACAAATGTCATTGTTATCTGGTGATGGTAACGCTGGAAACAGAAGCGGATTCTGCATCAAATATCGAAGACATAGAATTTGCACTGGAATGTATGGAGCAGGCAATACGACAAAAAATACGAAAGGTTGATGTGTGCACACGTTACAGTTCCATGCAGTATCTGATCATTCTGTTTGAGGCAGATGAAAAAAGAATTCCAAATATCATGGAACGTATTTTCGGTCAATATCGTGAGCAGTGCGGAAAGAATAATCTGCTTCCTAATTATGATTATATGTTAATGACAGAAAAATAGTACAGAGCCTGAATTATTGAAACATTACGGAGTAATTTTCTATAAAAAAAGCGCGGTCGTAATAAATGCGACTGCGCTTTTTGAGGTTAAAGAATGATTTTAATTAATGGCATATTCTGATTAAAGAACATCTTCTCTGCGGATATATCCAGGATGTCCTTCTTCTGCGATGATCTCATTGCCGTGGATGACCTTGGCCCATTTATCCATTACCTGATTTTCAAGATGAGCATTCTCGCCGACAACAGTATGAGACAATACAACGCTGTTTTTAATGACAGCACCGGCTTTGATCTGGCATCCACGTCCGATAACGGAATTTTCGACTGTTCCTTCGATCAGACAGCCATTGGAGATAACAGAATTCTTGACAGATGCACCTTCCAGATACTGGGTCGGGCAGGAATCGTTGGTTTTGGTATAAATTGGCCATTCCGGATTGAACAGTCCTTCTGCAGTTTTGATGTCGATCAGAGAGATATTTGCGTTGTAATAACTGTTAAAGTCAGTAATGGATGCAAAATATCCTCTGTGTGAAACACCGCGGATATCGAGATCCGCAGAAGATTCATTGACAATCTGAGGCAGAGTGTACATCGAAGAAATTTTCCGGGCTTTTTTGATCAGTTCAATGAAAAGCTCTTTACTCATAACATATGTATCCATGAAGATGTTGCGTTTCTGGGCACTTCCACGGTTTTTTTCGATGGATTCAACACCTTTCTGTTTGTTCAGATTCAGAATATCACAGTTCAGGAATTTTTCTCTTGCATTGTCCACAGAATGATACAGGAGTGTGATATCAGCACCGGAATCAATATGTGTCTGAAGAAGTTCCCTGTAATCTTCTGCATATACCATGTAAGATGGCGCGATGATCACATATGGCTCATGCATTCTTTCAATGAATTCAATATTTTCATAAAATGATGCGATATCTGTATTGTATACATCATTTTCGGAACTGTTCTGAGCGAACATAAGCTGCAGCTTGCCACGTTTGGAGTTGATGTTGTAATGACGTCCGGTTCCGAGATGTTCTGCCAGAGAACGTGGCTTGGTTCTTACATATACCTGGATGCGGTCGATACCGCTGTTGCTCATATTTGAAATAGGAAAGTCAATGACACGATATCTTCCAAGGAAGGAAAAAGCACCGATTGGACGATACTGCTGAAGTCCTTCTACTTTGATATGGGTTCCGGAAGATGTGACAATTCCAAATGCTCTTGCCATATTATTCTACCCCCTTTACACGTTTGGACACGAGTTCGATATTTTCACTGTCTGCACTGCCTACAACAGCATCCTGGCCAATCTTGACATTATCAGCAACAAGTGCACGCTGAACAACTGCGCCGGCGGCAACTTCTACGCCTGGCATCAGTACACTGTCAATGATCTTGGCACCCTCGCCGACTTTGCATCCGGTGAACAGTACAGAATGCTTAACTTCACCTTCGACAACACAGCCCTGTGTGATAAATGCTTTATCGATTTTGGCATTTGGTCCTATGTACTGAGGAAGAGCAGGTGTGTCTTCCGTGTAGATCTTCCATGTTGGATCGTTCAGATTCAGCTCATTTCTGGAATCAATGAGGTCCATATTTGCTTCCCAGAGAGAGTCGATGGTTCCGACATCTTTCCAGTAACCTTTGAATTTATATGCGGCAAGTGTTTTATTGTCGTTAAGGAGACACGGGATAACATCCTTACCAAAGTCATGGTGGGAATCAGGATTCTTCATATCTGCAAGAAGGATCTTGCGGAGAAGCTTCCAGTTGAAAATATAAATACCCATAGAAGCAAGGTTGCTCTTCGGATGCTCTGGTTTTTCTTCGAATTCAACGATGCGGCCGTTGCCATCTGTGTTCATGATACCGAAACGGCTTGCTTCTTTCATCGGTACTTCAATGACTGCGATCGTTGCATCGGCATTCATTTCCTTATGGTAATCCAGCATTTTGTCGTAATTCATTTTATAAATATGGTCGCCGGAAAGAACTAAAAGATATTCCGGAGAATATTTATCGATAAAATCGATATTCTGAGAAATCGCGTCAGCAGTACCTCTGTAAACGTCAAGATCTGCATCAGCTTTTTCACGTGGTGGAAGAACAAAGACTCCACTTTCTCTGGCATCAAGTCCCCAGCGTCCGCCAGCTGCTACATAACTATTCAGAAGAACGGATTCGTACTGAGTCAGTACTCCGACAATGTCCACTCCGCTGTTAGCGCAGTTGCTGAGCGGGAAATCAACAATGCGGTATTTTCCGCCATATGAAACTGCCGGCTTGGCTACTTTGTTGGTGAGTTCATGAAGACGGCTTCCACGTCCGCCAGCCAGGATCATCGCTAACATGTTGTTTTGTTTCATAGTGAACCCTCACTTTCCTTTTAGATTGCTTATATGAATCTATTATACATTTTTTACAAAAACATTTCTACATTTTTGAGCAAAAAAGTGTGGTTTGATTGATATTTTTTTTTGATGATTGTTAAGTGTGTATTAAATTGATGGAAAAATTTCGACAAAAACATAAAAAAGTAACAAAAACAGAGGAGCGGACGAGAAATGCTGTATACAAGGCTGGAAAGGAGCCGACAATCACTGGACGAAAAGTATGTTTTACGTTATAATAACAAGGTTAAAGGGAAAAATAAAAGTGCTATTTGACGGATGAGAGGGATATAGTGAACAGACGAGAGGATTTTAAACGTTTTATAGTATTTTGTCTGGCAAGTCTTGTTGTGATCGCACAGACAGCTGTTTTTGCATATATCTGGTATGACTATTACAGAGGACTTATTTTTGAACCGTTCTGGAGAAAAGGTAACTGGGTCCTGATTGCAATCTACGGATTGATCAATGTTTTGTTTTCCAGACTTTATGGAGGTCTGAAAGTAGGATATCTGAAACGCATAGATGTATTTTATTCTCTGACGCTGGCTACGATCTGTACAAATATCGTGACATATTTTCAGATCACGTTGATCAACCGATGGTTCCTGAGACCATGGCCAATGATAGAGATGACACTGATTCAGTTTGTGATCATCCTTGTATGGATATGGGGTTCCAGATATATTTATTCAAAATTATATCAGGCAAGGAAACTTCTGGTGATTTATGGAGACCGTGATCCTGGTGATCTGATCAGTAAAATGAATTCCAGACGTGATAAATATGATATCAGCGGAAAAGTTCATATCAGTGTGGGTGAGAAAGAAATTTACCGGATGATGAAGGAATATGACGGAGTGATCATATGGGATCTTCCGGCAAATATCCGTAACCGTTATCTGAAACATTGTTTTGCACATTCTATCCGGTGCTATCTCAGTCCGAAGATTTCTGATGTGATCCTGATGGGAAGCGAACGCATTCATTTGTTTGACACACCGCTTCTTGTTGCGAAGAACATGGGACTTTCTATTGAGCAGCGTGCAGCAAAACGGCTGTTGGATATTATTGTTTCGGGCATTGGAATCATAGTTGCATCTCCGCTGATGCTGATCATTGCATTGTGTGTGAAGCTTTATGACAGAGGCCCGGTCTTATATCGACAGGAAAGACTTACGGAGGGCGGAAGACCATTTAAGATCTGTAAGTTCCGTAGTATGTGCGTAGATTCCGAGAAGAACGGTGCAAGACTTGCATCCAAACATGACAGCAGGATCACCCCGGTAGGAAGAGTACTCCGCAATCTGCATCTGGATGAACTGCCTCAGTTATTTAATGTATTTATGGGGGATATGTCTCTGGTTGGACCGAGACCGGAAAGACAGACGCTTGTCCGCGAATACTGCAAGGAAATTCCAGAGTTTTATTATCGCCTGAAGGTTAAGGCAGGACTTACCGGTTATGCGCAGGTATATGGTAAATACAACACCACACCTTATGATAAACTGAAGCTGGACCTGTTCTATATTGAGAATTACTCTTTTGTACTTGACCTGAAACTGCTTATGATGACAGTGAAGATATTCTTCCAGAAAGAAGTTTCTGAAGGAGTAAATGATAATCAGACAAATGCACTGAAGGATTCAGTGGATCCGGTAAAAGAACTTTCTGAGAAAGAACCGGTGGATCCGGAAGAAAAAGAATAAGCCACGGGGGTTTACCCCGTGACTTTTTTTCAGCCTTTTTCCATAAAAGCTACATATTCATCAAGGACTTCGTTCGGATCACCGATTCGCTTAATCTGTCCTTCGTGCATCCACATAACAGTATCGCAAAGCTGTTTCAGAGTTTCGATACTATGGGAGACGATAACTACGGTACGATCTTTGTTGGAGATCAGGCTCTTCATCTTTTCATAGCTCTTCTTTTTGAATTTCTGGTCGCCGACACTCAATACTTCGTCGATCAGCATAATGTCTGTTTCAAGAATAGCTGTGATGGAAAAAGCCAGTTTGGAATACATACCGCTGGAATAAGTTCTGACTGGCATATCAATGAACTCGCCGATTTCAGCAAAATCAATGATTTCCTGTTCTTTGGCTTTGACCTGTTCTTCAGTAAAACCAAGAAGCATACCGGAAAGAGTGATATTTTCACGGCCGGTCATCTCACGGATGAAACCGACACCGATGGACAGGAGTGAAATACTGTGTCCGTTCAGGTCAATAGAACCACTGTCCGGAGAAAAGATACCAGCCAGTGCGTTCAGTGTGGTGGATTTTCCACTTCCGTTCTTACCGATGATACCAAGGATCTCGCCTTCGCGAACGTAGAAGGAAATTCCTTTTACTGCAACAAAACGGTCAGGTTTCTGACGTTTCAGATGAAGCAGAGTTTTCTTAATAGAAGTTTTTTTCAGATTCTGGTAGCTGATAACCAGATCTTTGACTTCGATTGCATGCTTTTCTTCCATATTAAATCACCTTTACATAGCTGTTTTCGCTCTTATAGATTTTGCGGATACCAAGGGCACAGAGTACCAGCCCGATCAGGAACCACAGAAGCAGAAGCTTACGATGAGGTGCCTGTCCGTAGATTACGCACTGACGCATGGATGTAATCAGAAATGCGATCGGGTTTCCCTTGCCGATGTAGTTGTTGTATGGTGCCGGCAGACGACTCATGATGTTCCAGAATACACCGGTCAGGTAGAATACAAGGCGAAGTGCGATACGCAGAACATTGCCAAGGTCTTCTACAAATACACCATAATGAAGCAGAAAACAACTGATACCAAAAACTACAGTAACCAGTGTGATCAGAATTGGAATCACATACAGGATATTCAGAGTCAGCGGAACGCGCCATATAGCAAGCATAGCAACGATGATCAGCAGAGAAATGCACATCTTGAAGCCGTTGACACATATTCTGATAACCAGAAGGATGAATTTTGGTATATATACTTTGGATACGATTGGTTTGTTGTTCTTGATGATCTTGACACTCTGCAACAGACACTTGTTAAAAAAGTCCCAGAGAGTGATGCCGACAAAAACGAAGATCGCAAAGTACTGTTCTTTAGACTTAAATACATATCCGAACATGAATACATAGATCAACATGAAGCACAGAGGATCCAGTACCCACCAGAGCCAGTTCAGATAGGAATTGGCTACTTCAGCTTTCAACTGGGCTTTAGAAGAGTAAATGGCATACTTCCAGTACTTCTTCATGTCATCCCTAAATCGTTTAAACATAAAATCCGCTCCTATATTTTCTTTATTAAATTATAGAACCCCCAGTAATCTGAGGGCTGTGACCTTACTTATCATACACTACCAAAGGTTTGTTGACAAGAGAAATCTATTGTTCTTTCTTTATTATTTTGCAAGAAAGCTTGTATTTTGCAGGAAAAAGCTTGACTTATATAGTATGGTTGTGCTAAACTAGACGAGCGACATGGAAGTTAGGTCTTTTTTTTATGCCCGAAAAAGGCAAAAAGGCCCACGCAAATGAAAACACTGGAGGTGGAAGTTGTGCGCGTTAAGATTACATTGGCATGTACGGAGTGCAAGCAGCGTAACTACAATATGACCAAGGAGAAAAAGAATCATCCTGAGCGTCTTGAAACAAAGAAATATTGTAAGTTCTGCCGTACCCATACTCTGCACAAGGAAACAAAATAATCACAAACGATTGTGAGGTTAGACTATGCAAGAGAAAGAAAAATCTGCTGGCAAAGGTCAGAAGAGAAATTGGTTTCAGGGACTTCAATCGGAATTCAAAAAGATTGTCTGGGTTGACAAGGCTACACTTGTAAAACAGACTATAGCAGTTACAATTATTACAGTTGTACTTGCTGTGATCATCAGTGTATTTGACTCAGCTATTCTGGAAGGAATAAATCTTTTAGTGAAATAAGGATAACGGTGATTGTATGTCAGAAGCGAAATGGTATGTTGTTCATACTTATTCAGGGTATGAAAACAAAGTAAAAGCCAACATTGAAAAAACAATCGAAAACAGACACCTGGAAGACCAGATTCTGGAGGTTCGCGTTCCGCTGCAGGAAGTTGTGGAAATGCGTAACGGTGCTGCCAAGCAGGTCCAGAAAAAGATGTTTCCTGGTTATGTGCTTCTCAACATGGTCATGAATGATGATACCTGGTATGTTGTCCGCAACACCAGAGGTGTTACCGGATTCGTAGGACCGGGATCCAAACCGGTTCCGCTTACGGAAGAAGAAATGCTCCCGTTAGGAATCAAGAATGATGACATTCAGGTAGACTTTGCAGAGGGTGATATGGTTGTTGTAACAGCTGGAGCATGGAAAGATACTGCAGGTGTTATTACTGCAATCAGCACTCAGAAGCAGACGGTTACTATCAATGTTGAATTGTTTGGCCGCGAAACGCCGGTAGAAATAAGTTTCGCAGATATTAAGAAGGCGTAACACATTCAAGTGGGAGGGAAGAACCCCCGCCAATACCACATAGGAGGTGCCGAAAAATGGCAAAAAAAGTAACAGGTTATATTAAATTACAGATTCCTGCTGGTAAAGCAACTCCAGCACCACCGGTTGGTCCGGCTCTTGGACAGCACGGTGTAAACATTGTACAGTTCACAAAAGAGTTTAATGCAAGAACAGCAGATCAGGGAGATCTTATCATTCCTGTAGTTATCACTGTTTATGCAGACAGAAGTTTCAGCTTCATAACCA
>OFMO01000831.1_pt1 | contig 22809 bp, 19 predicted proteins | sample 1541821 | NCBI WGS metagenome assembly OFMO01 (sample SAMN04209253, study PRJEB22552) | human gut metagenome | biome: gut; material: feces | host: Homo sapiens | place: USA: Oklahoma | reverse complement strand
GTCCATATATTTGTACAATATTAAAATATGTTCACCATTTTGCTAATATAGCCTAGTGGAAAATAATATAAATATAATTATATGTGATGAGAAGAATGATCCAATTGGTATATTCCAACCATTTAATGGTCATTCTCTTGTATTCAAACGTTTGAATGCACAAATCAATTGGAAACTAACAAGAAAAAAGAAACTTTGGAAAAGAATCATTGAATTAAAGATACAAAGTGAAATTGATGCACTGATTTTAGAAAAACGGCAAGTGAAAATCATTGAACAGTTAAAAGTGTATCGAGAGTCTGTGTATACAGACGATCAAACAAATCGTGAAGCAGCTTCTGCCAGAATGTATTTTACGGAAATGTTTGGAGATGACTTTACTAGAGATATTCCAAGCATTCAAAATTATGCTTTGAATTATGGTTATAAAATATTGGCTAGCTATATTTCAAGGTGTATTGCTTCTAGAGGGTTGATAACACAACTTGGCATTCACCACATTGGTGAATCTAATCCATTTAATCTTACATATGATTTTATAGAACCATTGAGAGCAATTATAGATTTATGGGTGATTGAAAGTATTACAGATACGTTTAATGCGCCATTGAAGCAAGAACTCATTGGAATATTAAATTACAGAGTGTATGTAAAAGATAAATGGATGAGATTGAATGATGCAATTGAAGATATTGTTGATTCATATATTGCATATCTTGATGAAAGGTCTAATGAAGTTTTGTTTATAGACCTATCTAAAGGAATGAAAGTTGATTGATGATCAAGAATAGATTTATGAGAATGATCTTATTTTTTGATCTTCCAGTTACAACTCCTCAAGGAAGAAGAGAATATACAAGATTTGTTAAGTATTTGGATAGTGATGGATTCATTAGAATTCAGGAATCTGTGTTTTGTAAATTATGTATTAATATTGATTCAGCTAAAACATTAAGTAAAAGAGTAATAAGAGAATGTCCAGATGATGGAGATATCCGTTTTATTATTGTTTCTGAAAAACAATATCAAAGTATAACAAATGTTAATGATACGTATTCCTTACAAGAATCTATTACTACAGATGACAGGTGTATTACGATTGGAGGGATGAATGATGATAATTAAAAGTAATGAACATACACTAATTATACCTGTTCACAGAGGCTTGCATTTAATTCACGAAATGAACTGTAAATATGAATTACTAGAATGTTTGAATTCTTATTTCACTTTGAAGAAAAAGACGAAATGCATAATTATGGATGATGATCATGAATTGATTAGTCCTAAAGACGTGCAGTTTGTTTATATATCTTCTAAAGAAGATATATCATCTATTTTTGATTTTAAACCAAAGACATTGTTGAATTCTGAGCTTGAAAAATTCATAAATGAAAATCCAGAAAGTTATAGGTCAATTGAGAGTGTGAGAAATTATCTTAGAGAATTACTTACAGATGAAGGTATGTATAAATTTATGAATATATTAGGAAATGGTATATCCATTGATTTAGAACTTAAAACAACAAACTTTACGGTTTCGAAATTATTACAATCTTTAAAATTTGAAACAGACCAAATGACAATACAACAGCAATTTATCATTTTATATAACTTGTTATTGTATGTTAGTAGAAATCAATTCACGATTGTATATATTGATTTTGAAATTGATAGTGAGTCTATGGAATGGTTAAAAAGGATTCAATCTCCTAATAGAATTATATTAGTAAGTAATGAGGCGATTGATGATAATTATGCGGAAGAATTTGATTCAATGATAGTACTTACCACAAATGATTTTGTAGAAACATTAGAAATAGATAAGAATAAAGCAAACATTATATCTTATGTATTACATCCTATTGTATTAAAACATCCTGAGTATCAAACAGAAAAAATTATTCAGATATTGAGTCTTTTTGAAGATGAATCTTCGACTTTTTACGTAGAATTCATAACCGATAATCCTCTAAAAGCCTTTATTTAAGGGCTATTTAAACATATAATAGAGCTAACAGTTCTTGAGGATTGTATTTATTGGTAAGATTTGAACCTGCTCAAAAATGCGATACAGTTTCAAGAGGTTCTTGAGGATTGTATTTATTGGTAAGATTTGAACAGCCTTGAAAGTAAAGTTTTCACTCACAAGTTCTTGAGGATTGTATTTATTGGTAAGATTTGAACGTATGCACGTAGCAGTTTTGTTTCTCTTGTGTTCTTGAGGATTGTATTTATTGGTAAGATTTGAACTATTATGAACAGATTGCTGAGATGTTAGGCGTTCTTGAGGATTGTATTTATTGGTAAGATTTGAACTTGATGGAAGTGAAGCAAGTGAAAGTGACAGTTCTTGAGGATTGTATTTATTGGTAAGATTTGAACAGATGAAAAAGACAACATTTACACTAAACAGTTCTTGAGGATTGTATTTATTGGTAAGATTTGAACCTTTGCTTCAAGAGTGAACACTGTAGCTTCGTTCTTGAGGATTGTATTTATTGGTAAGATTTGAACGTAACTACTATGCGTGATGAAGTACTGACAGTTCTTGAGGATTGTATTTATTGGTAAGATTTGAACCAAATACGACCGCATTTGAGAATGGACTGTGTTCTTGAGGATTGTATTTATTGGTAAGATTTGAACCAGGCGTGACTCACACAAATCCGCTGAGAAGTTCTTGAGGATTGTATTTATTGGTAAGATTTGAACCTATCGGATTTTTTGCAGAAGCAATTCGTCGTTCTTGAGGATTGTATTTATTGGTAAGATTTGAACAGATCCATGCGACATTTGAAGAAGTAGAAGGTTCTTGAGGATTGTATTTATTGGTAAGATTTGATTTCTTATTAAGCTTATTAAATGTATTTCCAACTTTGTAACTCGTATATAAGAAAATAATGTAAAATTAATAATATCTATGCTTGATGAAAAAGAACTAAGACAAAATAAAGCAAATTATAAACAGTTGTTCGATCAGATACTAAAGTATGATGAACAACTTTTATCATATTTAAATGAAAAACAACAGCTAAACACAAAATTGGTTAATGCTGTGAAAAATTATTTTTCATATAAACTACAACTATCTAATATCAATCTTAATTCATTTGCTGTGTCTTTTAATGCATCCCATTATGATCTAGAAGTTGTGAATAATGTATATATGTTGAGAGAGTATTTAAGATATTATGAAAATGCAAATTCTCTTTATTATCAAAATCATCAAACAATTAAAGAAAACTACGAAATAGCAAAGCAATTGCTTTCTTTTGCATGGATTTTTAAAGGAAAAGCAACAAAAACACAAGTTATTAATGCAGCAAATATACTTGTTGATATTAAAAATGCAATGTACTTTGAAAAAATTAATTATTATATAAACTCTTATAAAGAAATTAATATACAGAATGCAATTACAGATTTTATAAATCATGAACAAGAATATTGTTCATTGATTAATCAATACTGTGGTACAAAACTCTATATTAAAGATGATCCATTAGAGCCTGATTTTGGTCTGTTTACTAAATTAATTAAGGTAACAGATGCTCAAAAAAAGAAGCTGGATATTATTTCATCTGCAATAGATGGATTGAAAGAAAATGTTAAGAAGAAAGCACTAGTATGCGCCGATTATAAAGCAATTGCTCTTTTAGATACTATTGATGTTGATGAACTGAAAAGGAACATCAAAGGTTTGAGAGTGAATGCGTTAAAAGAGGGTGGCTATCATACAATTAAGGATATTTTGCGTGTGAAACCCTGGCAATTATCATCTCTTTATGGAATTAGTGAAGAAAAAGCATATGAAATTACGCATGAAGCTAATGAAATAAAAGATAAAACCAGATCATCTATTAGTTTGAGATTTGATAATCAAAAAAAGACGGAAGAAGATACGCTCCTATTAAAAGAAATTATTGCGTACACAGATCATTTGGAACTAATTAATGGTTATGATACGATTACTAAAAAGTTTGCAACTTCATATCATTTAAACATTCAATCTAATGGATATAGTCAAAATGATTGGTATTATCTTACATATGAACAAAAAGAAAAAATGATATCTCTTTTTGAATATATGGATTCTAATACACATCATTCCTATATCAATTATGTTGAAGATTTATATCAAAAATGGATTGTAATAGAAAATAGAGTACGATCAGATCACGAAATATGGAATTATTATGAACAAAATGCAGCTTCCATTTATTCTATTCTTGATCAGCTAGTTCCAGGTTTATTCAGTGGTGGTGATGCATTCTATGGCTTGCCAAAAGAATTAGCTGAAGAAATCAAAGAAGAATGTTTCTTCCCTGATGGTTTATTAACAACACTTAGAACATATCAAGAATGGGGTGTGAAATATATTCTTCACCAAAAGAATGTATTACTTGGTGATGAAATGGGACTTGGCAAAACACTTCAAGCAATTGCCACAATGGTATCTTTAAGAAATACTGGAGCTAAACATTTTCTTGTTGTGTGTCCAGCTGCTGTCTTAGTTAATTGGTGTAGAGAAGTTAGTAAGCATAGCAAACTTAGAGCAATCAAAGTACATGGTTCCTCTAGAAATGCTGAATTTAAACGATGGATCCGTTTTGGTGGAGTATGCGTTACAACATATGAAACTACAAAGTATTTGGAATTAAAAGATGATTTTAAATATGATTTGTTAGTTGTTGATGAAGCGCATTATATAAAAAATGTGAATGCCCAACGAACAAAAAACATCATTGAGATTGCTAAAAAAACAGACAGACATTTATATATGACTGGGACAGCATTGGAAAATAATGTTGATGAAATGATTTCTTTGATCAATCAGTTAAATCCAGGAATTGCTCAAATTGCTGAAAGATATAAATACATGGGTGCCTCTAAAACTTTTAGAGACAAGATTGCTGGTGTTTATTACAGAAGAAAAGTAAAAGATGTACAGAAGGAATTACCTGATTTAATTGAAGAAGAAGCATGGGTTTCTTTAACCTCTGAAGAAGATAGAATTTATAAAAGAGATCTTTATTCAAAGAGTTATTCAGCTATTCGAAAGGTTTCTTGGAATGTCGATGATTTAAAAGATTCATCTAAGGCAAATAGATTGAAAGATATCATTGAAAATGCAAAAGAAGAAGGAAGGAAAGTTATTGTTTTCTCTTTCTTTAGAGATACTATTGCCAAAATCTATGATTTCTTAAATGGTATTTGCTTACCTCCAATCAATGGTTCTATTTCTCCACAGAGAAGACAAGAAATTCTTGATCAATTTAATGATAGTAAGCCTGGCTCAGTTTTAATTTCTCAAATACAGGCAGGTGGAACTGGATTGAATATTCAATGTGCAAGTGTGGTTGTTATTGCTGAAGCTCAATTAAAACCTTCAATTGAAAATCAAGCAATTGCTAGGGCGTATAGAATGGGTCAGACATCAAATGTATTAGTATACAAGCTCTTGTGTGAAAATACGATTGAGGAAAAAATGTTAGAAAGATTAAAACAAAAGCAAGAAATACTTGATGCTTTTGCTGATAAATCATCTGCTGCAGATGCACAAAATCAAAATGAAATATCAGATAAAACATTCCATGAAATTGTTGAGGAAGAAATTGATCGAATTAATAAAGAAAAGGGTATTGTTCAAGAAGAAAGTGATTAACATTGTCTCACTCTTTACAAGAGTCGCTACTATTGCGACTCTTTTTAGATGTGTATCTTGTATGGTGTTGTCGTAAAGGAATACTGAATGATTAAAACAACAAATCATGATCATAAATTAATCAGTATGCATTTACTATCTGTTATATAATGATTCTAACGTTATATAAACTTTTCAATTTTGGATGAAAAGTAGAATAATAAAAAATAGGATTCTTAATCAATAATATAAAACCATAGGGGGAATATCATTATGTATGAAATTACACAATGGAATGGAAAACAAGAACTAGCGGAATTAGATAATACAACGATTTCAATTGACCCAATTCTTTTAAATGATGCCATTTTAAAATTAATGAATAAAGATACAACAATTGAAGATGATGTCATTGATATTGATTTTAATTTTGGTGTGAAAAAAGCGGATAGATATGATTATTGTTTTGCTTTATTTAGTGGTATTTTATCTTCCTTAATAAGTAAGTACGTAAAAATGAGCGGAGATCTAGATATAGATTTAGAAAAAATGGATTTTGCTCAATTATTATATTTAGTGAAAGATATAAATATTAAAGTGCAAAAGAATAATGAGAAAGATACAGCTGATATTGAAAAAACTTTGAATAATATTGAAGAAATTATCAAAGATGCAAATAGTTATAAAAATCTCGTTGTGGATTTTGCTTCTGATTTCAGTATGATGGGTTTATTGATTTCCATTATTGAAAAAGTATTTGGCAAAGAGATTGGATATGATGAAAATAATAATTTAGTTATAAATGAAGCAAAAGAAACATTTGATAATTTATCATTTCTTGAAAAGGTTGAATTTGCAATATTTGAATGGTTTTTAGAACAAGTAGATCAATATAAACAAAATGGAAAGTTCAAAGAACAGCTAAAAAATATTCTTGAATGGAGATCCATTGTAAAGAAGCTGGAACCAATTATTAAAGATTTTTCTCAAATTAATCTATCAAAAGAAGAACTAAAACAATGGTTTGTTAACTTGATTCAAGATAAAAATCAAAGAATTTCTAAGCTTGATTTCTTGCAGAAAGAGAATATTCCAACACAATTTAATCAAATAATGATTCATACTTATGTACATATTAAAAATCTAATTGAACAAGTTAAAGAACATAAAATTACAACATTAGAAGGTCTTGAAATTATTAACTTCAATAGAATTGACAATGAAAGAGTAATTTTACGTTTAGAAACAGTATCTACTGGAGTCTTCTTTGCAATGGATGCTAGTGCAGCAGTAATACAGGCAAGAAAGTGTGGTGCAGAAGCAAATATTTTTGGTATTCTTAAAGTATTTGCCAATACAATTAATTTCTCTAATATTCTTACTTTTACATATGTTGTAAAACAAGATGCCACTTATATCAAAGAAGATATTGATGAAATTTTACATAAGGCAAAAATAGAAGTTGTTCATCATTGTAAAGATATCTCAGCAGATGAATTAAATTCATATATTTCATTAAATGATCCTGAAACTAGAATTTTATATTCACTCAAACTTCATATGATTGAAGAAGATATTCAATGTACAAAATTGAGTGCAGATCAGCAATTAAAGAATGAGTGGAAGAAACAATGGATGGAAGTTTCAAAGAACTCTTTGCATATGGCAAAACTCTATGAGCCAAATATTCAAAAAGTTTATCAGGCATTAATTACACATGCTGAAAACACAATAGATAATAGAACATGGCTGTATAACATTGTTCTAGAATTGTGTCTTTTTAGTCCGTATTATCAAATTGATGAAGATGAAAAGAAATATAAAAAACTGAAACTAGTCAATAAGAATCTAGATTATATGAAGAACTATTTTTGTGAAGGACAAAAATATGTTTCTTTCAAAGAAATCAAACAGTTTGAATCCTTATATAAACACTATCATGGCTATATAGAAAATAAAAATTTAAAAATGGCTGGAGCAGCTGGTGCAGTTGTTGCGGTGGGTGCTGGTGTTGGTGCAGGTGCCATGTTATTTGCTCCACAGATTGCAGTTGCTTTATTTGGTGGTGCTTTTCCTGGATTGCATGGTGCAGCATTAGTAAATGCAGCACTAGCAGCCGCTGGTGGTGGCTCATTAGTCGCCGGAGGATTTGGTATGGCTGGTGGTTCTGTCATCATTGCTGGTGGTGGAGCTCTATTAGGTATGAGTACGGCTAGTGTAGCAACAATGGGATTATTATCCTCTCCAAATTTTGTGCAGACAGATGATGCGAAGCTACTGGCAAAATGTAATTACGTATTACTGAATCAAATGCATAAAATAGATGTTGTTGTAGCGATTCAGAGAATGACAGAAGAAAGTTTAAATGACAGTAAAACACAACTAAAAGTTCTAGAAAGTGCAGAAGACAAATCTGATGAATGCAAGAAGACAATAGCTGCATTAAAGAAGAGTGTCAAATACATGGAAAGAACTAACGATGAATTGAAGAAATTAATTGCTAAAGAAGAGAAGAAGAGTGATTGAAGAGTCGTAAATCTACGACTCTTTTCCCATTCTATCCTTCTTTAATGTTAAAATAATTTTATTGGAGAATAATTTACTATGAGAATATTTCTAATAGATACAGAAAATGTACACCATCATGGTTTAGATGGAATAGAAAAACTAGACGATACAGATCTAGTATATGTACTCAGTACACCAAACTTTAAGAAAGAAAAGGTAGAAGGTGATTTATTACTAAAAGTAATGTCATCGAAAGCAAACTTTCATGTAGATGATTTAACATCCAATGGATCAAAAAACTATTTAGACTTTCAATTATGTACGATCTTAGGACAACTAATGGAAAGATATGTGAATGCAGAAGCTGTTATTATTAGTAAAGATAATGGATATACTGCAGTGATGGATTACTGGAAAAAGAATAATCGTGTTATCAATAAGGCAGAATCAATTCAAGATTTCTTTACGCCAAAACCAGCAATTGCTGAAAAAGCTAAGCTAGATCCAAGTGATGCAAAAGGTGTAGCACAATATCAGAAACAGATTGCTACAATCATTCAACAACAATTCCCTGAAAAGAAAAAAGGAACAATTACAAAACAATCAAAAGCAGCAGCAAATAAACACACAAAGAAAGAATTAAAAACATATTGTGCAAATAGTTTAGGTGATAATGAATCAAACTATCAGCTGTATAGTAGAATCTGCCAGATATGGCCGTATTAAAAGATTAAAAAGATAATTGATGCCCCTGACTTTGACAGGACTAAAAGGAATAGGAGTGAAATATATAGGTTTTAAAGTATTTGATACAAGAAAGTTTTCTGAGAACCTCAATAGCCCAAGCAATCGCAACCGGAACAATTGAAGAGGGATAGAAATATGGATATATTTCAACTTTTGAATTCAAACTTTCAGAAAATCTTGAAACGCATATTTTTGAAAATACAGATGTAGACTGGTTACATTGTATTGCAGTTCATCGAAAGAAAACAAAGTTGTGGTGCAATGGTCCGGCATATATAGCTGGATTGTATAGGGAAGAGTTAAAGAAATTCGGATATCAGATTTGAGATGAATGCATATCCGGATGGTGTTGAAAACTTCCGATATTATATCGTTGTTACAAAAATACAGAATTTGCACATGATATGTCAGATAACCATTGCGTGCCACTATCACACGAATTCTAAATTTCAGGGCAGTAGATTATCGTTTCTACTGTCCTATCTTTTTGTATATTGCAATTGATTTACCTCTCAGGTAAACCAATACCATTGTCATTTATAACAAATAAGGATATAATATTTTTACCTCAAAGGTAAACTTACGAAAGAGGTGACAGCTTGGAAATAACATATAAAACTCGCAAGATTGAAAAGGTGTGTACAATCGCTAGCGAAGCAGAAAAGAAATATGGTTCAGAAATGGCTGAAAAAATCCATCAGCGTATAGATGAAATAGATGCATCCGGTACTGTTGAAGAGATGGTTCAATTCCATATTGGAAGATGTCATCCATTAAAAGGAGATCGCAAAGGTCAATACGCAATGGATTTAGTTCATCCCTATCGACTGGTTTTTGAAAAAATAGGGAATGAAATTCAAATTGCAAATGTAATGGAAATTGTAGATTATCATTAAATTTTCGTTTCATTCAGGGAGGTATTATGATGGTAAAAAGTCGCAGTTTTATTGCAACACCACCAGGAGCAACTATAAAAGAGCAGTTGCTTGATAGAGGACTTAGCCAGAAAGAATTTGCTGTACGCATGGGTATGTCCGAAAAACATATTAGCAAATTAATTAATGGCGAAGTTCAGTTGACTCCGGATGTTGCTGTTCGTTTAGAAATGGTATTAGGTGTTCCTGCTAAGTTTTGGAATAAACTAGAGGCCACTTATCGTGAAAAACTTGTAAAAGCCAAAGTTGAGAACGATATGGATGCTGATAAGGAACTTGCAAAAAAACTACCTTATCGTGAAATGTCTAAAAATGGTTGGGTTCCTGAGACCAGAGATACAACCGAAAAGGTTATTTATCTTAGAAAATATTTTGAAGTTGTAAACCTTGGGATTATTAAGGATATGCAATTGTCAAAAATAGCATGTCGTAGATTAGCCGAAACAGAAAAAAGTAATCTTGCTCTATTGGCATGGGCACAGAAAGCCAGACTAGAGGCTCGTACTATTGAGACTTCATTAGTTAATTTAGAAACGCTTAAGAAAAGTTTGCCAGAAATAAGAAGCATGACCACAATGAATCCTTCGGATTTCTGCCCTAAGTTGATTGAGCTATTATCCAGTTGTGGTATTGCACTTGTATTTCTCCCTCACATTGGAGGTTCTTTCCTGCATGGTGCAACTTTCTACGATGGAAAAAAAATCGTTGTTGGCTTAACAGTTCGTGGCAAAGATGCAGATAAATTCTGGTTTAGTCTATTTCATGAGCTTGGTCATATTTTACTTGGTCACATCAACCAGCCAAATGGAACAACCGAAGAAGATGAAGCTGCCGCTGACAGCTTTGCAAAAGAAACACTAATTCCAACAGAAGAATTCAACGCATTTACTGATCAGAATGATTTTTCAAAAGCAGCCATTTGTGCCTTTGCTCAAGAAAAACATATTCTTTGTGGAATTGTTGTGGGACGTCTGCAAAAGGAAGGTTTCATAAACTATAATCGCTGTAATGATTTAAAGACCAAATATATATTATCAGCGTAAATATCAAAGGAGAATCATTTTTATACCTAGGAATCGGCAGTTATGAAGTAAGCGTCAAATAAATACCGTCTAGATAAAGAAAACCGAGATATCTCAATCAGAAGTCTTCAAAAAAGCAATGCTGGAAGTGATTGAAGAGAATAAGAAATAAATTTCTCAGTCCATTAATCATTGCATCAAATCTTTTAAAACGGTATAATGAAGCCTGTTAAAACGTTACGAGAAAAGAATATGGCTGAAAGAAGCATATCTCAGAGAGGAGTCTATCTGCTGAAAAGATTCTGTTATGTGTTCAGTGAGTTCACTTTTCCATGTGAAGCTAATCCCTTCCGTTTAAACTCACGTTACGAGTGAATCAAGGTGCGTATCTATTATGATACGAATCAGGATGGTACCGCGTTAATTCAAACGTTCCTGTTTATGGAACGTTTTTATTTTTATCTGGAGGTTAAAAAATATGAGTGACAGAATCAGTGAAGTGCAGTCACAGGCGCTTGAAGCAATCAATAACGCAAGTGACTTAAATGCATTACAGGAAGTAAGAAACACATACCTTTCAAAGAAAGGTTGGATTCCTGCATTAATGAAAGAAATGAAGGATCTTCCAAAGGAAGAAAAACCAGCATTTGGTCAGAAAGTCAATGTCTGCAAGCAGGAAGTCAGTGAAGCATTAGACAAGAAGCAACAAGAATTAGAAGTAGCTGCGACTGCTTTAAGACTAGAAAAAGAAAAGATTGATATTACACTGCCAGGTGATTCTATCCGTATTGGAACAAGTCATCCATTGATGCTCATCCAAAAGGAAGTAGAAGATTTATTCTTAGGTATGGGCTATAAGATTGCAGAAGGTCCAGAAGTTGAACAAGATTACTACAACTTTGAATTAGCAAACATTCCACAGGATCATCCAGCAAGAGATATGCAGGATACATTCTATATTGATCCAAATACATTACTCAGAACACATACAACAGCGATGCAGATGAGAGAATTAGAAAAGGCACATGGTCAAACACCTATTAAGCTCATCTGTCCTGGTAAGGTTTATAGAAGAGATGATGATGATGCAACACATTCACATCAGTTCATGCAGTGTGAAGGTCTTGTTGTAGGTGAGCACGTTACACTTGCTGACTTGAAGGGTACACTTGAATTCTTGGCAAATAAGATGTTTGGTGAAGGCAGACAGATTCGTTTCAGACCATCTTACTTCCCATTTACAGAACCATCAGTAGAAGTAGACGTATCTTGTCCTTTCTGTAATGGTAAGGGATGCAATGTATGTAAGGGCAGTGGATGGATTGAAATCCTTGGTGCTGGTATGGTTCACCCACATGTATTAGAAATGAATGGATTTGATCCTGATAAGTGCAGTGGATTTGCATTTGGTGTTGGTCTAGAAAGAGTTGCAATGTTGAAGTATGGTATCAATGATATTCGTAACTTCTATATCAATGATGCTAGATTCTTAAAGATGTTTGATAGATTTGACTAATCAGGAGGAAATTAGAGATGAGATTAAGTTATAAATGGTTAAAGGAATATGTAGATCTTTCTGATATTACTCCTGAAGAGTTGGCAGATAAGATGACTACTGCTGGTCTTGAAGTTGAAGGCGTTGAAGCAATGGCTTATGCTGAAGGATTGGTAATTGGTGAAGTTGTTGAATGTGAAGATGTTGAAGGTACACATTTACATAAAACACAGACATGTGTTGGTGACAAGACATATCAGATCATCTGTGGTGCACCAAACTGTAGAAAGGGTTTAAAGGTAATCGTTGCACTTCCTGGTGCTAAATTGCCTGGTACTACGATTGAAGCAAAACCATTACATGGTTTAGAAAGTAATGGTATGTTATGTGCTTTATTTGAACTTGGTGTTGATAAGAAGGCATTAAGAGAAGATCAGATCAATGGGATTGAAGAATTGCCTGAAGATGCACCTGTTGGTGAAACGGATGTTCTTGGCTATCTTGGTTTAGATGATACGATCTTAGATGTATCTTTAACACCAAATCGAGCAGATTGTTCCTCTATGTGGAACATGGCAAAAGAAGTTGGCGCAATTTTACATAGAGAAGTAAAATGGCCAGATTATGCAAATAAGGCAGATATTGGTGAAGAAGGTGACTTTAAAGTATTCACAAAGAGTGAAAAGTGTGGATGCTATTTAGGTAAGGTTGTAAACCATGTTAAGGTTGGTTCTTCTCCTAAGTGGATGCAGCAGTATTTGAATGCAGCTGGTATGAATTCTATCAATAACGTTGTAGATATTTCTAACTTCGTTATGTTGGAAACAGGGCAGCCATTACACTATTACAACCTCAAGAAATTACCTGCACATGAAATTACTGTTGTGGATGACAGAGAATTGAAAATGACTGCATTAGATGGTGCTGAATTTGATATTCAAAAGGGTGATATCTTAATTACTACAAATGGTGAAGCAACTGGTATTGCTGGTATCATGGGTGGTGAAGAAAGTATGATCGATGAAAGTACAGATAGTATCTTTATTGAAGCTGCGAAGTTTGATCATGCTTCTATTCGTAGAACATCAATTCGTTTGAATCTTATTACTGAAGCTGCACAGAGATTTACAAAGGGTATTGAAGAATGTGCAATGCAGAAGGCAATGGATCGTTCTGTTCAGTTATTAAGTGAATATGCGGATGCATCTGGATTTGAAAAGACAGTCATGGCTGGTGAAATGACATATAAGCCACAGACAGTTGTTGAAACATTGACACATTGCAATGGTTTACTTGGAACACATTTTACAATGGATGAAGTTGTAGATACATTGAAATGGCTGGATTTCAAACCAGAAGTCAATGGTGATGAAATTACTTGTCATATTCCTAGCTACCGTATTGATATTGAAGGAACTGCAGATATTGATGAAGAAGTCATTCGTTTACTTGGATTTGATTCACTGGAAAGTACATTGCCAAATGTATCTGCTACGGTTGGTCAAAGAAGCAATATTCAGCAGGTTCGTGCAACTACTAGAGAAGCAATGATGGCAAGCGGCTTAAATGAAATTGTTACATATACACTGGTCAATGAAGACTATGCAAAGAATGGTTTCAATGCATTAGAAAATCCAGTAGAACTGGCAATGCCTATGAGTGAAGCTAGAAAGTATACAAGAACAAATCTCATTAACTCTGTTATGGAAGTTGTTCAGTACAATGAAGCTCATTCTAATACAGACAATGCTTTCTATGAAATCTCTAAAGTATATGCTACGGGTGTAGAAGAAGAAAGACTTGCAATTGTATTAGATGGCAACTACATGGATGACAAGCTTAGACATGTTTCTCTCAAGGGTGACTTCTATGCAATGAAGGGTATTGTTCTCAACTGGCTGCAGAGACTTGGCTTTACTGGCTCAAGAATCAAGATTGAAGAAAACAAGATGGATACAACACATTTCCATCCATATAGAAGTGCTGTGATTTCTTTAGGAAACAAGAAGCTTGGTGTATTTGGTGAATTACATCCTGATTATGCAAAGAAGTTTGACCTGAAGAACGTTACATATGCGGAATTGACACTTGATCCAATCTTTGAAGCAAAGGCTGGAAGAATTAAATTTACAGAACTTCCTAAGTTCCCGGCAGTGACAAGAGACTTGGCATTTGTTGTAGATAAGCAAGTCAGTGCACAGGATATTACACGTGCAATTACAACAGCTGGAGTTAAGAATATTCTTTCTAATGTTGAAGTATTTGATGTTTATGAAGGTGAACATGTAGCAGAAGATAAGAAGTCCGTTGCATTGAAACTGACATATCAGGCTGATCATACATTGAAAGATGATGAAATTACAGATGCATACAACAAGATCTTAGATAACTTAGCTAAGAGAGTAAAGGCAGAATTAAGAGCATAAGAAAATGAAATCTCAAAGATAAAATCTTTGGGATTTTTTTTGGAATATGAATAAAAACTGTGAATATGTATAGTGTAGTGAATATGAAATGAGTAATATATTATGTAAAATTATATAAAAATTTATTGACTTATATAATTTTATGCAATAGTATTCGTTTGGAAGGAGAAGGCTATGCCATTGACGCCAAATAACGATTACTATTCGTCGACATGCAAAAGAATTAGGAAAAGGGATTGAGGATGCAATTCTAAGAGAAGCTAATTTAAAATAATATTTCAACATAGCCAAAGAGACATATGAAAAAGTATTATCCTGCAGTATTTCATAAAGAAGAAAATGCATATTGGGTTGAATTTCCTGATCTGAAAGGATGTTTTTCACAAGGTAAAGATTTTCCAGAAGCATGTACAATGGCAGAAGATGCATTAGGAGAATGGATCAATGCACAAGAAGATATAGGAAATGTAATTCCTGAACCATCTTCTATGGAAGTCATTTCTAATCAATATCGAGATGAATGTGTTTCTGCAATTGCATATGATGATTATGCATGGAAAGAGGCACATTCTACAAGAGCTGTCAGAAAAGCAGTTTCCATTCCTGAATGGATGGATAAACTCGCAACAAAAAATGGATTAAGTCTTTCAAAAATTCTACAAAAAGCTTTAAAGAATGAATTGCATTTGTAATCCTGAAGATAGAAATCTTTGGGATTTTTTTGGAATATGAATAAAAGTTGTGAATATGTATATTAGAACACCAAAAAGTATTGATGAATGATAGCATTAATGCTATCATTCAGATGGAATGGTGTTTGTTCTAAGAAAGGATGAATACCATGTCATATACAATAGAAATTTATATTACAAAGAATGGTGAAGTTTTAATTTGGGAATTTTTGGAAAAACTGAGAAAGAAATCAAAAAATGATAAAAATGCACGTATTCAATATAGACAAATAAGTTTATATATTGAACTTCTTCAAAGAAATGGTGTGAACTTAAATGAAAATATCATAAAGCATTTAGAAGATGGAATATGGGAATTAAGACCAGGTGTTAATAGAATATTTTTCTTTTGTTTTGAAAATGGAACTTATGTTTTGTTACATCAATATCGTAAAAAAACTCAAAAAACTCCTAAGAGGGAAATAAAAAAAGCGAAACAAGAAAGAAAAGAGTATTTACAAAAGAAGGAGAAAGAAAATGAAAACATGGAATGAATATAAAGAACATGTGAAAAATGTTGATCCTGATTTATCAAAAGATATTCACGAAACTGAAGAAATAGCTGCTGTTGTTTCAGCAATGGTTCAACAAAGAAATAAATTAGGTTTATCACAAAGAGAACTTGCACAGATGTGTGGAATCCCTCAATCATCTGTTGCAAGAATAGAATCAGGAAAAATTACACCAAATCTAGGAACACTTTTAAAAATATTTAGAAATTTAGGTCTTTCCATTTCTGTAGAACAAATGCATTAATGATTGTAGATCATCTAAAATTATACAAAAAGCTTTAAAAAATGAATTGCATTTGTAATAAAGACAGTTCATTTATTTAGGAAACAAAGCGAGAATCCTCGGTCATTCAATGACCGAGATGAAAGCGCCATTCTTCCACTTATTTCAAGATGGGGAACTCAATATTTTCGCATAAATAAGCTATATTTCATCGTTCTATCATGGTATAATATATGTAGTAAGTGAGACATATTTTATGCCAAAAGCATGTAAGAAAAAGAGTTCTGAATTTGAAGCTTCACCTGTCAAAAGCGTGTTTTTGTTTGGAAAACCAAACAAAGGAAAACTAGACTTGCTTTGGCAGATGGAACACAAATATGTTGAACTGATCAACTTCAATATCGAGGCTTTGATGGCTGTTCCAGATATTCATGTACAACTTATCAAGAACGATAAGAAGGATTCTTATGTTCGCCAGATTCAAAAACAGTTACGTCCTGAAAACATTAACTCTGCATTCTGTCAGAATGTATTTGATACTGCTTTTACAAAACTGTCAAACAGGCTGGATGCAATCCGTCTGGAAATGCTCAAGACAATTGATTCCATCTTCTGCCAGTCCAAGGTGCTGTTTGGCTTGTGCCTTGATGGTGTGGCCAAAGATGAAATGACTGCCTGCCTGAACAAAGTTGTCAATGCTGTACGAAACAAGAAAGACACGGCTTTCTATCAGAACTGCATTGCACAGCTGCAGAACATGTCTGCTGATGAGTTTGATGCACAAATGATGGAATTTCATGAGTTGTACGATATGGTTTCCATTCAGTTTAAAACACCACATGTAAAGAGCGAAGCGATTCCTTTTGACAGTCGATTAATGAGAATTGAGCCTTCTACAGATACAGTAATGCCATATGTCATTACATTGACAAATCCTTTTATAAAAGGTAATCGTATTTCAATTCCAATCAATACAAGCAGGCATTCATTGCATAAGATTCAGACTAACAGGATGGCTGCTACGGTAACAGTCAAGCTGGAAGGTACAAGAGTTCGTATTGGATGGTCTTATGCAAAATCATTCAGGAAGCCTGATACAGCCGTCTGTATGGGAGTAGATACAGGAATCAAGGATTCGTTCTTTCTGTCTGATGGACGTTCCATCGGATCCATGAAAGATGTCATTGATTACTATCATCGTGAGGTTGAACCAGCATTTGCACAGTTGAGCAGCCTGCGTAACAAGAAAAGGAGCATCAGCTATTATGTGCGTCATCATAAGAACCTTCCTGTGGATGTGAGACGTTCTCTCATCCAGAAGATGGACAGCCTGGAGCATATGATACGCACAGCAGATGCACCGTATCGCAAGAAGCGTGCCTACTACAATATGCTGAATCATGAAATCAAACAGGATGTAAAAGCATATATGTCATGTATCACACATGATACTTTGACTGTGCTTGAACTGCTTGATATCAGAGAATTTGAAAAGTCTCACAGGCTGAATGGAGACCTGTCTACATTTGCCCGTGGAAGACTGCAGCAGAAGCTCATGTCTGAACTCAACTGGTATGGATATGACTATGTAGAAGTACCGCCAGATTTTACAAGTCAGACATGCCCAATCTGCAGCTATCGTAATGCAGAAAATCGCAGCATAGTTAACAGTAAGCTCTTCAAATGTGGATGCTGTGGCTATGAGGATGATGCCGACCACGTTGGTGCAGTAAACATCAGAAACCGTGCGGAAGATAAGGAACTTCTTAAACTCTGCAAGGATGCAAAAAGCCACAAAGAAATGCAATCCAGGCTGATCAGGCTTCTGGATGACAGACATCTTGAATGGCAGATGAAACAATTGAAAACATCGATTCTGCAGGAAACAGGAAACGCTGTTTCCGTTCTGTAGAACATATGAACTACCGCTTTCTGTATATGGCATGTCCATGTATGGAATGTAATAAGAAGATATATACTGGTTGTCAGCCTTCGGACTGTAAGACTGGATATATTTTCAAATTATCGGCTTGAAGCCAAGCATTTAGATGCTCGGTTATTCAATGACCGAGTAGCTCACGATGTCTGATTAGTTTTCAACTGCCAATCTTTTTGAATGAGTTAAATAAAGAAGATCTGACGCACTATTTAAAAGGTGTTATCTATGATATTTTGGGCTTGCTTCCTGTATTGATTGTGTGTGGTTTTTTATTACAGATTAATCATTTTATGATTTCATTCTTGCCAGTTATCTGTATTTGTGTAATTCTGATTGGATTGTTTTTTCTATCTTTTCATACATTGATTGTTGTGTTAACAGTTTTTTCGAGAATTGTTCAAATAGCAGGATATATAGCAGGATATATTTTCTTTTTCCTTGTCTGTATGACATTTTCTTCCATATGAATTTTACGAATATGACTTTAATTGATGAAGCATTACGTATTGTATTTCAGATGAGTATTATTGTAAGTGGTTCTTTAGTGTTTTGTGAAATTGTTTTAAGAAAGTTCTCTAGACAAATTGAAAAAGTTGGACAGATTCTTCAGATTGATAAATATTCAGTGATGGGAATCATTTTATCGTTTGGAACAAGTATAGCAATGCTTCCTTTATTTTCTAAGATGAACCAAAAAGGAAAAATATTGAATGCTGCTTTTTCATTGAGTGGTGCATTTGTATTTGGTGGACAGCTTGGTTTTATTGCGGGAGTAAATCCCAATAGTATTACGTGGTTTGTTGTAGTAAAACTTGTTGTGGGAATTGCGGGTTTATTGATTGCAAATCTATGTGAAAAACGAACAGTATAATGAAAACAGCTAATCTATTGGTTAGTTGTTTGATTGGTTTCACCTTCAATTTTTTCAAATACAGGAATGTGATCAATTGATGCTTTTGCCTTGATGGTTGTGTTCCCTTTATGAATTGTGTTATCAAGTGTATTTTTCCATGTTCCTTCTATCAGGGAGATATCTCTTTCAAATTGATTCATAAAAGATATCCAAAGATGAGTGTATACTGGTATAAACTAGTATTTGAGACAAAAGAGGTATAGAAATGCGGTTTTACAAAGGTGTAATATTTGATTTTAATGGAACTTTGTTTTTTGATAATCCCAAACATATATTAGCCTGGTCAAAGATATCTCAAGATATTAGAAACCATGGAATCAGTGAAGAAGAGCTTCATAAACATATTAATGGTGTACCTAATCATAAAGTTGTTGCATATATGTTTCATGGACAATGTACAGATGAACAAATGAAAAAATATTCGGAACTAAAAGAAGAATATTATCGGCAATTCTGTAAAGAAGATAAAGATAGTTTTCATTTAGTGAAAGGTGCAGAGGCATATTTTGATGTATTAAAAAAAGATAATATTCCTTTTACGATTGCTTCTGCATCGATTAAGCAAAACATTGATTTCTTTGTGGAATCATTTCATCTTGATCGCTGGTTGGATCCTTCTTCTATTGTGTATGATGATGGTACATATGAAAATAAAATAGCAATGTTTAAAAAAGCAGCAGATGTTATTGGGGTAGATATTCATGACTGTTTGATCTTTGAAGATAGTATCAGCGGAATTTCTAGTGCATATCAGGCAGGATGTAATGCAATTGTTGTGATAGATTCTGCAAATAAAAAAGATGAATATGAAAAATTACCAGGTGTGATTCAAGTCATTGATTCTTTTGAAAATTTTGTATAAATCATAAAAGCTGTCTAAGCATGGAGGTATTCTTTATTGAATACAAAATGATGAAAGTATTAAAAAAATGAGTGCTATAATTTCCTGTAGAAGATCGAGGCGATAATAATGGAAGATCTAATGCAGTTTCTTTGTGAAGAAGGTATATCTGAAGATGTATTACATGAGGTGCATGAGTATGTGGTTTCTCATCCAGTGAGTGATGCTATGAAACAACGTATTCCTGTACCTCATTTTATGTATTATGGAGTGAATGTCTGGGAAGATGCATTGTGTGCGCTGCTATGTGGGAAAAACATACTGCTTGTTGGTGAAAAGGCAACGGGAAAAAATGTTCTGTGTGAAAATCTTGCCTATGTATTTCAAAGACCAAGCTGGGATATTTCTTTCCATGTAAATATGGATGCAGCTAGTTTAATTGGGACGGATTCTTTTGAGAACGGTAAAGTTGTTTTTAGGGAAGGTCCTGTGTATAGATGTGCTTTGAATGGTGGATTTGGCATTCTGGATGAAATTAATATGGCAAAAAATGAAGCGTTGGCTGTTTTGCATTCTGTACTGGATTTTAGAAGAGTGATTGATGTGCCTGGATATGATCGTATTGTTTTAAAGGATGAAACAAGGTTTATTGCGACAATGAATTATAATTATGCTGGTACAAGAGAACTGAATGAAGCGCTGTCTTCTAGATTTGTGGTCATTCAAATGCCTCCAATCACACAAGAAGATTTACAGAGACTTTTGAAAAAACAATTTCCTGATATGCTAGATAAATATGTAAAGCAGTTTGCGTTATTATTTCTGGATTTCCAAAAGAAGTGTGAAAATACTGAACTGTCTACAAAAGCGTTAGATCTTAGAGGAATGCTTGATGCGATTGATTTGATGCATAAAGGGCTAAGCGTGAAAGAAGCTTTGGATCTAGGTATTACAAATAAGACATTTGATATATATGAAAAGCAATTGATTCATGATGTGATCAATGCAAGGATCTCTTCAAAACGATTGCCTTCAGAGATATTTCAATGAGAACGTATGATGCGATAGAAAAGCGTGCAGTGAATCAAATCTGGACGGCGAGTGGGGAATATCATTTTGAACCACTCTTTTTAGCAATTCATAAACGAAGCGGAATTCCAAATTTCTATATGAATCTAGTGATTGGATTGACGTATAAGTATTATGGTGAGGATGTTGTGAATCAATTGTTTGATTGCTGGAGAGGGGATATGCATCAATCTATGCTGGATGATTTAACATGGCTGATGCTTGAAGATATTGTCTATGTAAAAGAAATTGTGCAGCGACCTGTATTGCATGAATTACGTGAGCAATATGCGAAGAATTTTTTTGCGAGTGAATATCAGCTTTCTAGACAGGAATGGATGAGCAAGAATCAGTTAGTTTATACAATGCAGGTATCGCATTATTCTCGAATTTTAAATAGAAAACAGCCAGTGATGACAATGCGTGAAAAGCAATTGTCAGATGCAATGAATATACAAGAAGATATTGAACAGTCAATGCTGGTACACACAATTTTAGATATCTTTAAAAGATATGATTTGTTTGATAGCAATAAGCATGAAAAACATTCGCATGTATTTCATTTACACGGCATAATTGCATATATTATGACACATTTCATGCCAACACAGCTTGTAAAAACGGATCGAGTTGTAGTGATGCGTTCTTCTCAAATTGATGAAGAAGGAGAAGGTTTTCTGCAGTCTAAAAATGCAAGTAATATTGTTTTGAAACAACATGAATCAGATCGAACGTATATTGAAAAGTGTTTTGGCAGATCTATCTACTCTAATAAGAAATTGCAATTACTGGAAAAACAAATCTGTACAGGAAATCATATTGGGTGTCATGTATGGATTACAGATGGTGTAAAAGATGATACAGAAAAGATTACTGTGGAAGAAAAATATTTAAGAGATCAGGCGGCTCTGCAGGAAAAAAGAAATCGAGAGTACTACTATAAAAATATAGCATTACATAAAAGTATGATTTATAAATTGAAAAATGAAATTGAGAATTCACTTTTGATTCATCAAGAGAAAAATGTAATTGTTGGACGTAGTGGAACACTAGATAAAAGACGCGTGTATCGTGCAGTGTATGCAAATGATGATCGTATCTTTTTAAGAAGTGAAGAGGAAACAAGTCCTTTGTTTTCTGTGGATCTTGTCTTAGATGCTTCTGCATCTCGTCTGTCTTTTCAGGAAGTGATTGCTTCGCAAGGGTATGTTCTTTCGGAAAGTTTAAAAGCTTGTCATATACCGGTAAGAATATCTGAATTTAACAGTTTACGGGGATATACGGTTTTACGGATTTTGAAGTCATTTCAAGAAAAAAGAAGTGAATCTGTATTTCAGTATTTTGCTTCTGGGTGGAATCGCGATGGATTAATGTTGAAAGAAATCGGAGATTTGCTGGAAGAAGAACATGGAGATGTGAAAGAACATTTAGTGATCATTTTAACAGATGCTTCTCCAAATGATAGTTTTCGTATTCATGCATCAAAAGAGAATCCATTGGGATGTAACTATGAAGATGATGCAGGCGTGAAAGATGCAGCGAAGGAAGTTAGAAATTTGAAGAAAAATGGTATTCGTGTTGGTGCAATTTTATTTGGAAGTCATGATGCTTCGAAAGAAGCAAGAATCATTTATGAAAATGAATATGTAAGAATGAAAAGTGTTGATCAGCTAGCAAATGCCACAGGTTTTTTAATCCGTAAAGAAGTGGCATCGATAAATGTATGAAAGCAGTTTCATAAATTGGATGGCTATATTAGCAAAATGGTGAACATATTTTAATATTGTACAAATATATGGACA
>OFMO01000829.1_pt1 | contig 22877 bp, 18 predicted proteins | sample 1541821 | NCBI WGS metagenome assembly OFMO01 (sample SAMN04209253, study PRJEB22552) | human gut metagenome | biome: gut; material: feces | host: Homo sapiens | place: USA: Oklahoma | reverse complement strand
GTGGGCGGTTAGAGGCGATTTTGAGATCCGACACCTACGTAGACTTTCGCGAGTGCCAGCTGGCACTCGTGAATGATAGTCGGAGTTGGCGGCTAGCTCAAAACGCCTCTGCCCACGTTGCCCCACCCCCGAACCGGGAGGCTGGTGCGTCCGTCTTACGACAAATCCTCTCTTCTATTTAACCTTACATGAACGTTCTCCAATATCCAACCTTACGCTCATTAATCTCCTGAATAATCTCCGGTTCAACCTTGAAGTTTCTTTCCATATCCATCAATCCATTGATCTCCTGCTGCACATCGCTGACCTGGGTGTAACAGAAGCCGCAGCAATATGGGATTTTCTTGACGGCTGTAGTAATATCATCAAAACGCTTGATAAAATCTTCTTTTGTATTGACTTTATTACCATATCCCCATCCGGAATCATCGTTGTTGAAAGCGATTCCACCATACTCGCTGATGATGATCGGCTGACCTTTGTACTCGTAGCCGTTTGCCAGAGCAGATTTTCCGCTGTGGTATACTTCTGTGGTCAGAATCTGGTCTTTGTATTCGGTGTAGCGTTTGTACAGAGTATCGCCCACTTCTTCATAATCATGAAGGGTGATAATATCGGAAACGGTGTGTTCCCATCCGTCATTTACAATAACCGGACGCATAGTGTCCAGACTCTTGGTCAGATAGTATACCGCTTCTGTAAAGTGCTGTTCTACTTTTCTTGTTTCAATCTGGCTGACACCCCAGGATTCGTTCATCGGAGTCCAAGTGATAATGCATGGATGGTTGTAGTTCTGTCGGACAATTTCCATCCATTCTTTTGTAAATTCTTCTACCGCATAATCGGTATAGCAATAGGCGGCTGCCATCTCGCTCCATACCAGCATACCTTTCACATCACACCAATATAAGAATCTCTCATCTTCTGTTTTCTGGTGCTTGCGCAGTCCGTTGTATCCAAGTGCATGGATCTTGTCAATATCCTCGACCAATGCTTCTTCACTTGGTGGTGTCAGATGAGAATCCTTCCAGTACCCCTGATCCAGAATCAGTCTCTGATACAGCGGATGACCGTTCAATAAAATGTTTGGTCCATCAATACGGATCTCACGCATTGCGAAATAAGAACCAACCGTATCCACGATCTCCCCTTTGTGAGTAACCGCAAAATCAATATCATACAGATCCGGTTCTGCCGGAGTCCAAACACGGACACCCCATTCCAGTCCCACTGTTCCTTCATAGGCTACATTAATGGTTGTCTCTACATGTTTCTGATTTGCCAGCACACACTGCTTTGCAACCGTTGTTCCTCGAAAACTAACGGTAGCTGTGATCATCAGATCGTCATCCAGATCTTTTTCCGCTGCTGCCACTTCATATTCCAGTTTCAGTGCAGCATTTTGCAGATCCGGTGTCATTTTTACGGATGCCAGGCTGATCTTCGGTACGTATTCACTCCATACCGTTTTCCAGATACCGGTGGTCTGTACATACCAGCATCCAAAGTTTTCGTTGATCCATCGCTGTTTTCCTCTTGGCTGCTGGGTATCAAAAGAGTCTTCTACTTTTACCGTCAGTTCATTTTCTCCGTCATGCACCAGATTGGTAACGTCAAAAGAGCATCTTGCATAGCCGCCTCTGTGGCTTCCTGCATAGGCACCGTTTACCCATACTTTTGTAATAAAATCACTGCCCTCAAAATGCAGGATATAGCGATTGTTCTCCAGTTTTTCGCCATCCACGCTGATCGTCCGATGGTACCAGATAAAATCATGGCGGGTTTCATCCTGAATGCCGCTTAACTTTGTCTCATAGGTAAATGGAACATTGATCTTTTTATCACCTTTGAATTCCTGATACCATTTCTCTTTTTCTCCGGCATTTTCATCGTCAAAGCCAAAATCCCAGGTTCCGTTCAGATTTTCCCAGTCAGTTCGCACAAACTGTGGTCTTGGATAGTCCTTGATGTAACATTTCATTTTTGCTTTCCTCCATAAATGCTTGTAAAATCCCTTTCCGTCCTTTTGACGATTTTCCCATACAAGTTTATTTTCTCAGAAAATACATTTTTTTCATATTACAATACTGTACAATTTTTTCCTTTTTCTTTGTGTAGTTTTCCCTTTGTTCAGACAACAACTGTATAAAAAACGTCTCGTTTCTATTTTGCAAAAAAAGATGGTACGGAGTTCTCCATACCATCTTTTCTATATTTCTGAAATTTTTTATCTTCCCAGCGCCTTCGCCAGCTTCCGGATGTATTCCGGGGTGGTTCCGCAACAGCCGCCTACGATTCCGGCACCGACTTCTACCAGGTGTTTGGTGTGTCTTGCAAAATCATCTGCATTCATATCGTAATGAGCTTCGCCTTTGTCATCGATAAACGGCATGCCTGCGTTTGGTTTCGCGATGATCGGAACAGTTGCCACTTCTTTCATGCTGGCAACTACTGCTTCCAGCTGATCCGGACCTACGGAACAGTTCAGTCCTACGGCAGCCGCTCCCATCTCCTGTAAAGTCAGAACTGCTTCCACGGCATTACCTCCGTACATTGCGCTCCCGTCTGCTTCCAGAGAAAGCGTACAGATCATCGGAAGATCGCAGACTGCCTGTGCTGCATCCAGTGCAACCACCGTCTCATCCACGCTCAACATGGTCTCTGCAACAAACAGATCCACTCCCGCATCCACCAGGGCTTTCATCTGTTCCTGATATGCCTCATACAGTTCATTATAAGTCAGGGTTCCTCTCGGCTCCATCAGCTGTCCGGTGGTGGTGATATCTCCCGCTACCAGAGCCCGGTTGCCGATTCCGTCTTTACAGATCTTTACCAGCTTTGTGTTCAGTTCGGCTACCCGATCCTGGAGACTAAAGTTTCTCAGGCTGATAGGATTGGCTGCGAATGTAGGAGCATATACGATCTGGCTTCCGGCATCCACATAGGCACGCTGCAGTTCCTGTAAAACTGAAGGATTTTCAAGTACCCACTGCTCAGAAGATATGCCTACCGGCATACCTGCTTTTCTCAGGTTGGAACCGGTGGCTCCGTCCAGAATTACTACCCCTTTTGCTGTCAGTTCATCAAATTGCTGTCTTGTCATTGTTTTCTCCTTCCTCTGTATATCCAAAACACTATTTCAGTATTATCAGCTTTTTTATCTTCCCACGGACTTACAGAGGGAGTGTCCCATTACTGTTTCCGTTCACAGAACTCGATCCGTTCTTTATTCGGTCCTTCGATAATAAAGAAAGCCACACCCTTTTCCCAAAATGGAAGTTCTTCAATTCCATTCGACAACACTTTATATCCCTGCTCACAGATCCATGCATAAGCAGCCTGAATATCTGTGCAGTTTAAAGCGAAGTGATTGATTGCGCCTCCAATGCCGTTGCCACCTTCGGCGTAGGTCTCGATCATCAGGTTCCCCAGCTGCAAAAAAGTAACTTTTGCCTGGTTGGCAGGTACCTGATTCGTGTGCATGGTCTGAAATCCCAGACCTTCATAGAACCGGATCGTTGTTTCTATGTCTGATGTAGGAATTCCGATATGCTGGATTCCTGTCGTCCACTGTACTACACTCATCCTCTGTATCCTCCGCTTTTTTCTCTATAAATCTTATTTACTCAGCGCTGTCCTCTGCTGCTGTGTCTTCTGTTGTAGTGTCTTCACTGTTATCCTGTGAAGAGGTATCTTCTGTACTGTCCTGTACGTCACTGGATTTTGTATCATCGCTGCTGTCGGCACTCTTGTATACAAAAGATACACTGTCGGTGACTGTGATCTGATCCCATACTTTATCTTTGACTTTAATCTTTTCTTCTTTTACCCAGTCTTCCAGTGTGCTGTCAAACAGATCAGATTTTCTTTCTGAAATAACCGTCTTCTCTTTGTTTTCTGTCGCATCTTCGTCCAGCATCTTATCCAGACGTACTACATAATAACCGTCGTCGCCTTCGATCACACTGTCAGCAACTTCTCCGTCTTTCAGTTCCAGAGCTGCATCCTGTACCGCCTCATCCAGTGTATCATCGGTACTTCCCGCTGTGGTAAATGCCGGTGCTGTCGCACTTAAACTGTCATCTACCTCTTTTGCCAGTGCATCCATATCTGCGTTTGCCACGTCATCGGATGCTTTTACTTTATCAAGCACCTGCTGTGCCAGGTCTTTTTTCTGGGCTTTTTCTTCATCGGTCAGATCAATGGTATTACCATCATCATCCTTTTCTGTTCCTTCTGTAGAAACTTTTACGATAGTGACTCTTGTCTGATCTTTTTCATTGGCGCTGACCTCGGTATCTACATCTGCAGTCATCGGATCATGCATCTTGCTGCGGATCGTTACCAGTTCCAGATACGTAACGATGTCGTCTTCAGATACTGCCAGTTTTTTCAGGATCTTTTCATCGTTATCTTTGATAAATTCCGCTGCTGCTTCTTTGATCGCTTTTTCTTCATCATCCGTAATCGTAACGTCATAATCTGCCGCATGTGCTTTCAGTACATACAACTGATTAATTGTCGTCATGACGCCATCTTTGGAGCTTTCCCCGACAGTTTTCCCGTCGTCTCCTTTCTGATCCCACACATTAGATGCAGAGCCGCTGACACCATACTGTGACATCAGCATATTATAATAACTCATGGTCTGCGCCTGCTGGTCTCTTACCATATAGCTTGCCAGACCCAATGTTACTTTTTCATCTCCTACAGTTGCTACGGTTTTTGTTCCATCAATTGCTTTTGAGCATCCGGACAGTGTACCTGCTGCAAGAGCAGCTGCCAGAATCCCACATGCTGCGGTTTTATTTAACTTTCTCATGTTTTCCTCCGTTACCCTTTTATGTACTCCGGGAGTACATTTATTCACTAATAGCATTTATTATAGACTATTTCCTCCCATGGGGCAACTTTTTTCCTTTTATTTCAATCTTTTTTCACAAGTGCTCGTTACTGTTCACTACGTTCTCAGTAACACGCTTCGCGATGCACAGAATTTATGCTGACCGCATAAACTCGCGCGATATGTCTCGGGTTTTCTGTGACTTTCACTCACAAAAAACGCCTCGCGGGATATTGCCAGTAAACAGTAACCAAGCGCTCTTCTCTTGTTTTCCTATTCTCAGGAATTTGCCTGCACTTATACCAGACACTGCATGACCGTCAGTAATTCGGTCGCCTTCTCCTGCATCGGCACTGCTTCCTTTGCCTTTCGGTTTCTCGGACGATACAGAAAATACGGATTTGTTTCGACTTTAAACTGCAGTTCTTCCGGATACTGATTCAATATCTCCGGTATCTTCGCTGTGTCAATCTTCGCCCGCTCATACATGGTAAGTTTCAGGCTGTCATCAAGCTGCTTAACTTCGGTCAGATAGATCCGATGAGCCATGGCTTTCAGGCTTGCCACTGCGAGGAGGTTCTGCACCATCTTCGGTGGTTCTCCAAAACGGTCCAGCAGTTCTTCCATCATATCCTCATACTCTTCCCGGTTCTCGATCGCCGCGATCCGTTTGTAAATATCCAGCTTCTGGTATTCATTCGGAATATATTTTTCCGGAATGTACGCATTGATCTGCAGGTCGATCGTCGTCTCGAAGTCTTCCTGTACTTCGATTCCTTTTGCTTCCTGTACGGCTTCATTCAGCATCTTACAGTAGAGATCGTATCCTACCGCTTCCATGTGACCGTGCTGTTCCGCTCCCAGAAGATTGCCCGCACCACGCAGTTCCAGATCACGCATGGCAATCTTGATCCCGCTTCCCAGTTCAGTGAATTCGCGGATCGCATGGAGGCGTTTTTCTGCGATTTCTTTTAACATCTTATTTCTCCGGTACATCAGAAAAGCGTATGCGGTCCGGTTGGATCGTCCTACCCTTCCTCTCAGCTGATACAACTGAGAAAGTCCCATTTGATCCGCATCATGGATGATCATGGTATTGGCATTCGAGATATCCAGCCCCGTCTCAATGATTGTTGTGGAGACCAGAACATCGATCTCTCCGTTAATAAATCCATACATGATCTTTTCCAGTTCACGCTCGCTCATCTGTCCGTGGGCAAATGCCACGCTCGCCTCCGGAACCAGTTTTCGGATCTGATTGGTAATCTCTTCAATGTTGTTGACACGATTGTATACATAATACACCTGACCACCGCGTGCCAGTTCCCGGCTGATCGCCTCCCGTACCATCTCATCGTTATATTCCATCACATAGGTCTGGATCGGTGTACGGTCCTGTGGAGCTTCTTCCAGAACACTCATGTCCCGGATTCCGATCAGACTCATGTGAAGAGTTCGCGGAATCGGCGTCGCTGTCAGGGTCAGGACATCGATATTCTGCTTCATCTGTTTGATCTTTTCTTTGTGGGTAACGCCGAAACGCTGTTCCTCATCGATGATCAGCAGTCCCAGATCTTTAAACTGCACATCTTTGGACAACACCCGATGGGTGCCGATCAGAATATCCACCAGACCTTTTTTTAGATCCCCGATCGTCTTTTTCTGCTGGCTGGCAGTACGGAACCGGCACAGAAGGTCCACGCGCACCGGAAAATCCTTCATCCGCTGTACAAATGTATTGTAATGCTGCTGTGCAAGGATCGTGGTCGGAACCAGATAAACCACCTGTTTTCCCTCCTGGATCGCCTTAAATGCCACACGGATCGCAATCTCCGTCTTCCCGTAGCCCACATCTCCGCAGATCAGCCGATCCATGATCTTCGGGCTCTCCATATCCTGCTTTGCCGCCTCGATCGCCTGCAGCTGATCCTCCGTCTCTTCAAACGGAAACATCTCTTCAAATTCCCGCTGCCATACCGTATCCGGTCCATAGCGGAAACCGGCTTCCTGCTGTCTGGCTGCATACAGTGCCACCAGATCTTTTGCGATATTCTTTACAGCTCCGCGGACCTTCGTCTTGGTCTTCTTCCATTCCTGTCCGCCGAGTTTGTTTAACTTCGGTGTCTTTGCCGCATCAGAACCGGCATATTTTTGCAGGACATCCAGCTGGGTGGCGAGAATATACAGGTTACTTTTTCCTGCATACTCGATCTTGATATAGTCTTTCACCACACCATCCACTTCCATCTTCTCGATGCCACGGTACACGCCCAGCCCGTGGTTTTCATGAACCACAAAGTCTCCTACGGAAAGCTCCGAAAAGCTCTGGATCTGCTTTCCACTGTACTGGGATTTTTTCCGTTTTTTCTTTTTTTCTTTGCCGAAAATATCCGTCTCCGAGATCACCACGTATTTGACCATCGGATACTCGAAGCCACGGCTTACCCGTCCCCAGGTGACCTTGATCTGTCCCGGCTGGATCAGTTCTTCCGGATCCTCACTGTAAAAAGCTGACAGTTCCTGATCCTGCAGATCTTTTGCCAGTCTGGCCGCCCTTGTTCGCGAAGGGGATAACAACAGCATCCGGTAACCGGATTTTTTCCAGCGCAACAGATCTTTTACCAGCATCTCAAAACTGTTGTTGTACGGGTTGACCGATTTTACAGTCAGCTGCATCTCCATAGTGAAGTTCCATCCGGTTCCCCGTGGCTCCATCGTGGACAATGACAGTGTATGCATCTGATGAAACCGATGCACTACTTCCTGATGGTTTCGGATCACTTCCATCTGTCCGGGCAGAAGATACCCCTTTTCCAGACGGTGAATCATACTCTCCCGGAATTCTTCTTCTGTTGTCTTTGCATGTTCTGTCAACCGGTTCGGCTCGTCGATCACAACCAGCGTGTTCTCCGGCAGATATTCCAATAACGATTCTGTTTTCTTATAAAAATACCGGACAAAACTTTCTGCTCCGGCAATATGCTCCATCCCTTCTAACTGGTCTTTTAATTCAGCGGCGATCTGGCGTACTCTCGCCCCTTCCTCTGTCTTCATCTCGTCCCGGAACTTCTTCTGACTCTTTTGCGCCTCTTTTTCAATAGCTTTGATGCCCTGTCGGATCGTCTCCTTATCCAGCACCACTTCCGTCGCCGGATAGATCGTAATCTCCTCCAGATTCTCGATCGAGCGCTGGCTTTCCGCATCAAAACTGCGGATGGAATCCACCTCATCTCCCCACAGTTCGATACGCCACGGATTATCCTCGGTCAGAGAAAATACATCCATGATTCCACCACGGATGGAAAACTGTCCCGGAACCTCTACCTGCGCCGCCCATTCATACCCGAGTTCCACCAGATGTCTTTTCATCCGATCCAGGTCAATCTCGCTGTCATTGCGAATCTTTATTACTTTTTCCTTCCACACGGCAAGCGGCACCAGACAGTCCAGGCAGCTGTCGATCGAAGTAACGATCGTCACTTCTTCCCGCTCCAGCAGTGCGCGAAGCACCTGGATCCGTTGTCTGGTAAGAAGATTACCATGGATATCTGCCTGATAAAAGATCAGGTCCCTCGCCGGATAATACAGTACTTCCGGATCATACAGCCGAAAATCCTCATAAAATGCCTTGGCTTTCAGATCATTTTCCGCAACGATCAGTCGAAAAGGAAACTCCCGGAGAAGCCCATTGGTAAAATGAGCTTTCTGGGAGTCCAGGCATCCGGAAACCTGTACGATTCCCGGTTTCTTCAGTTGTCTTATGATCTCATCAAAATCGGCCAGTTCATATAATGGTTGTACGAATGCATCCATCGTTTTCCCTTTCTAGTTAAACTGATTCATCGCCTGATCCACTTCTCCCTGTACCATCAGTTCCACGGCCCCTGCCACGCGTTTCAGCGCGTCATCCACCAGTCCCCGGTCTTCTTTGGAAAAGTGTCCCAGCACATAATCTGCCAGATCCCAGCCCTTCGGCTTTTCTCCGACTCCAACTTTGATTCTCTGGAAGTTCTGGGTGCCCAGCTGTGCGATAATATTTTTGATCCCGTTATGGCCGCCCGCACTTCCTTTTTTCCGTATCCGGATCTTTCCCGGTTCCAGACTGATATCATCATAGATCACGATCAGTTCTTCTTCCGGATCGATCTTATAATAGTCTACCAGGGCTCTCACTGATTCCCCGCTCAGGTTCATGTAGGTCAGCGGTTTCGCCAGGATCACTTTCTGACCCGCGATCACTCCTTTTCCGTACATTGCCTTATGTTGTTTTCCCGAAGAGGGTACGCGATACTCATCCACCAGAAGATCAACCGCGTCAAATCCCACGTTATGGCGGGTATTTTCATACTGTTTTCCCGGATTGCCCAGGCCTACGATCAGATACATAATGATAACTCCTTCATCAGCCGAAGTATACCAGCTCCTGCTCCGGTTTTTCTGCCGCTTCAATCTCTGTCGCGTACAATACCGGACCTCTGCCGTTGTATACTTCCATAAATTCGTCTTTAACTTTTGCAGTTACCGTTACCCAGCTGCCGATCCGCAGTCTCTTGGCTGCCGGATTCTTACAGATATAGCCGATAAACTGGGTATCGTCCGCACAGCAGGTCATCGCCATACGTCCGGGCACGAAAAATCCTGCGTTCAGCTCACGACTTTTCAACACCTGTCCTTTGAAACGGACGGTCTTATCCACATATTTGTCCAGGTTATCCATCATATCCACATACCAGATACCATAATCGATATCTTCGATATCAATGATATCCGCGTTCATATCATACGGCATCTCATCCTGGAAAATATCGTCGATCTCGCCCTCTTCATTTTCAAATACCACTTCCGCTCTGGAATTGACAACTTTGACGCTGCGGCGGAAGTTTGCCAGCGGATGTTCATCCTGACATCGGTTGAAAATTACCAGATCCGCATTTCGGATCATCTCCATGAACAAGGATTTCATATTGTTCATATAGATCTGGAAGGTGCTGGCATCCACGGTTACGATGTGCTGTGCCAGATCCCAGTAACGTGGCATATCGGTCTGATAGAACTTATCTACAGACCACAACGGATTGTACTCTACCAGGACTCTGCCAGGCTGATGTTTTTTATTCAACATCTGCAGGGTATCCGCGTTAAAGTCTTCCGGATCTTCGATGATCTCGATCACCGTATTCATTTTTTTCAGGCTTTCCTCATCGTACTCCTCTTCTCCCTCTTCGCAGAGAATCAGAAGCGTTTTGTCCGGAATCTGAAAATAACTCTGATGAATGGTAAAATCCAGAAACTGGGTTTTGCCACTCTCTAAAAATCCTGTAATTAAATATACGGGAACATCTCTCTTCATCATTACTCATTCACTCCAAAAATTTCAGCAATTTTGTCTTCTGCCATCTTGGAACCGATCACACAGATCTTACCTGTGATCTGTGGAGTACCGGTGCGTACCTCATACTCTTCCGGAACCATATCAAAGTAGATCCACTGTCCGTCTTTTCCGTCCACCATACCTTTAGCACGAAGGATCACACCAAGATCTTCTGCTTCTGACAGTTTCTTCAGTGCAGCTTCGATCTCTTCTTTTGTATATTTCTTAGCAGTCTCACGACCCCAGCTTGTAAATACTTCATCCGCATGGTGATGGTGGTGGTCATGCCCACATCCGCACTCGCCGTCATGATGATGTTCATGATCGTGATCATGTCCGCATCCGCACTCGCCGTCATGATGATGATGTTCATGGTCATGATCATGTCCACATCCGCACTCATCATCGTGGTCGTGATGATGATGCTCATGATCGTGGTCATGTCCGCATCCGCACTCATCATCGTGGTCGTGATGATGATGCTCATGGTCGTGATCATGTCCGCACTCATCGTCATGGTGATGATCATGATCGTGGTGTCCACCGCATACCGGGCAGAAATCTTCGTCTTCTTCTCTGCCCTGCTCCATAGCTTCCAGAATCTGTGCACCGTCCAGTTTTTCGATTGGAGTGGTGATGATCACTGCATCCTTGTTCACTTCGCGGATCAGAGCGACTGCTTTGGCTACTTTCTCTTCGGTAGCCTTCGGTGTATCGGTACGGCTTAAAATAATCGTTCTTGCATACTGTAACTGGTTCTCGAAGAACTCACCGAAGTTTCTCATATACATTTTGCATTTGTTTACATCCGCTACGGTTGTATAGCTGTTCAGGCTGATCTCGCAGTCCACATCCACACCTTTTACCGCTTTGATGACATCCGACAGTTTGCCTACGCCTGACGGCTCGATGATAATACGATCCGGATGATACGTTGTGATCACTTCTTTCAGAGAAGTTCCGAAATCACCTACCAGAGAACAGCAGATACATCCGGAGTTCATCTCACGGATCTCGATACCGGAGTCTTTTAAGAATCCTCCGTCAATACCGATCTCTCCAAATTCATTTTCAATCAGCACTACCTGCTCGCCTTTTAAAGCTTCAGAAAGCAGTTTTTTAATCAGTGTTGTTTTTCCGGCTCCTAAAAATCCTGAAATAATGTCAATCTTTGTCATGTTTTTTACCTCCTGAAAAACGCCCAAAAAGGGCTGTTTTCTCTAAAACAGCCCTGAATTTTTGTCTGCATATCCTGTGAGTTCTTTCAACAGTTCCTGTCAAAAGAACTCACAGGATATTCTTACCGAATAGTTACTCCTCTATACTTTTATCACGTTTTGCCCAAAAAGTAAAGCCCCCTTTGCGTTTTGGTTTCATACAACTAACCGTTCTTTTCATGCAAAAGGAGCTTATTTTTCTGTATGTATTATCCGTGGATCATCAGATGGACGATCTCCCGGTCTGTCTCGAGCATACCCTCAGATGCCAGTTTGCCCACACAGCGGATCGTATTTTCCACGCCTTTTTTTACGATACCGTCACCGCCGATAAACTGCTGTCCGTTCTTATACATAAAGTAACCAAGGATTCCCGCGTCTACAGAGGATGCGATCTTCGCTGCGCAGGACGCTTTTGCCCCGTCGCAGATCATACCTGATACAATAGCAAGACCGTTGACAATGGCATGCTCGCCCTCCTTCTTGCCGTCTCCGTACAGGTAGGCGATCCCTGCGCCACAGCCACATCCGGCTCCTACTGCACCGCAGTATGCGGAAAGTCTGCCGATTCCTTCTTTGATATGGATCGTTGCCAGATTTGAGATCACCAGAGCCCGGTACATCGTCTCTTCCGATACATGCAGTTCTTTTGCAAAAACCACGATCGGGACAGAAGCTGTGATTCCCTGGTTGCCGCTTCCGGAATTGATCACTACCGGAAGTTCACAGCCATTCATTCTTGCATCGGAACCGGCAGCCGCCATGGCTTTGGCGCGCACCTTGACATCCTGATCGCCGTAAGTGGCCAACAGGACCTTTCCGATATTGGCTCCATAATTACCACAGAGCCCTTTCTCGGCGATCGCCATGTTGTAACGAACCTGACGTTCCAGTACTTCCCGGACATCTGCAAGGTCCACTTCCTTTGCAAATGCAAAGATTTTTTCTATGGTAAGCGTCGATTTGTCTGCCAGTGCGGATTCTTCTTTTCCGGTAATCTCTTTTGCCAGAAGAATCTCCCCGTTTCTGGACACATGCACCAGATTCGTGTGGAAATCGGTGATCCGTACACTCGCTCTATCTTCTCCGTGATATAAAGTAATCTGAATATCAAAGATCAGATCAGAAGATGCCTCACAGACACTGCACGGAACCTTCTTCAGGAAGGTTCCCATTGCTTCGATGTCTTCCTGTTCCACATGGGAGATGACCTCCAGTTCCTTCGCAGCATCTCCTGCCACGATTCCGGCAGCTGCGGCGGCTTCGATTCCACGCAGTCCACCGGTATGTGGAACAACCACGCTTTTTACATTTTTTATAATATTTCGGCTGACCGCAACCTCCACCCGCTCCGGAAGGGCTCCCAGTGTCTTTCTGGCAACAGCTCCCGCATAAGCGATGGCGATAGGCTCGGTACATCCCATCGCCGGCACCAGTTCATCTTTCAGGATCTGGACATAAGTTCGGTAATATTCTTTTGAAAGCATATTTCTATCTGTTCCTCACTCTTTTTATTTTTTCCAGCATGCCACCATATGGCCCGGTGTTCTCTCTTCCAGTTCCGGTTCCTGCTGTCTGCACTGATCGGTCGCGTAAGGACAGCGTGTATGGAAACGACAGCCGGACGGAACATGCAACGGACTCGGAAGATCTCCCTCGATGCCGCAGTGTTCCAGACTGAGTGCCCGCTTGGGATCTGCGATCGGAATGGAGGCCAGCAATGCCCGGGTGTATGGGTGGCATGGATTGTCATACACTTCATCGCTTTCTCCGCTCTCCACGATCTTACCAAGGTACATCACACCGATCCTGTCGGAGATATGGCGCACCATGGACAGATCATGTGCCACAAACAGGTAAGTCAGTCCCAGTTCCTGCTGCAGATCTTCCAGCACGTTGACAACCTGTGCCTGGATCGATACGTCCAGTGCGGAGATCGGCTCATCGCAGAGCAGGAATTCCGGATTGACGGATAAGGCTCTTGCGATACCGATACGCTGACGCTGTCCGCCTGAAAACTCATAGGCATATTTTTCCATATCGTCTGCCTTCATACCTACTTTTTCAAGAAGGCTTACGATCCGCTCATCCATCTCTTTTTCCGGAAGTTTTTCAAAGACAGATATCGGTTCAGCCATGATTTCTCTTACATTCTGATGGGGATCCAACGCAGAATAGGGATCCTGGAAAATAATCTGCATTCTTTTATGATATGCAAGGAGTTCTTTACCTTTTGTCTTTGTGATGTCGTGACCGTCGTAGGTTAAGATTCCATCGGTCGGCTCATACATACGGATCAGAGTACGTCCCAGTGTGGACTTTCCACAGCCGGACTCTCCCACCAGACCGAAGGTTTCTCCTTTTTTGATAGAAAGGTTCACACGGTCCACCGCCCGTACTTCCTGTACCAGTTTTCCGAAGAAATTTTTGACCGGGAAATACTTGGACAGATTCTTCGCTTCCAGAAGATATTGTTCTTTTGTTTCCATATTATTTCTCCTCTTCTTTCTTCTCTTTCTCGTCCAGTTCTTCTTTTGTGAAGATACATCTGGAGGACTGGGTATCGGAATATGCCCGCATGGACGGAATCCCTTTCTTACATTCCTCACATGCAAACCGGCAGCGGGTCACAAATGGACACCCCGCCGGCGGATTCGCCAGAGACGGTGCCATACCAGGGATCGGTTCGAGGCGTTCCCGACATCCGCTCTCACATTTTGGAATCGCATGAAGCAGTGCTCTCGTGTACGGATGGGTCGGATGTTCGAAGATCTCTTCTGTGGTTCCCTCTTCCATGATCAGACCCCCGTACATCACTTCGATCCGTTTCGCCAGAGAAGCTACCACCCCGAGATCGTGGGTGATCAGAATAATATTCATCTGCTCATTTTCATTTAACTGTTTGAGAAGCTGCAGAATCTGCGCCTGGATCGTTACATCCAGTGCGGTTGTCGGTTCATCGGCGATCAGCAGCCGCGGCTGGCAGCACAGTGCCATTGCGATCATGACACGCTGTCTCATACCACCGGAAAATTCATGGGGATACTGATCCATCCGGCTTTCTGCCGACGGGATTCCTACCTTTCCCAGCATATCGATAGCTACTTTTCTTGCTTCTGCCTTGCTCAGGTTCTGATGACGTCGGAGTACCTCGATCATATGATACCCGATCTTTTTCAGCGGATTCAGGGCAGTCATCGGATCCTGGAAGATCATTGCCATATCTTTTCCACGCATTTTCCGTTTTTCTTTTTCAGACATGGACAGCAGATCCTTCTGCAGCAGTTCCAGATGATTTGCCTGCACATCTGCATTTTTTCCGAGAAGTCCCATGACCGACTTCATAGTTACACTTTTCCCACTTCCGGACTCTCCTACAATAGCCAGAATATCTCCTTCATCCACATGGAGGGAGACACCGCGCACCGCCTGAATCTTCTGTTTGTGACTCTCAAACGTAGTAGTCAGATTGTCTATGGTTAATACTCTGTTTTCTTTCATCTCCACTCCTCCTATTTGCCTGCGTCCATGACACGGGGATCTACATAGATCCGAAGAAGATTGCCCAGTTTGTTGAACGCAAAGATGGTCAGCATGATCAAAAGACCGGGGATGATCGCCATGTAAACGGCATTCTGCAGGTTACTCTGCGCACTCTGCAGTAATTTTCCCCAGGAAGACAGCGGTTCCTGAATACCTATCCCTAAGAAACTCAGGGATGACTCTGTCATGATCGCATTGGAGATACTGGTGGTCGCTGCGATGATGATCGTCGGCAGTACCGAAGGAATCAGATGACGGAGTACCATTTTAAATAACGGCACGCCGGTAAAGTCCGCATAGAGGACGTACTCCCTCTCTTTGACGGACATAACCTCCGCACGCACCAGGCGGGCAATTTCCATCCAGGAGAAGAATCCGATCACGATAATAATGGACACCAGTCCCTGTTTGAAGAAAATACTGATAACTGTAACCAGAATCAGCCACGGAATGGACTGCAGAATGTCAACGATCCGCATCAGGATACCATCTATGATACCGCCGAGATAACCGGCAAGGATCCCAACAGTGACACCGATGGTCACACTCATCAGCATGGCAAGCACGCCGACCAGCAGGGACACACGGCCTCCGTAGATAACACGTGCCAGATAATCACGACCCACTTCATCGGTTCCGAAAATATGGGCACTGCTTGGTGCCTCTAACATATGAGCGACATCGGTTTTATTCGGTTCCAGCGGGAGTACCGGAGCCAGTAAGGATAATATCAGGATCAGTGCAAGGAAGATAATAGAAAATATTGCGATTTTGTCGTGTTTTAATGCCTCCCAGACATTTTCCAGACGTTTTTTTTGAGAAGGATTCATTGCCATACGATTACCCCATCTTTCTGATACGCGGATCTGTCACGCAGTATAAAATATCGGACAGCAGGTTTCCCAGGACTACCAGGGTGGAAGACAATATCAAAACGATCATAACAATCGGATAGTCCATACCCTGTACCGCCTTGATAAAATACGGTCCGATACCCGGCCAGCTGAATACGGTTTCCGTGATAACCGCACCTGTTACCAGCGTTGGCAATGCCATACCCAGTTTTGTGATAACCGGAAGCAGTACGTTCTTACAGACATGTTTGAACATGATCTCTGCTTTGGAAGCACCAAATGCCTTCTGTACCATAACATAATCCTCGGAGTACTGTGTGATCGTGGAAGAACGCACATAACGCACATTGTCCGGGATAAATGCCAGTGTCAGCACCAGATACGGTGTAATAAAATGCAACAGGAAATCAGACAAGGTATTCACGCCTACCGTATGCATGCCAAGGATCGGAAGGATCCGCAGTTTATAGCCGAACAGATAGATAAAGAGCATCGCTACCCAGAAAGTCGGCATCGCGATCCACAGGGAACAGATCCCGTCGATCAGTTTGTCCAGCCATTTGTTTTTGTGAGAACCGGCCACCAGGCCCAGCACGATTGAGATCACATAGGCAGTCAGATAAGACGGCAGCACCAGCTTGATCGTGTTCGGGATTCTTGTCGCCAGCTCATCGAAAATATTCGTTTTTGTCACGATAGAATAGCCGAAGTTTCCATTCAGGATTCCTTCCAGCCAGCGGATATACTGCACATAGACCGGCTGATCATAGCCGTATTTTTCACGGATCATCTGTACCATCTCCGGAGACATCTTTGGAGTTGTCATGGCATCAATTGCATCATACGGTGCCAGATGAATCAGAGAAAAACACAGGATCGTGATCACGATGATCAGTGGGATCGCAGTAAGAATACGTTTGAAAATATACTTTGCCATACCTTTTTCTCCTTTTGTTTTTCATTCTTAAGCCCAAAAAGCGGAACTCTTCGCCTGTTTCAGAAGAATTCCGCCCTCATTATAAATAGTGTCTAATCTTTGATGATTACTTATTCAGCAATTTTCAGACTGGAAGTATCCTCGAAGGTATATACCGGAACAAGTCCTGCATCTTCCACACCCTGGATTCTGTTGTTTACAACCAGGATCTTGTTGTTGGAAATGATCGGATAGAAAGCACCTGTATCCTGGACAGCTGCCTGCAGTTTTGCATAGGTTTCCTTTCTTGCAGACTCATCCAATTCAGAACGACCTTCCTCAAACAGCTGATCGATGGTATCGTATCCACTGTAGTGCATGTAGTTGTAAGCACCATCATTTTCAAACAGGCTGGAGAAGGTATCCGGGTCAATACCCATAATATAACCGCCCAGATACATATCGTACTCGTTATCCGGATCCTTCATTGCGTTTGCAATGGCTGTTCCGTCTCCGCCGGCAAGTTCTACCGTCACACCAACTTCCTGCAGCTGTTCCTGAATCAGCAGTGCCTGTGCGGACTGTACGGCATCACTGGAGATGTAACCCAGTTTCAGTTTCAGACCACTCACACCGGCTTCCTCTAACATACTCTTTGCTTTGTCTACATCCTGCTCGTATTTTTCCACACCGTCTTCTGTGTAGAACTGGCTGTTGGTTGGCAGGAAGGTATACGGAATGCTGTAGTATTCGTCAGATTCGAAGGCTGCATCATCCATTGCTTTTCTGTCCATGGCAAACAGCAGGGCTTTACGAACGTTTTCGTCTGTTACACGGTTGCAGTTGATCTGCAGGTAACCGACACGACCCTCTGTGTAAGAATAAGCAGTCAGGTTGCTTGCATCCAGATCCAGTTTTTTCACCTGCTGTGGTGTCATCTGGTAAGCATCTACTTCACCATTCTGCAGGGCAAGGATTGCTGTGTCTGCGTTCTCGATAATCTGGAATACAACATTTTTGATTGATGGTTCGCCCTTATAATAATTCTCGTTTGCTTCGAATTTCAGATATGAGCCTGACTGATAATCTACCAGTTTGTAAGGACCGGTTCCTACGGAGTTCATGTTGTAATCGTTATGCTCAAAATCTGTAACATCTTTGTAGATGTGCTCCGGCATAATGAAAATCTGACTTAACATCTCGATAGCCGTAGGTGTTACGAACGGGAATGTGAAAGATACGGTGTAGTCATCCACTTTTTCCACTTTTACCGTTCCCTGATCGTAAACCAGCTGAGAATAAGCCCAGCCAAGGTTATCCTCCTGTTCCATGGCTTCGTATGTGAATACCACGTCATCTGCGGTAAATGGTTCACCGTCAGACCATTTCACATCATCTCTCAGTTTAAATGTATAGGTCAAATTGTCATCGGATACGCTATAATCTGTAGCCAAAAACCAGTTAATTCCATCGGCATTATTCATATACAGTGGGGAGTAGATCATCTTTACAGTAGATAATCCCCAACGGTCAGATGTTGTAATAACATTGACAGTCTCTGTAGGGTCCCCGGAGATGGCATAGGTAAATGTGCTGTCACCAGAAGTCTCTGTGGTAGCTGTACTGCTGTCGGCAGTGGTTGTGCCTGCTGTGCTGTCATCTTCTGCAACCGGATCTTTTCCGCCACAGGCTGTCAGACTTGCTGCAAGCATCGCTGTCAGAGTAAGTACAGATACAAGTTTTTTGAATCTTTTCATTTTACTCTTTCTCCTCCTTATTTGGCCTGATTTTTTAACAATCATACTTCATCATGTTAGCAAAGGAAGGTACATTTGTCAATTCATTTTCGTCATAAACATAGTTTTTTGGTATGTTTCTGATTCGTTCACTGATAATATCCCGCGAGGTGTTTTTTGTATTGTTCTCACAAATCGAAAAAAGCCCGGAAATAACCGGTGATTTTTCCGGTTTCCGGACTTTTCTCAGGTCATCAGCTGCTTTTTTCACAGCTTCTGACTTCACATGCCATCTTCACATTTCTTGTTGTTATATTTTTTACGCCCTGTCCCAGAAGCTCCCGGAACCGTTCCTCATCATTGACGGTCCAGACGGACAGATCAATATCATTTTCACCGGTCACACGGATAAATTCTTCTGTGGCAATCTTTTCATTTACATTCACGGTATGTATTCCGTATTTTCTGCAGGCTCTGCTGATTTTGTATGCCGCCTGTTCAAAAAGAAGATCCTCTTTTTGTTCCTTATAAATATCCGGAAGATATTCCTCGATGTTCCAGAACACTTCCACATCTCTCCAGATACAGGATTCTGTCACCGGAACCGGACGGACACTTCCGGAATAAAGGATCTGCTCTGTCTTCAGTCCGGATATCAGGGCCAGCTGACGAACCGCCACTTCCAGCCCACACTCTTTCAGATCGCAGTTGATCCGCATCCCCGGATATTTTCCCATCATACGGAATACATCGGCAAGACGTACCGCATCTTCATCTGTCTTATCGTGGGACAGAATCAGAATTCCGTTTTCTCCCATCCGCACATCTACTTCCAGTGCATCGGCTCCTGTCTGCATCGCATACGCTACGAATTCCAGACTGTTTTCTTTCGTTCCGTCCGCTCCGGAATGGGCGGTTATCATAGTCTCTCCCATTATTTTTCCCAGTCCTTTTCTTTCAGATTTGTATAGATATAAACTGCTGCAGACACTGAACAGATCAGGAACATGATCACAGACAGTGCTGCGGAACGATTGTAGGACAGATATTTGTTAAACTGATCGTACAGAGCGATACCGAGCATCTTCGGTGAGTTGCCGCCCATCAGGTACGGAGTGGTAAAGGAACCCACGTTGGACATAAATACAAACGTGGATGCCACCACCACATCTTTCATGGACAGTGGCAGGATCATGCTGGTGAAAGTTTTCCATCTTCCCGCACCGCTGTCTCTCGATGCCTCAATGATCGAATCCGGGATCGCTCCCAGTCCTGCGGCGATCATCATGGTTGCAAACGGGATGTTAAACCACATATTCATCACGATGATACCACTTGCATGATACATCAGCCCCAGCTTGATGTCCAGTCCGAACAGCAGACCGATCCGGTTGATCAGTCCCGAATCACGGATGATCGTGATCATCGCATACACGGCACACATGGTCGGTACAAATCGCGGAAGCAGGTACAGCATGCCGATGGCTCTCGAGATCCGGGATTTGACAAACCGCAGATACAGTGCCAGAAGATATGCCAGCACAATGGCGATCACAACCGTCACGATGACGACAAACAGGGTGTACAGCAGGTTGTTTCTCTGTGCGGTTTCGGTAAAAAAGTAGGTATAGTTTGCTGTGGTAAATGCGCCGGTATCCTCATCCTGAAAACTCTGGATCACTGCGGATACGATCGGATAAGCGACTGTCAGCATTACCACCAGGAATGCCGGCAGCACCATTCCGTACGCTGCCAGCAGTCCTTTTGTCTTATTCTTCATATTTGCTCCTTTGGATCTGACTCTAGTTCAGAGTTCCGATCTCGTTATCCCATTTTTCGTTGAAGTCTGTAGACAGATCTCCGATAGACATGATACGGAAGTTGCTGACATCCAGGCTTTCCACATCTTCATAACCGGTCATATCCAGCTGTGCGGTATCGATCAGCGGAATTGCTGCCATCTGTTTTACCAGAATCTCCTGTGCATCTGTGGTAAGGATGTAGTTCATGAATGCGTAAGCGCCTTCTTCGTTGGAACCGAAGGTCGGGATTGCCAGAGACTGGAGAGAACCGGTCAGAGACGGATCGATCTGTGTGATCTTAATGGTGTCTTTTAAGGTTCCTTCCGCTCTCTGGGACAGTACCATATCTGCCCAGTTCGGACACATATCGATCTCACCCTGGTTCAGCAGGTCCAGAGTACCCTGGTTTTTGCTCGGGTAAACCACAGAACCGCCGGACTGATACATATACGGGTGAATGGATTTCAGGAAGTCAAATCCTTCGGTCCACTGGTCTTCCCAGGAAGGATCGTCAGAGGTAATCGCCTCTTCCGGCATGTAGTTGTATACGGAAGTACGCACGAAAGAATCTCCGGCTCCACCGGTTCCCGGTGCATTGTAGGCGAATCTTCCCGGGTTATCCTTCATCCACTGTACCAGCTCATCCATAGTCTTCGGCGGTGTCGGTACTTTTTCGGAATCGTAAGCCAGAATAACGGTAGTTCCACGATAAGGCTGTACATAATCCGTTGCCAGAGCGCTTTTTGCTTCTACATTTTCAGAATTCGGGATTTTGTTCTTATCCAGTTTTACAAAAGCTTCCTCTCCGATCTGGGAAATCACTTTGGACAGATCATCACCACCCAGATCTACCAGATCATAATCTGTATCCGTCTGTTTTGCTTTGTAAGCGGCTGCCAGCATATCTGTCATGGACTGTGTTCCGGTACCACTCAGCATAAACTGCAGTTCTGCCTGATATTTGTCTGCATATTCGGAATTATTATTAAAATCATCGATCAGTGTCTCAAAAACCTGACGTACATTATCAGAACCACTGGCCCAGATCGTCAGTGTTGATTTTCCATCTGTACTTTCCTGTGTCTGTGCACTGTCTGTACCTGCACCGTCAGAACCTCCCTGTGCACCTGTTCCACATCCTGCCATAGATACCAGCATCATTCCGGCAAGCATCGCTGCCATTACTTTTTTCATTTTCATTTTTTCATTTCTCCTCATTTGCTTTTGTTATGGATTCTTCTATATGATGATGTCAGAAGCAGACATTAGCTGCCCCCGGCTTATTGTCTCACTGTCTTACGCAGCCTGGGAAAATACCGTGTGTTTTCCGATCGTGAGATTTACCAGATCTCCCTCGCGAAGCTGATCACTCAGTTCCCGGTCGACATAACATTTGATGATCTCATTTCCACGCTGTACTGTCAGAACCACATAATGGCCGAGCATCATGATCGTGCGGACAACTGCTTCCATCGGACCGTGTCCCTTGTTGACTACGATATCCTCCGGACGGACTGCAATCGTGCTGCCGCCATTCCGGATAAAGTTCATCTCCCCGATGAAGGATGCCACATGAAGGGTTGCCGGGCTGTCGTAGATTTCTCCCGGTGTTCCTACCTGATCAAATTTTCCTTTGTTCATAACCACGATCCGGTGGGACAGTGCCATCGCCTCCTCCTGGTCATGGGTTACGAAAATAACCGTGATACCGAGGTCGCTCTGGATCTTTTTCAGCTCCTCACGCATCTGCTGGCGGATCTTCGCATCCAGTGCGGAAAATGGCTCGTCCAACAGTAACAGAGATGGTTTTAACAACAGGGAGCGGGCAATCGCGATTCGTTGCTGCTGACCACCGGAGAGCTGTCCCGGATATTTTTTCTCAAAACCGCTCATGGAAACCAGTTCCAGCATCTTTTTAATCTCTGCATCTATCTCCTTTTTCGGAACCTTCCGCAGTTTTAAGCCGAATGCCAGATTTTCATAGATGGTCATATGCGGCCAGAGATTATAACTCTGAAACACCATAGCGGTCGGTCTTTTTTCCGGTGGCAGATTCACAATGGACTGTCCGTCCACCAGAATATCCCCGTCAGTCACATCCATGAACCCACCGATGGTTCTTAAGATCGTGGATTTACCACATCCGGAAGGTCCGAGGAAGGTTACGATTTCTCCTTCGTACACTTTCAGATTAATGTGTTCCACACCGTCTCCGTTATCATATTTTTTTGCCATATCTTTTAATTCCAGTTTTACTTTTCGTTCTTCCATACTAACTTCTTTCTATCCTCCTGGATATTCTTTCACTTTTTACTTCATCTTGAAACCACCGGCAATTGCTTCCGGTCCGATATATTTTCTCATCACAAAGATCAGCAGTGCCGACGGAATGATCAGCAGAATGGCAAATACCGCACCGATCTGGATCGCGGAGCTGTCAAGCACGATTCCGTACATGGCTACCGGCATGGTCTGGATTCTTGCAAGACCTACCAGCATCGTTCCCTGTGCCTCTTCCATGGAACCAAGGAAGGTGTACAGGGTGGCAACTGCGATTCCCGGCATCGCCATCGGCAGTGTCACCTTGAAGAAGGT
>OFMO01000820.1_pt1 | contig 23132 bp, 17 predicted proteins | sample 1541821 | NCBI WGS metagenome assembly OFMO01 (sample SAMN04209253, study PRJEB22552) | human gut metagenome | biome: gut; material: feces | host: Homo sapiens | place: USA: Oklahoma | reverse complement strand
TTTGTCTGATCATAAAATATCTCCCTTCTGGATATGATTATCCTAGACTGGAGATGTTTTTGTAGACGGTATTTATTTGACGCTTACCTTTGAAAAAAAGAAAAATAGATCATTGCGATCTATTCATTTCTTAATATAGGCAGATAAACCAGATGCCATTAAATTCCAGATAAATTCATAGGATTCTTTTGTATCCGGCAATTCTTTACGAATGATTCTTTTCGCAAACACCGCAGAAATATCCATCAAATATGTCCAGATATAATGCATTGACATTCCTTCAGGAAGAGGAAATGCCTTTATCACAGGTTCAACCACACGGGTCAAACCAGTAAAGTCTGCCGTTTTCCCTTCTGCTTCTTTTTGAACATATGTCTTAATATGTTCCGAATCACGATAACTTTGATAATACAACGTTTTATAATCATTTTTGATTAAAAATGTAAAATAGTTAATCCACATTTCATGAAACTGTTCAAACATTTTTTCATCATCAGCCAATACAAGTTCTGGTGCATTATCATATAAACCAGCTACTTCATTTGCGACAAGATTATAGCATTCAAACAATAAATTCTCTTTTGTTCCAAAATCTCTATATACAAGAGCTTCATTTACATGAGCAAGTTTCGCTGCCTGCAATACCGCAAAAGATTCCAGTCCCTTTTCTGCTACGATTCTCATTGTCGCATCCATAATTTTTCTTTTACGTTCACTTGCTTCCATACTATATTCACTCCTGTTTTCGAGCTTTCATATTACCACAGTTTCAATAAAAATCTATCCACAGATTGAAAGAAACGATTATAAAATGATTATAAATATGGATTATGTGTTAAACCAAACTCTTTTCTCTTTAAATCATCCATTCTCCAGATACATCTCAAGAATGTCCCTGTCATCATATATTCCTTAATATCATGCAATTGATGCAGTGGTGGAATAAATCTTTCTTCCATACTTTCCAGCATCACACTCTGAATATGTTGTAGATCTGTATGTTCACAATACACAAAAATAGCTTCTGGACCAATTGTCGCTGTCATTGTCACCAATGTTTTTCCAATAATTTCCGCACATCCTTTTTCACTTTTCATCAGTTCATCATATGATTCAGATAAATTCAGAACTTTCTGCGTATATTTTACTTCTCCTGCAACGTGCTGTCTGCCACGGATCAAATGCCCACCCACAACAAGTCCACAACCTGCCACATTTGAATTATCAGGTAAAAAATACAAGATAATAGAACGATAACGATCTTCCAGCCAGTAAATACCCGTTACAATCATATTTGCATCATTAAATGGTACAACAGGGCGATGATATTTCTCTGTTAATTGTTCTCTGACATTTATCATATGCATTGGATGATTTGGTAAAAATACAACACCATCTTCAATGGAGCCCTGCAGGCTTAAACCAATAATTTCAATTTCAGGATATTTTTCAACAAGTGGATCAAGAACCTGTGTGAATTCTTCAACTGAGCCTTCTTCACACACAATTTCTCCACTGCACATAATATTGCCATTATGATAATACCGATAAATAATATGATTTTCGTTTTCACTTTGAATGTATCCTGCAACAAGTACTTTTTTATTTGTTTCAAAGAACGCCTGTGTTCGTACTGCTTTTGGCGTTTTTAAAGCGTTCTCGTCTTGCAGTTCTCCTTTAATCATTTCAATCAAAGTACCTGTATCATATTTTCCAAACGTCTGTGCCGGAATATTTCTAACAAGCACATTTGGATATTTTTCCTGCAGTTTTTTTCTCTCAAAATGCACCTGAGGTGCCAGCAGCAACATGTCTTTGCCATGCATTTCCGATTCTAGACGATTATAAGAAACTGCTTTAAATTCATAATTCAGATTTAAAGTCTTCGATGCCGCATTCAATAATTCCGCATAATAAGAAGTTGTCAGTCCACTAGTGCAAGACAATACAATATGTACAACCTGACGATCCTTCAAGTTGCGCATTGCTTCTTCCATTTCAACATAAAGATCTTGTGCACGTTTCAAATCCTTCAATTGAAAGTGCAGAAAGAACTCTGTTGTATTATCACGAATCATATCAATTCTGAGTTCAACAATATCATCTTCATAGAAATTCACGCGTCCCAATGCAAATTTCGATTCAATCTCTAAATTTCCTTCTTCATTTTCCGTTACAGGAAATGTTTCTGTTCCTCTTTGAATTACCCATTTACGATACCGATCAATCAAAACTGAATTTTCCATACAAGCACCTTCTTTGCATTTATTCTAACATTTATTTATCCTCATCGAATTGTGTCGTTATATTTCGGAATAATATTTCAAAAAAGAACATGTTATTAACATGTTCTTAACACTTCATTCACACCAGAATACACGATTTTCTTTCCGTGGAGCAGGTACAGGTTTTTCATCAGCACGATAGCCTAATACACAATGACCAATTCCTTCATAGTCACCTTCGATGCCAAGCTTCTTCAACAAAGCCTTTCCTTCTTCACTTTCAAATTCTTCCTTTGCACGATGAATCCAGCAAGAACCAATTCCCTTAGCATCTGCTGCAAGCATTAGATTCCCCATCACCAAGGATCCATCATATACACATGTTCTAGCTGCCTTATCTGCCAATACGATCAATACTACAGGAGCACCATAGAAAGGATCATTCTCACTTCCCATCACAGCAGCATTCATCTTAGACAATTCATCTCTTACTTCTTTGTTTGTAACCGCAACAATGATAGGAGACTGTTTCCCCATACCGCTTGCTGCATACAAACCTGCTTCAATGATTTCTTCCAGATCTTCCTTAGGAATCATTGTATCCTGATACTTTCTACAGCTTCTTCTTTCTTTCATTGCCTGAATGATTTTGTTCATATTCAACACCTCGATTTTTATAGTCACATTGTATCACGCATCAAAAAAACAGTTCCAATCATTTGACTAGAACTGTTTGATAAATACATTAGTCTAAATCTTCACCGTTAGACTTGTAAACTTTCTGCATGTAGAAGAAGGAATCCTTCTTGCTTCTAGCAAAGTTACCATTACCTTCATCATCTCTATCAACATAGATGAATCCGTATCTCTTTCTCATTTCACCTGTACCAGCAGAAACAAGATCGATATGGCCCCAAGGTGTATAGCCCATTAAGTCAACACCATCAATTTCAACCGCATCCTTCATAACCTTGATATGATCTCTCATATAGTTGATACGGTAATCATCATGGATAGAACCATCAGCTTCAACCTTATCAATTGCACCTAAGCCATTTTCAACAACCATCATAGGAATCTGATATCTATCCCAGATCTGGTTCAGGTTAATTCTCAAGCCAAGTGGGTCAACTGTCCAGCCCCATTCACTAGCCTTCAAATAAGGGTTCTTAACACCCATTGTCTGGTTACCTTCAGATACACCATGTTCTTCAGGATGTGCAGCAAACACCTGAGAAGAATAGTAAGAGAATGAATAGAAGTCAACAACGCCTTCCTTCAATAATTCATCTTCTCCTTCTTCCTTCTGGATTGTAATGCCTGCTCTTTCAAGAGCCTTTACCTTCCATGCTGGGTAGTAACCTCTAACAAGAACGTCACCATAGAACCACTTCTGATCATGAGCACCTGTCAATTCAGCCCATACATCTTCTGGGTTGCAGGAATATGGATATGACGCACCGTGTGCAATCATTAAACCAATCTTGTTTGTTGGATCAATTTCATGACCAATCTTAACTGCGTATGCACTTGCTACAAATAAGTGCCATCTGCACTGTTCAGCGTTCTGCTTGTTGGAAATATGTTCATGAACACCATTCATCATGAAGTTTGTGTTGATGTTGATTTCATTGATTGTCAGCCAGTAATGAACAAGTCCCTTATAACGCTTGAAAATAACTTCAACATATCTCTTGAATGCTTCAAGTGTATGTCTAGAAACCATGCCATCATATTCATTTGCTAAATGAAGAGGCATATCAAAGTGATAAATCGTAACTAATGGTTCAATACCATACTTATGACATTCTTTAAATACATCTTCATAGAACTGTAGACCTTCTTCATTTGGTGTTTCATCATCACCATTAGGGAAGATTCTAGTCCAGTTGATAGATAAACGGTAAACATTGCATCCCATTTCTGCAAATAATGCAATATCTTCCTTCCAATGATGATAGAAGTCAGTAGCTTCATGGCTTGGGTAATATGTGTCTGGATCTACAATTGCCTTTGCACCTGCAGGAACTTCATCTCTATTCCCAATTTCTCTTCTTGTACCATCTGGCATTTCAACGATAAACTTTCTTGGAATACCGTGGATACCATCACCGCCTGTTAAAGTATCCGCAACGGCAAGACCTTTACCACCGCTTAGATAACCACCTTCATACTGATTGGCAGCTGTAGCGCCACCCCATAAAAAACCTTTTGGAAAACTCATGTTCTTACTCTCCTTTTCTTTTCCTTAATTAGTCTAAATCTGCACCATTACTCTTGCAGACTTTCTGATACCAGTAGAATGAATCTTTCTTGATTCTCTTCATATCTTTCAAATCAAATTCGTCACGATCAACATAGATAAATCCATATCTCTTTGTAATACCCTGATGTGTTGAAATGAGGTCAAATGCTGACCACGGAGAATATCCAAATAAATCAACACCATCATTGATTGCTTCTCTGCAAGCTTCAATATGTCTTCTCAAATAATCAATACGATAATCATCATGCACCTTGCCATCTTCTAATGTATCTGGCACACCACAGCCATTTTCAGTAATGATCAGTGGTAAATGATATCTTTCCCAAAGCTGTCTTAATGTAATTCGTAAACCAACCGGGTCAATTCCCATACCATAAGATGTAGATTCCTGCAGAGGATTGTTTACTGCCATGCATAGACCAGGATATGTCATTAGACCTGTCATAAAGTCTTTCTTTTCCTTTGCTTCTGCAATTGCCTTTTCACCATCTTCTTTGGAAACATACTTTACACATCCAGCACCATAATAGTTGAATGCGATAAAGTCTGGATGACCATTCTTTAAGATCTCCATGTCACCCTCTTCAATAGCAGGAGCAACACCACGGTCTGTAAACCATCTTAGCAATGCTTCTGGATATGTACCAAAGCAAGCTGGATCCAGGAACAGACGATTACGTAACTGATCAAAATCCATTGCTGCTAAATTATCTTCTGGAGAAGAAGTTGCAGGATAGATTGCCGTAATGTTTGGTGCAGGTCCAATTTTAGCATCACACATTTTATGGCATTCCTGCATTGCTAATGATTGTGCCAGTAACATGTGATGATTTGCCTGCCAGATTGTCTTCTCATCTTTATAGTCACGATGCCCCTGGTATAAAACCATCATGTTCTGTTCGTTGATTGTTAAGAAATACTTTACTTTCTTGCCATATTCTGCAAAGCAGACTTTGCAGTACTTAAGAAATGCATCGATACACTTACGATCAGCCCATCCACCATAACGATCCTGCAGGCACTGCGGTAAATCAAAATGATATAGCGTAACAACTGGTTCAATACCATATTTATGACATTCATCAATGACATCATGATAATGCTTCACTGCGACTTCATTGACTTCGCCATCCCCACTAGGAATGATACGAGGCCATGCAATTGAAAATCTGAATTCATTAAATCCCATTTCAGCCATCAAAGCAATATCTTCTTTATAACGATGATAATGATCAATCGCTACTTTAAAATCTGTTGTACCTTCAGGAATGGCAGCTGTATCGGATACAGATGGTGATTTTCCATCTTCATCCCATGCACCTTCACACTGATAAGCACTAGAAGAGCCTCCCCACAAAAATCCTTGAGGAAAATCTTTCAATGTTGAATAATCCATAATTTGTCTCCTTACACACCACTTTCATTTTAATGTAAGCAGTTACAATAATCCATAAAAAAAGATGGAACAAAGTTCCAACTTTTTCAGAATATCTGTGCTCCCACAAATCCAAGAATACTCATCAGTACCAAGAAGAGTAATCCATACGGCATAACTCTAGCCATTAATTTTGCATCTTCTCCCTTTGCATTCACAGAAGATAATGCAATCGCAAGTGACTGTGGAGATAGCATTTTTCCTGCCGCAACGCCTAATGAGTTCAAAGAAACCATCCAGTATGGATCAATCTGCAATGTATTGGCTGCACTGCTCTGTACTGCACCAAACAGCACACCAGAATTTGTACCAGAACCCGTCACAAATGTACCAAGTCCACCAATCCATGGTGCAAATAATGGATAGAAGCTTCCTGTTGTTCCAATCGCAAAGGATGCAATGGAAGAAATCATTCCAGAATATCCCATGATTTTTGCACATGCCAGTACAGAAATCATAGTAATCATTGTTTCTTTCATCTGTACAAATGTTTCTTTCAACACAATCACAAAGTCTTCCATCTTTGCACCTTGTAGAAGACCGCCAATCATTGCGGATAAGAAAATCCACACACCTGGTGTATTGATCCAGGCAAATGTAATTGTATTAGGATTTTCCCCTGTAAAGATTGTTAGAGATGTCGCAAACTGTGCCAAGAATGTATTCACTGGGGAAACAAGTTTACTTGTAAGTAAAAGGAATACAAAGATCATGATAAATGGTGACCAAGCTAATAGTGCCTTTTTGCCATCAAACTTTTCTTGTGTTTCAATGGCAACTTCATACGCAGGATCTTTTTTTACACTCTTTGCCATCAGAATTGTAACTGCTAAAGAAACAACAGATCCAACAACGACCGCAAGTTCAGCACCAACAAATTTACCAATCAATATTTCAGGAATCACAAATGCAATCCCACTCATGAGTGTAATTGGTAATACACCCTTCAATCCTTTGATTCCATTTCCTGTAATCATCACCATTAAAATTGGTGAAAGAATAATAAATGGTGTTAATTGTAAAGCTGTCATAAATGACAATGATGTATTTTCTAAAGATAATAAATTTGCTAAAGTCACTGTTGGAATACCAATGGATCCAAATGCAGTTGGTGTACCATTTGCAATCAAACATACAAGGCATGAAAACAATGGATCAAATCCCAATGACACAAGCATACTGGCAGGAATTGCAACTGCAGTACCAAAACCAGCCATGCCTTCCATAAATCCACCAAAACACCATGCAATCAATAAAACAAGTACACGTTTATCTGTTGAGAAAGATGTAATCATAGATTTGATAACATCCATGCCACCTGTTCTCAATGATAAACGATATGTAAATACTGCCGCAATAATAACAATGATAATTGGCCAGATTGCCATCAATGTTCCTTCTAATGCTGCAGTAGCTGTATCAATCACAGGCAGATGCCACACAAGAACAGCTAGTATCACAGAAATCAGAAATGAACCAATTGCTGCTTTAAATGTTGGCCACTTCATTTTCAATAAAGCAAACGCCAGCCAGATAATCGGTGCTAATCCCAAAATAAATAATATGAAACTCATATTTCCCCTCCGCGCGTTAAATAGTATCATTTCTATTCATTTAAAAATAGGGCAATTCAAAATGCTAACGCTTACACATAGAAAAAAGATCAAATAAATTGATCTTTTACGCATATTTATGCAGTTTTTCTATTAGACGTATCACTTGTTTTGAAGTGCTTTTTAAATTCTGGTATGCACGATCTGTATCCATTGCTTCTTTAATTGAACAAGCACCTTGTTGAATGGAAAAGAATGCATCAATACCATTTTCATTACATGCTTCTGCATCTTTCCCAACACATCCACAAAACGCAATGACAGGCTTCTGATATTTTTTTGCAAGCTGCGCTACACCAAGAGGTGCCTTTCCCATCGCCGTCTGTGCGTCTATTTTTCCTTCTCCAGTAATGATGAGATCTGCCTCCTGGATTACTTTTTCTAATTGAATTTCTTCTAGCACAAAAGAAATACCACGCTTCATTTCACCATGCAGAAACGTATGCAACGCATACCCAAGACCACCCGCAGCACCACTGCCTGGATAGTTATGATCTGCTTCACAATACTTATCTTTTACAATGGATGCGAAATGCACCATCCATGCATCCATTTCTTCTATCATAGCTTGATCTGCACCCTTCTGTGGTCCAAAGATATACGAAGCACCTTGTTTTCCACACAATGGATTTTTCACATCACTCAATATGAAAAATGAACATTCTTTGATTCCAGGATCTACATAAGTATCATCGATACTGATAATATCTTTTAATCCTTTTGCTCCAAAGCAAACTTCTTTTGCATTCTGATCAAGAAAATGATATCCCAGTGCCTGCAGCATTCCAACACCACCATCATTCGTACACGAACCACCAATACCAATCAAAAATTTTCTACAGCCATGATTGAATGCATCTTGAATAATTTCTCCAACACCAAATGTCGTTGCACGATATGGGTCAAGCTGTTCTTTTTTTACAAGTGTAATTCCTGCAGCACTGCACATCTCAATGATTGCGGTATTATCTTCCGTCATTCCATACGCTGCATTCACTTTTTCAAGAAATGGACCTGTCACTGGAATGGTTCTTTTCTTTGCATGCATACATTCACACAATGCATCTACCGTCCCTTCACCACCATCTGCCAGTGGTTTGATAATGACTTCATGATTTTTACCAATGCCTTCTTTGATTGCATTGGCTGCCTGCAAAGATGTTAAAGATCCTTTAAACGAATCCAGGGCACAAACAATTTTCATTGCACAGCCCCAACAAGTTTCTTAACAAGTGCTTCATCTACAACATCATAGTCATTTTCATGCGGTGCAGATAAATATGCATAGGTCACAAATTCACTGCTCGTTGTTGGATCATTACTGTAACTCTTGCAAGAAGAATGCACCTGTGAAATACCTGTTGTTTCAATCATTTCCATTGCATTTCCAGCATTCATTCCTGAACCCGCCAGTATTTCCATTTGACTTCCATACTGGCTCTGCAGCTGCTTGATTAAATCCATTCCTTCCATTGCTTTCGCTTTTTGTCCACTTGTTAATACACGATCCACCCCTAGATCAATTAAAACTTCCATGGATTGAAATGGATCAGGTGTAACATCAAATGCTCTATGAAATACTGCTTCTTTCCTGTAGGAATGAATCAGATCCACCATCTTTTCCACATATGGCAAACAAATGTTTCCTTCTTCTGTTAAAAAACCAAACGCAATTCCATCTGCACCATTTTCAAGCATCACTTCTGCATCTTCCATCATTGTTTCAAATTCACTAAATGAATATGCAAATCCAGCAGCTCTAGGACGATCCATACAGATGACTTTCAAATCTGTATCTCTTTTCACTCTTTTCAATGTTGCCAGTGTAGGTGTTAATCCACCAACACTCAATGCACTGTTTAATTCCACTCTTTTTGCGCCACCTTTGTCAGCAGCAATACAATCTTCATAACTTCCACAACATACTTCAATCATTCTTTCCATAACATTCTCCATTTAAATTGATATTTTTCTCATTCAATTTTAGTAAAATTCAAGTCAGTTTTCACTCCAAAATTTATATTTTTATGATATTCTCTGAAACCATTGAACTAAATAGTATTTGCTTTACAATAGATTCGTAGTGAGGTAAAAAACAAATGAACAATTATGCAAAACAGATCTGTGATCAGCTTTACAAGCTCACAGCGATTGCTTCTCCAAGCGGCTATACCGCAAAAGCTGCAAAGTATGTCAAAGAAACATTAGATAACATGGGGTATGAAGCAAGAATCACAAGAAAAGGAAACGTTGAATGTACGATTGGCGGCGAAGGAAATCCACTTGTTCTAGCTGCACACGTCGATACACTTGGTGCTATGGTTAGAAGTATCAAGGCAAACGGAAGACTCAAGCCAACAACGCTTGGTGGTCATCAATGGTCTACTGCAGATGGTGAAAACTGCATGGTATTCACTAGAAGTGGAAAAATGTACACTGGTGTTGTATTGAACAAGGAACCAAGTGCACATGTTGCTGATCAAAAAGTGGAAACAAAAGAAGAAAATATGGAAATCTTACTGGATGAGAATATTTCTTCTAAAGAAGATGTTTTAAAGTTAGGCATTGAAACAGGCGATATCATCGCAATGGACCCTAAAACAACAGTCACTGAAAGTGGATATATCAAATCCAGATTTTTAGATGATAAACTCTCTGCCTCAATTCTATTAGGCATTGCACAATGGGTAAAAGATGAAAACATTACATTAAACCGTAAAGTTACACTCATCTTCACTTGCCTGGAAGAAGTTGGATATGGCGGAAGCAATGTTCCAAGCGATACAGAAGATATGTTATCTGTAGATATGGGATGTGTTGGTGCAGATCTTGGATGTACAGAAAGAATGGTATCTATCTGTGCAAAGGATTCAGGTGGTCCATACAACTATGATTTGATTACTGAATTACATGATATCTGTAAAGAATACAATATTGACTACGCAATCGATGTATATCCACACTATGGAAGTGATGTAGAAACAACACTCAGAGCTGGATATGATATTCGACATGGTCTGATTGGGCCTGGCGTATACGCATCTCACAACTATGAAAGAAGCCATGTAGATGGCGTTATGCATACATTCACGTTATTACAACATTTCATTACAAAATAAGACGAAACCGCAAGCATATAAACTTGCGGTTTTTTGTTAAGGTTGGAAAAAGTGTGGTCTACAGACTGAAACAGGTCAGAAAAAGTGTAAGTTTATATAAAAATCAGGTCAGAAAAAGTGTGATATAATGCTTAAAAGTGAGGCGAATTTATGTATAGATCAGCGATGAAACAATTAATAACATGGAAAAGTAAAGAAAATAGAAAGCCATTGCTTATTATGGGTGCTCGACAAACAGGAAAAACATGGCTGATGAAAGAATTTGGAAAAACAAATTTCGAAAAAGTAGCCTATATTTCCTTTTACAACAACAAACGTATGGATGATGTTTTTCAAGAAGATTTTAATATTGAACGTATTTTAATGAGTTTAAATATTGAATCTGGAATCACAATCACACCGAATAACACTTTAATTATTTTCGATGAAATTCAAGAATCTAAAAAAGCATTAGAATCATTGAAATATTTTTGTGAAGAAGCAAAAGATTACGCTGTTGTAGCTGCTGGATCACTCTTAGGCGTTGCTATTCATAATGGCGTTTCCTATCCTGTTGGAAAAGTTGAACTATTAGATTTATATCCTCTGAATTTCCGAGAATTTTTATACGCAATGAATGAAGAAAATCTTGCAGATGCGCTAGAAACAAAAGACTATACCATCATTGATAACTTTCAGGACAAGTATTTATTTTGGCTAAAGAATTATTACTACGTTGGAGGAATGCCAGAAGTTGTCAATGAATTTCGATTACATAAAGATTATCAAGAAGTACGAAATATTCAAACAAATATCATTCGTCAATATGAAGGAGACTTTGGAAAACACGCTGACAATCATTCTCTAGAAAGAATCCGTCAAGTATGGAATTCTATTCCAATGCAGCTTGCTAAAGAAAATAAGAAATTCTTCTTTGGACAAATCAAAAAAGGTGCAAGAAGCAGTGAGTATGAATTAGCAATACAATGGCTGGTTGATAGTGGACTTGTTCATAAAGTCAATCGTGTCAATGAACCACATGTACCTTTAAAGGCATACACAAACATGAATATTTATAAATTATTTATGCTTGATATTGGTTTGCTTGGAGCACTGAGTGAATTAGATGCTGCATCCATCCTTGAAGGCAATGATATTTTCATTGAATTTAAAGGAGCATTAACAGAACAATACGTTCTTCAACAAATCATTGCAGATACAAAATATACTCCATATTACTATGGAACAGATAAATCAACATTTGAACAAGATTTTCTAATTCAAAGAGGGAAAAATGTTATTCCAATTGAAGTCAAAGCTGAAGGAAATATCAAATCACAAAGTCTAAAAGCATATTGCGATAAATTTCATCCAGAAAAAGCAATCCGTTTCTCAACTAGAAAATACATTGACCAAGACTGGATGGAAAATATCCCTCTCTATGCAATATGTAATTTATAATCACATTTATTCAGTGTTTTTCCTGCATCTCACTGTCACTCTACCAGCACCACCATATGTACATGTAAACAATGTCAAAGGCCACTGTCCACTTGTCATATCATCTACTTCTTCAGGCTGTAATATTTCAATCCCAGCAACACTGTATGTAAATTCATTTCCAACTGCATCCGTAAATGTAATGATATCCCCTTCCTGTAGATTAGACAGCTTTTTAAAGTGTGCTTTCGAGTTATGTGCAGCAATCACCATATTATCTAGATATACACTGCCAGTATATCTACATGGTGCTTTCTTTAATAATGCATAGCTCCATGTACTTAATACAGGCAGCCTTAAATTGATTGATGGTATTTCTAGAATACCAATACATCCAGCTTCTTCAAGTCCAGACAACTGCACTTCAGGCATATCCATTTCTGGGTTTAACTGATAGTCTGGTATCTGTACAAGAGATGTATCCTGCTGGTGATTGTTTTCCTGTATGTATTGTTCAAGGATTTGTTTCTGACTTTGATCCTGCATAAAGCTATCATAAATATTGAATACATATAACAGTAATGCACATACGAAACAAAGCTTTCCAATGCGTGTAAATATATTAGCCTTACTCTTCATATTTTCTGCATACTTTTCCAATGATCAAAAACATAATACCCGCAATCACTAACACTGGAATTGGCCATTGCAGTTGGCCTGTGAGTGGCAATTGATTGGATGGTTTTGGCTTTTCTTCTGTTACTGGTGTTGTTGATGTATTTGTTAATACAACAGTATTTCCTTCTTTGATAGAACTTTCTGTATATCCTTCTGGTACCGTTGTTTCTACAACATTCCATGTATACCTGCTTGAAAGATCATTCCATGTATATGACCATTGATTCTCAGCACTTAGAATCTGTTGGTCATAGACAATCGTATTTCCTTCTGTATCTTTCTGTAGAAGATCTACCTGAATCGATGCAGGTCTAATATTGGCTGTATCTTGTTTCCATACTTTTAATACATGCAGACTTGTATATGTGTAGTCATTCTTTTCACACTTCATGACTGTTGTAATGCGATATGGATCATCTGTAGATACATCAGGTAGGGCAATGAATGATACCTGTGGCGTATAGACTTCAATACTTCCATGATCATTCACTTCTTTTTCACTGCCAATCATTAAATACAAGCCGCAGGATAGTTCATTGAATGCAATCGTATGATTACTAGAAGATACACCTTCTACATCAGCTTGGACACCATCACGCTCAATGTATTGAGCAAGTGTATTGGCTGCAGCCTGCCATTCTTCACTGGAAGAATGATCTAGAGATACAGAATATGACTGATATTGTTTTGTGAGTGTAAATGTACCCTGTTCTGTAAATTCACCAACACGATACAAAGATACTTTCATATCTTCCATTGGTGTATTAACTGTAATGCTGCCAGTTTCTTCTGCATAGACACATGTGAAAGAGAATACGCATGCTGATAGTATTAGAAATATTTTAAGTATGTTTTGATAGATATGCTTTTTCATAAATGTTTCTCACTTTGTACGTTTTCTAATAACAATATAAATGATGCAAATGATAACAAGTAATACCACACCAATACATGCGGCAACAAGTGTTGGACTGATCTTAGATGCTTCTGAGATCAGATTTGCATCTGTACTAGTATTCTCAACACGATGACCACGTACAAGTAAACGATGGGTATTGATACCATACGGTGTACATGTAAATAACGTACACAAGTCTTTGTCTTCTTCAATTTGAAGCAGACCATAATCTGTTGGTTCAACAATCGCAATCTGGTCAACTTCATATGTCAAGACTTGATCATAGACATGAAGATAAAACAAATCTCCTTCTTTCAATTGATCTAAGTCTGTAAAAAGTTTTGCGCTAGGAAGACCACGATGACTGGATAATACAGCATGCGTTCCTTTTCCACCAACTGGTAAACTAGAACCTTCCAAGTGACCAGCACCAATCTGTAATACAGAGGCATCTACGGTATGATAGATTGCCAGTTTACAGTCAATGGATGGAATTGTAATATAGCCAATCATGCCTGTACCATCAGCGTTCAATAAGCTTTTATATGTATTTAATTCATCTTCTGACAGATTAAATCTATCAGCATTACTTAACAGTGATTCGTTATAGGCTACAGCTGCATCAACTGCAGCTTGCTTTTCCTGCTGGTCCATTTTATCCATTACATCAGAGTAGTTCGCAACTGCTCTACTTTGATGCATTACATTCCAGAAATTACTAACTGTTGGGTACAGCAGTAAGGACAGTCCTACAATAAAAACAAGTACCGGTATGATTGTAGATAAATGTTTTTTCATATTGCAGTCCTCTCCTTACTGTTGTAAGGGAATGATAACTCATTCCCTTTACAACATGTTGATTCTTTTATTTCTTACTTTGCTTTTGATCTCTTCTTAGAAACTAATACGATTCCAGAAGCAATGACTAGAATAGCACCAGCCATGTAGATTATTGTTGTACCCATACCACCAGTGGAAGGTAAGAGTGTACCTGTTTTGTTTTCAACGTTAACTGTAGTTACTTCTTCTCCATTTAATGTAACTTTACCATTTTCAGCAATATCGACTTTGATTGAAGCAGCTAATTTGTTGTATCCCTTAGGAGCTTCTGTTTCAGTAAGATAGTATGTATCTGCATCAAGACCTTGAATTACAAATTTTCCTTTAGATGGAGTTGTGATTTCAGTTACAGGAGAACTTTCATCTGCTTTAGCTACTCTATATTTTAAATCTTCAGTTTCTGTTTCGTCGCTTACTTTAATTAATTTTATAGGATCTGATCCGTTAGAATTCTTGCTTAAAGTGAACTTTGCTCCAGCAAGTCCTGTTTTAACGTTATCTTTCTTTGCATATTTAAATACTGGAATTTCAAATGTTTTTGTTGTTGTTGTAGAATGCGTTGTATCCGTGCCATTTCCATACTTTAACCATGTCTCATTCTTGTTTCCTGCATTGCCTACAATAGCATTTTCATTTAATGTTGCAGAATAAGAAACAATAATCTGATCATTTGCATTGAGTGAATCGCATAATGCTTTAGTGAATTCGATGTGGAAAGTACAAGTTGGATCTGTTTCACCTAATCCAGAAGTATTTAATAGATAATATTTATTATCAGTATTAGTAAGTGTTGTCTGTTCTTGATTATTCTTTTTCAAGCTCACACTTACATTTCCTGTAAATGTTAATCCAGCATCCATTTTATCGTGTAGTACATAGTTCTGTGCGCCTGCCTGTGCAGTGATTATAGTTTTGAATTCAACTGTCTGTCCAATATCTTCTGTATTGCTAGTACCAAATTTATTTGTTGAATCTTCTTTAACTTGCTTCTCAACAGTAGGTGTTCCATTCTTTTCATTGATAGTTACATTTGGATTTGTTGTGTCTAATCCACAAAGTGCTCCAACACTAGAATCTACTAAATAGTATCCTAATGGAAGATTATCGAAAGTAACAGTATTTCCTTCAGCATTCTTTTGTCCATTATTGTTAATTTTTGTTGTTTTTGCATATTCCAATGCCAATTTAGCAAATGTTGCTTTATTTGCATCATTTATTTCAGCAATCCAAGTAGCATAACCATTTGAATCGATTGTGATATATGCACTGCCAGCACCTTTTGGTTTTTGTGTGTTCACATCAATTGTAGAATCAAAAAATGAATTCCAGTCAGCAGCAGGTTTATAAGAATATAAACCCTCACCCTCATCATAACTTTCTAGTTCTAAAACTTTATAGATTGAATAAGTTTGACCATTCACAGCATTTCCAATTGTAATTTTTCCTGTAGTTGCTGTAGTACTTTCAGTTCCTTCTGCATTCACTTTTGTGCCCATTCCCACTACCATCATGAATGCAAACATAACGGCTAGCATTTTTTTAATTAGCTTCATTTCTTCCTCCTTAATGTTCTACTAATTTTCTAAATTGTGTTTCCTTAAAGTCTTTATCATTAACAGACCAGCAAGAAGTATGAGCGTACCTCCTATGATCCTGTAACGAACAGTTCCATTACTGCCGGTAGACGGCAGAATTGGTGTAAAGATCTGGTTTGTGACAGTTATTGTCTGCCCATTCACTGCAGCATTTTTATTTGGACTGTATGTTGTAACATATTTCAATCCATGTATCGTGCTGACTGCTGCAAGCTGTATTTTATTTCCATTATCATCAAGTTCATAAACATAATATGGTGTATTTAAATCCAGATCCACAAACTTTGATGATTTTGTCTGGGTGTCTGATGCTTGATATGTGATGGATGTTTTCTTTAATTGGGTGCCACTTGCATCATATAGACCAAAATAATATGTTCCACTGACTGGACTGCAATCCTTTCCACCCTGATCTATGAATTTCTTCTCGACAGTGATCTCACCCTTATGATTGCTTCTTGTCAATTCAAATGTTGACTGATATTGCTTCAGGATGTTTTTATCTGCAACGCATTTCTTTACATACTCTGAATATTCCGTTTTTCCATTTTCTATTTTTGGAACAATGAAATATACAGGTGTGTCATCCAATACATATCCTTCTGGTGCCGTTGTTTCAACGAGCTTATAGACTGTGTTATAGTACATCGCATGGTCGTTCTGACTGCCAGCACCAAAATTCAACAATCCATTTTCATCTGTTGAACCAGTCCAGATAAATGTTTTATCTTCTGTATCTGTAAATGAACCATCGGCATTTCTCACGCATTCAGTCATTTTGAATTCTGCACCCTGCAGATACTGTGTTGCGTGATTCATATCATTTTTAATGATCTTCAGTCTGATATTTGTTCCACTGCTTACGGATCCGCCGGCATTATATTTGTAGCCTTCTTCTTTTACGGTTTCTCCACTGGTATGCGAATAATTCTCCCAGTACGCTTCGTTAGAAAAACTGACTGCAGTAGCTGGTGGCACATTCACTGTTGCTGTATATGTAATTGTTACCGATTGATTATCTGGAACCTCTATCTCTAAAGTATTATTATCTTTGACTGCTACAGAGATTTGAACTTCAACATTTGTACCTGTTACTACAGCATTCAATGAAGTTGGATCAAAAATTAACGTATCACTTAATTTATCAATCAGCTTGATTGTTCCATTGTTCTCACCTGGTAGTGTCTGTCCAAGTGGATTTGTATGGATTGTAAATGTAATTTTCTCATTTGCTTTATTTGTGATCTGCTTTTGAATGTTCTTTGTAGAAACAGTTGCCTGTGCAGTGGCAGTTTTTAATGCATCGCCTTTTTCTGTCTGCAGTTCAACCTGATTCACAAATGTTTTTGTTTCACTTCCAAGCAATACATTTGGATCTGTTACCTTGCATACTATCTGCACATCTACAGAATATACATCCGTTTCATGACCAGCCGTAAAATCACCAAGCTTGATTAATGCCTGCTTTCCATTTGAATAATATACCGTTGTTTCAGTCCGTCCATAATTATCTGTTGGAGCAGTGATTTCTTTTTTTGTCCAGGTTTCATCGAGTCCGTCGATTTCTTTTGCCTGGATTGTTCCTTGCTTTTCTCCTGTCCATTTGATACGCATATAGGCTAGTTCCATACCATCTGGAATTGATTCAAGCACACGATACGTGCCAGATAAATCACCAGCAAAATTAACCTTAAATACCCAGGAAGCATAATTACCATTTCCAATTAAAGAATCTTTTACGATTTTGCTGGAATCTCCATTGTCTCTGCCGTTATTGTTGCTTGTAACAGTACCATTGCTGTATGTAAATGTCTGACCAAGTTCCTTTAAAATATCAGCACCGCCACAAAGATCCTTTGTGGCATTTCCACGATCAGTAAAATGAATTCCATCATCACTTGTTTGAATGCTGTTTTTATACGCATAGACCTTGCGATAATTTGCTGGCAGCTGCGATGGTTCACTCATGACCACAATGTAAAGATTATCTTTTCCAAGATCTATCGTTTCTTTTGCTTTTACACTTATTTCGGTATTCTTTTCCAATGAACGAACATCAAACTTGTCTTTAACAGATGTCAGAGAAGGGATTCCTGTTAAATCACTTAAAGTTTTATAGCTGGAAATGTACTTACCTTCTTCCAATGTTCCTTTGTAAATTCCAGCGATGGAATCTTCATGAAGAACAGAATCCATTCCAACTGTTCCATTTTTTGTATCACCTTTTGAGACGATATCCTTAAATATCGTGTCTTTTCTAATGGAAGTACCATTGACTTCTACGACCCAGTACATCTTTCCGTTTTTCCAGTTTCCACTGTTAGCAGTTGGGTCTTCATAGTACCAGCTTGACTTTGTTACAGACATACTGTAATTACCTTCCACTGTAACTTCTTTTTCAGATTTGATTCCTGTGATTTGATAACTGGAAGTACCATTTGTTACATCACCTTTCAGCGTGAAACTGTTTTTGACTGCTGCCTGGCTGAACTGTTCTTGATTAATTGGATGTGCATAATATGTGATGAAATAAGAATAATTATTGTTGCTCCACCCAATATCAATCGGTTTAATAGAAAAGGAAGATTTTCCATCAATGTCCACCCATTTCGTATCAACAGTTCTATATGTATTTTCAGTACTGTCATATTCACATGCTTCAATCTTTACATATCCAACATACTGCATCTTGTCTGCAGGGGTAAGAGTATCTTTCATCGTGATCTTCGTAGCATCCCAGTCACCAAGTGTCTGATTGACTTTAACAGTATATGGATAACTGCCTGAAGGAACATCAAATGACGTCGCAGAATCTGATTTAAATGAAGAACTATAGACATTTCTATTCATTGTTATTGTTTGATCAGTTGCAGTAGCATTTCCTACATTCTTTTCATTCCAGTTGTAGTTTCCGACGTTAACTTCATCAAATACTCTATCTAGATACGATCCAAATTTTTTTGCGTTTGATGCATCTGTGATAAATCTGTTGAGTATTTTTACAGAATTTGATTTCATTGCTGCCATTGCTTCATTTGAAACATTCAGGGAATATGATACGTAGTACTCATCTCCAGGATTTACAACCAATGGATGTTCGTTTGTACCTGTGATATTGAATCGTGTTGGATTTGGCTTGCTGCCACCATCTCCATTGGTCCAATTTACCCTATAGCCACTGGCAGGCATTTCACTGAACTCTGATGCACCATCTCTTTTTACAAATAGTTTCACAGAACTCTGATCATAGCTGACATACTGACGTACTGTTGTATCTGTATGAAAATTGTCAGAATAATCCAGATAATCCCAGAATACAAAATTCCTTAGTGAATAATTACTGTTTTCTTTGCTGATGGAAAAATGCAATGTGTACGGAACACGATAAGATCCATCCTTCAATCTGACAGGAGGATCATTTCTCTTGTACATTCTTCCGCCATAATCAATTGTTGGCGTAAACCCAGCATTATCTTCCTGTCTGAAATAGCTTCTGCTGAATAATTTCGCATTATTATTGATTGCTTTTCCATTCAAAGCAACGTTATCTTTCAGCTTTACATAATATGTCAGACTTCTTGTCTCATTTGCACTCATGTCACCAATCTTCCAGACTAGACTTCCAGGTTCAGTAATATTAGAATCATTTGCAGAAGGTATTGTATTGTCAGCTGGAACCTTTCCTTTATAGATGGAACCATGTGTTTTTCCTTCAACAATTGTTTCCTGTGGCGTCATAGAATCTTTTTCATTTATGATTGGTGTTTCTTTTTCTGTAATGCCAACAAAACTAACAAGGTCTGAATTGCTTGTAAAATAGTCAACGACAGAAACATCTGGTGCACCATCCTGTCCAGCAGTCACGCGAATCGTATATGCAAGATAGTCACCACTTTCACTAGAAATCACTTTTGGGCTTGCACATTGCTTATCAACAGTGACTGCACCATATTTTGCGATAGCATCTTCTTCAAAATTAAAATGATATTCTTTGTTCGCTATATTTAATGTTAACTTCCCATCCCCTGGCAGCTTACTTAAATTGATTTTTGCAGAAACATAAAAATCACCATTGATCGTAGTAGATCCTTTATCGTTTAATCTTTTCAGATAATCTTCATTAAACTGAACATACACAACACCATCAGCCACCCGTATGGATCCAACCTTTTCTGCACCAGACATAATGTTCCCATCTACAGTTGCATCTCGCAGAATATCTGGAAGCGTATATTTTAATGTACGATTATAGTTTTCAAGTAAATATTTGATCTGAATATCTTTATAGTTAACTGTAAACCTGAACAGTTTGTCCGGAGAAATTTTATCTGAATTCTTTTGTTCTATTACATGCCAGTTTCCATTTTCATCTTGATACGATAATGCAACCGACGCAACTTTTGAAGCGCTTTCAGAATCACTTAAATCAAAACCATCCTGGCTGTTTGAATTTGCTTCAGGTTCAACGATCTGCGTTTCTTCTTCCTGTACGTCTGTTGTTTTATTATCTGTATCTGATGGTTCTGTTGAATTTAATTCAGGTGTATTTACAGAGTCAATTGATTCATTATTTTCAACAAATTCATCGCTCTCTGTACAGATGAGATCTCCTTTACTTGAATAGCAGTCATCATTATGTACGTGCTCTTGCTTTGTATCCTCTAAAGTAATTGCTGGATGAATCAATGCAAAAACAGTACAGAAAACAATCACGAAAGAAAGACAGAGAATGATGTTCCTCCATCTCTGACTGCGTGACTTATTCTGTAGAGCCTGTTTTATAAATTTATGTCGTCTATTCTGCACAATGTCTCCCTATCTTTACTGTACAATTCCAACGCTGTTCATTGGCCAGATCCTGAATAGAATCTTACCTTCGATCTGATCTTTAGCAACATCACCAATAGAAGCAGTTCTTGAATCCAGTGAAGATTCCCTGTTGTCTCCCATTAAAAACCAATGGGATTCTTCTACCTGATGCGGCAGTTCGATATCACAGATACCTCTAGACTTTCCATTCAGATATGGTTCTTCTAAGGATTGCCCATCAACACTGACAGTTCCATCAGAAGCGATATCTACCCATTGTCCTGGACCTGCAATCACCCTTTTGATCAGTAGCTTGTTTCCTTGCCAGAAGGCAACGATGTCACCACTCTTAAACGTATCACCCTTTATTGTGACAATCACTTCACCAGGCTCCATCGTAGGTGACATGGATGAACCATATACCTTTAATACTGGAAGCCAGAACGTAGCAATCAGAACAGAAACGGCCGCAACAACAAGCAAGACTGAAACAACTTTAAAAATAAATTTTTGAACCGCTTTTTTTTGTCTGATTTTTCTTCTTTCCTGTTTAATCTGTTCAGATACTGATGTATTTAAACCGGTGTTTGATTTATCCATCTGGTAAACAAGATCAATCAACTCACTACGATTTAAATGATTCACATCTTTTTTCTTCATATGTTTTCCTTGATATATCGAAATTAACAAAATTAAAATCTTGTAATTCTATCAGCTCGAAAGTCACCTCTTACTTACCAAGATATTATAACAAAAAAACCAGACCAACGTACTCTAAAACTAGTACATCGATATCTGGTTTTGCCTTCTTCAGTAACAATCCGAATAACTTTGTTACATTATTATACACATATTTCTCACAACAAAATCATGAAATATTATCTATTTTCAAGTATTTTTTAGAGGCTGAGCTGAAAAGTTAAATTTCACTTCCGTATATACAAAATAGAATTTACTATTTCAAAATGTAACCCTAATCTTTTTTGCACGCACTTACAAAATCTTTAAATAAACAAGACATACTATGATCTGTATACACAAATCCTTCAGGATGCCACTGTACACCTACAAGATATGGATATGCAGGATCTTCCACTGCTTCTACAACGCCATCATCTGCATATGCTGTTACTTTCAGATTTTTCGCCACTTCTTTTAATGCCTGATGATGGAAAGAATTCACATACAATTCTTTTCCAAACAATGCATATAGTTTTGAATCCTTTTCTATCGTTACACGATGTGATACTTCATCTCTTGCTTCTGTCTGTGAATGCAAGAACGTATTCTCACGATTTGACAGATCCTGCCACAATGTACCACCAAAGAATACATTCATGATCTGTACGCCTCTACAAATACCAAGAACTGGTTTTCTTGTTTCCACAAAAGCTTCTAAGAAATGCAATTGCCATTCATCAAATGTTTTATCCACTTTTCCAAGTTTTGGTAAAGGATTTTCATGATACCTGAACTACTCATGACTAAAGTCACGAGGTTCCTGCGAACTCTGTTTCCCTGGGATGATTGCTCATCCCCCGTTCTCAGATTTATTAGCAGGCTATCCCCGCAGTTCCTGCGGTTCTTACATATGTCAGACAACTGTGGGTTGTCGTAAACCTTCGTTTAAAATATTTATGCTTGCATTGATGTCTCTATCGTGGCGTGTCCCACATACCGGGCATTTCCATTCTCTGATTGCCAGATCTTTGATCAGCGGATTTTTGTGACCGCACACAGAACAGACCTGACTGCTTGGATAGAAACGATCGATTCTGGTTACTGTCTTGCCGTACCATCTGGCCTTGTATGTCAACATGGCTGTGAATTCAGACCAGGATGTGCTGAGAATCGACTGTGCAAAATTATGGTTCTTCACCATACCAGATACATTCAGATCTTCGATGCATATGAAATCATTCTCACTGACGATCATGGTTGAAAGTTTTTCAAGAAAATCCCTTTTTTGATTTGCTGCTTTTTCGTACAGTCTTGCAAGTCTGATACGATTCTTTTCCCAGTTGGAACTGCCTTTTGTTTTTCGAGACAGTTCTCTCTGGGTCTTTTTTATCTTCTGCAGCGTATTCTCCTGAAAATGAGGATTTTCTACTTTCTCGTGATTGCTCATAGCACAGAAGTCTTTAATTCCAAGATCAATACCGATTTGATTACCTGTCATAGGCAATTCCCTAACATCCTCTGTCTCAACACAAACACTTGCATAGAATCTGCCAG
>OFMO01000808.1_pt1 | contig 23292 bp, 18 predicted proteins | sample 1541821 | NCBI WGS metagenome assembly OFMO01 (sample SAMN04209253, study PRJEB22552) | human gut metagenome | biome: gut; material: feces | host: Homo sapiens | place: USA: Oklahoma | reverse complement strand
TCAAGAACTTTTTTCAAAGTTTTTCGAACTCTTCCGGATTTCGGAACTGTTCTTCCGATCTGTGATTGTCGGCTCTGTTCAAGCGACTTGATTACTTTAACACGTTTGTTTCAAGTTGTCAAGCACTTTTTTAAATTTCTTTTTTCTTTCAGAAATCTATCTGAATTGTTTTTATCTAATAAACAATTATTTCCGACAGCTCATCTAATATAACACCGAAAAACCACAATGTCAACAGTTAATTTCATAATTTGACAAACTTTTTTATTTCCGCCTTACTACGGCAACCGAATTCGGGCAAAATATACCGCAAAGTGGGGCGTACACATTGTGGAAATGATTTTTTAAACACACTCCTGGATTCATCCAGTCCACATCAGACATTCATCCCATCCGACACCTGGATTCTATCCATCCACCTTCATCCTCCCCCGCCCTGCACACAGCACTCACATACCATATATACACAACGCCCCAGCTTTTCCGTCCCCTTCATACTATATAAGAAACTTTTCTATTCCACAAAACTAACAGATCACCATTCCTCTTCTCCCTCAGCCGCCCAGTCACAGCCAACTGCCAGCAAAGCCCAATAATTCCTATCGAGCGACATTTGCAGGATCTTTAGAAAATCTTAGCCCCGCAAGATCAGCGTTATTCGCAGATCACTCACTGTCTGAGCGCAGCGAGTTTGAGTTATCTGCGAATGCTTTTAGCTGATCTTGCGGGGCTTAGCTTTTCTTAAGGTCCGAAACCGAGCCGATAGGAATTATTGGGCTTTGCGTCCCCCTTTTAACTGATTTTATGAGAACTACTATAATCCCTGTCTGCTTTGTATAAATAAATAAATCAACCTTTCAGTCTGCACACCATATCCCACAGTGCTTTTGCAGAGTTAAAATTCTCCGGGATAATATCTGCCGGAGTGATAGTAATGTCATAAGTATCCTGCAGTTCACTTACAATAGACAGGATTGCAAAGGAATCAAGAATTCCATCGTCAATCAAAGTATCACAGTTTTCAAAATCTGCATCCGGCTGGATCTCTTCCAGTAATTCAATTAATTCTTCCATTTTTTCATATCTCCTTATTTTTTGTTTTTTCAGCAATTCCATTATTTTTCGGTATTGCCACGGTCTTTTATTTCTCTGAATTTAAAAGATCTGTATGTACACCATCCCGCACCATGCGCAGTCCCTCTCCCTCTGTCCAGAAATAGATTCTCGGAAGAGGACGGCTCAGGAATAAATAGATTCCTTCTGTAACTGAATAAGCACCTACCCGTTCAAATACCAGTATATCATGAAGCTGCGGTTTGTGAAGTGGAAATCGCTTTACGACCACATCGCTGACTGTGCAGAGTGCACCGCAAAGATTCCAGGATTCTTCTTCTCCCCCTGTCTTCTCATTTCCTTCTGTATCAAGCTGTGTACAGTACGGCTGTTTCATTGCCATCGCCTGTCCATAATAATTCAAATGATTAATACCACCGTCCATGATCACATACGGCTGTTCTTTATTCACCTTCATATCCACGATTGATGTCACATAATATCCACAGGCTGCTGCCAGAAATCTTCCCATCTCAAGAACAACCTTACCATTGAAATTAAGACTTTCCAAAAGTGCTCTGAACTCACTCAGAATATTCTCCACGTCCTCGCTCTTATCCTTCTTAAAATATGGGACAAAAAATCCCGGACCATACTCAAGCACCTGTGCTTCAAATCCACTCTCAGATTTCAGCTCCCCGATAAATTCATCCAGATGCTCCAGCTCTGTTTTCATCTGACTGAGATCTTTCTTCTGAGTTCCGGAATAGAACTGAAGTCCCTCTATCTCAACCCCCGGATAATCTGTTCTGTCAGAAATGATTTTCCTGATATCTGCTTCATCTACGCCAAACTGATTTCCGCTTGTCACGCGGATCAACACCGTAATCTTCATGCCAAGTCTCACTGCAGTATCATTCAGAATCTGTAAATGCTGCAAAGACTCTACAGTATACACTCCCTTTCCTCCATATGTAGAAAGTACATATTCCATATCTTCAGGGTTCTTATACACACCCGAAAGAACAATTCTCTCCATCGGCACACCAACACGCTCACAAATTCGAAATTCACCCGGTGAGCACACTTCAAATGTCGGAACCACATCCATCATGGGTCCTGTAAGAAAAGGGTTTGCTTTCATAGCATAACATAACTGTGCGCTATCTCCAAGACAGCTCTGCACTTTTTTTACAAATTCCTTCATCTTATCCAGGTCAAAAACATAAGCTGGAGTTGGAGTATGTTCTTTCTCGATCAGTTCTTTTATAAATCCATAGGAACTCATTTTTTTTCCTCCTGATACATAGCTGTAAGAGCTTTTCTGTCAATCTTTCCATTCTTTGTAAGAGGCATGCTCTCCACCTGGCGGAATACATTCGGAACCATAAAAGCAGGTACATACTGCCCCAACGCTTTTGCCAGCGGTCTTCTCTCGATATCTCCTTCATAAAAAGCTACGATCTTGCTCTTAACTGTATCAAAAATACAGCAGCTTCTCACAATCTCCGGAACCTTATCCATAGCAGCTTCGATTTCTCCAAGCTCAATACGATGTCCCATATGCTTAATCTGGAAATCCTTACGTGTTGCAAAGCACAACTCACCACGTTCATTATAATAAGCAAGATCACCGGTTCTGTACATTGGCTCCAGATATCTGTCATTCAGTGGATTCTGAACAAAAACCTTCGCAGTCTGTTCTCTGTTTTTGTAATATCCCAGTGCAAGTGCACTTCCTGTTACACAGAGTTCACCATTTTTATTTTTCTCTGTGATCAGCTTGTCTTCTTCATCCAGAAGGAATACTTTTTCATTTGGAAATGCCTTGCCCATAGGAAGTACATCTCCAGGCTGGAACTCCCTGTCTACAATATAATACGTACAATTACATGTGATCTCAGTTGGTCCATAAATATTTACATACATAACATCCGGCAGATATTTTCTCCAGATATTCAGATGTTTCACAGGCATAGCCTCTCCTGAGAAAAGAATCTTCTTAATCTTATCCGGAACTTTATATTCAAATCCGTTCAAAGTTGAGATAATACACAGCGCAGATACCGCCCACACCAGCGTGGTCACTTCCCTCTTGATCAGATAGTCAATCAACTTCATCGGGAAAGAGAATAGCTGCTTCGGAATAATCTGGACAGTTGCTCCTGTCTTCAGTCCGGAATAAATATCTTTAACAGATACATCAAAATCCCAGGGTGCCTGATTTCCCATCACATCTTTATCTGTAATATCAAAAAGCTCTGTAAAACAATCGATAAAATCAAGCACTGAACGATGACCTACCACTACTCCCTTGGGAACGCCTGTTGACCCGGAAGTAAAAATTCCATACAGCGGGTCCACATCCAATGCCTGTTCTCTGATCTCATTCAGCACAGCTTCATTCTCCTGCTCAGCTGCAAGATCCGGAGCCATCAGAACCTTTCCTTTGAACTCCAGCTTCTCCAAATCCTTCAGATATTTCTCAGATGTAACGATCACATCACTGTCCAGAATTCCAAGGATCTGCTGAAGTCTGCTCGCCGGCTGTTTGGTATCCATCAGTACATAAAAGCATCCTGCATAAACAGCGCCCATGAAAACCCCGATGGTTTCTACGCTCTTCTCCATAAATACAGGCACCGGATTTCTCGGTGTGAAATGTTTCGCAAGTGCAGTCCCTGTTCTGCGTGCAGTCTGCTCCAGTTCTTTAAATGTGCAGGATGTATGTTCATCTGCAAAAGCTGTCTTATCCGGATATTTCCGTGCGGATTCTTCAAGATATTCCAGAATACTTGTCTTCATATGTAATTCCTCCCCTCTGTACTTCACAAGGTTTTTTATTCATTTTACTACTGTCTGTCCTATTTTCACAATATCAACAAGTAAATATTTACAATTAAAGCAGGATACTTATTCGATTCAAACTAAATCTGGTAAGTTCCTGCTTCAATTACCAGTAACGATAATCAGTAGTTACTATTAACTGATCAATTTTTCTGTCCAGTGCTCTCTAAAACTTGTGCCAGCACTTCAGAATATTCTTTTGCGGCATCTCCATTCATATGTCCGTCATAATCTGTATATGCTTTCAGGTCATGTGTAAATGCCTTAAAATACTGCGTATTAAAGTTAAGATACTCTACGCCCTGTTCTTCAAAGAACTGCCCGAAATATTTCCATGCTGCATTATAACTGTCACTGTAATCCTTCAGAGTATTTATTGGAATTGGCGTAGTTACTGCAACAAACTCTATATCATTTTCCTTGCAGAATGTGATCAGCTTCTTCAGATATTCCATATTCTCTTCGTTTACCTTACCCTCTTCATAGAGCTTAGGTTCTGATTTCTTAAGCTTTGTCACATCCACCGGATATCTCTCAATAAATCCACTTTCATGATATTCCTGAGAATCACTCTTCAGATGAGATACGTCATAATCACCCGTTACTTTCTGCGTAAATGTATCTTTGACTTTCGGCAATTCATAGCTGAGAGAATATTCATACCATGGGAAAAGCACAGTACGGAAATTACATTTCGCAATAGAATTCCAGAAATATTCCACCTTTGCTTTTGAAAATGGAAACTCATGATAAAAAAGCAGGTAGTTATTTCCTTCTTCCTTTTCAGATACAAAATATCCCGGGTCAACCTCATAGATAATTCTCTTCGGATTCTGTTTCTCTTTGATCAGTTTAGTCAGATAATACGCATCGATTCCATACTCGCCGCCAACGCAAAGATTATGTCCACTGCGTCCGGTAACTTCCTGCATCACCTCCGGATCAATATCCATCTTTCCATGGGAAGTTCCCACGATAATGTCATCAAACTGCTGTGTCACAACTGCATGCACATCATTTCTCATAAATGTACATGGATAAAGTGCCAGGTCAAGTGCTGCCAGAAGAGCCACACACACGACCAATACCAGGAACGTTTTTAAAACTTTCTTAAAATTGTGCATAAATAAATCCTCTCGCTACTGCTGTTGATCCAAAGAATCCGATGGATGCCAGCAGACAAAAATAAATTGCTACAGTAATTGGCAGACTCAGTCCTGCAAGTGATTCTCTTATCTTCATGCCACGTTCCTGAAGGACACTTACAATAAACAGAATGATGCAGCCTGCTGCCAGGATTGCCAGCGCATAAGGGGTAAAAGCAGTTCCTTCTTTACCGGCCGGGATCAGCAGTAACTGTGACGGTGCAAACTTTGTGACAGAAAGCTTCATCATATGAAAAGCCTGTCCTACTGTGTCCGCTCTGTCAAAAAACCAGCTGATATTTACAAGGATAAAAGTACGGATGATCATAAATACATGATACCAGTTCTCTTTTCCAGTTTCTGTAATGCTCTGCCATAAGTCCGCTGAAAGCAATGATAATACCATTGTACATACCGTATACAATGTACTTCCAGGCAGCACCATGCCATACACCAACAACGAAGAATACGATCAGATTCGCCAGACAGATTGGTAATGTACGTCCGGTCTTTTTGCCAAATACCTTCTTGCCCCATTTGCCAAATTTTCCCATCCACTTGGATAATGTCACAGGATAGAACACATAATCCTTCATCCAGGTACCAAGAGTAATGTGCCAGCGGTGCCAGAAATCTGTAATGGAAATGGAGAAGAACGGACGCTTGAAGTTCTCATCCAGCTCAATTCCAAACATAGACGCAATACCAATTACCACATCCATACCACCGGAAAAATCTGCATATAGCTGAACTGTGTAAAATAATACGCCAAAGATTGCCAGTCCGCTGTACTGATCCGGATTGTCGAAAATCGCATCTACAAACACTGCTGCCCAGTCCGCCAGGATCATCTTCTTAAAAAATCCCCAGAGAATGCGCTCAAAGCCTCTGGTAATATTCTTACCTTCGAATTTATGAGGTTCATAAAGCTGATGTGCCAAACGACTGTATCTTCCGATTGGTCCCTGCAGAATCTGTGGAAAGAAAGAAACAAACAATGCATATTTTACAGGATTCCTCTCCGCATCACATCTCTTCCAGTACACATCCAGAAGATATCCGGAGGATTGGAAAGTGTAAAACGATATTCCCAATGGAAGCAGGATTTCCATTCCTCTTAAATTCATATGAAACAAAGCATTGAGGTTCTCAATCATAAAATTTGTATACTTTACCACTCCAAGCATACCAAAATTCAATATTAATCCAAGCACCAGAAAATTTCTTGCACTTTTGTGGCTTCCACCTGCCTCTGCCTTTTCAACTGCAAGTGCAATCCCCCAGGTAACCAATGTGGAAAACAGGATAAATCCCACGTAACGGACGCCACCTGCCAGATAATAAATATAGCTGAAACATAACAAAACCAGCCACTGAAATTTGTGCGGCACAATATAATAAACAAGCACACTCACCGCCACAAACAGTAAAAACAAGTTTGAAACTAATGACATGATCTTTCTCCCTAAATATGTACAATTCTTCAGTTGTACTTATAATAAGGGCACTGCACTATGTTATTCCCTCAGATAATGCAGTGCCCTGTTTTATTATACTTTTTAATGCATTTTCCCTTTACAACTGCTGAATCTGATTAATTTAATAACCCATTATCCAGACATCCGTCTCCACCGTCATCGGAACCACCATCATCAGAACCATCATAATCACCGGAATCATCATTACCATAATCATAATCATTACTGTAATCATAGTCATTGCTGTAATCATAGTCATTGCTGTAATCACTACTGTTATCATAACTCTGAGTTGTTTCAGAAGCTGCCTGTGCAGCTGCCTCAGTTGGCTTCGGAGCTAATGCTTTCTCTGTTTCCAGAGTATTGTATTCTTTCTTCTGGCTGATACTGTCAAATACCAGATATGCTACTTCACCTTCCAGATGAAGTTCCGCTTCCTCTGTATCGCCAAATGGGAAAGTGTGGATCTCAGCAGTTGTTCCATCCTCGAAAGTTAACTGAATATTATATTTCGGGATTTCTTTCTCAGCATCATCCTTATCTTCGCCTTCTGCTTTTCCATCTGTTTTGGCATCTTCTGTTTTTGTTTCTTCAGTATCTGTGGTCTCTTTTGTATCATCTGAAGAATCCTTGTTTTCCTCATCTGCTTTATCTTTAGCATTCGGATCAAACCAGAGAACTCTTTCCTCATCTGCTTCGAATTTATCTTCTTCTTTCAGGAAATTATCCGGATATTCTTCGTCTTTTTCATTCTTAACAGTAACACCTGTGATAACTTTACCTGTAAGATTTTTCAATTTTACAGAAAAAACACCCTCTGTGTCCTCTTCCGGTTTTTCACCAATTGTCTTTAAATCTTCTTTCTCTTCATCAGCTTTATCTGCATCTTCTGCTACATCTTTATCTTCAGATTCTGTGGCATCCTTATCCGCATCTTCTGAAGTTTCTGTTTTTGCTGTAGTATCTGCTGCCATCGCTGCCTGACTGAATACAAGACTGCTTCCAAGTGCAGCCATCATAAATGCTGTTACAACTTTTTTCTTCATTGTCTTTAAATCCTTTCTGATCATTCTTTATAGTTCTTTTTTTGCCTTACTGTTAAACAGATAAAATCATTCACTTCGTTACTTGCTCGTAACCAAAGTCAAAAACATTTCAATGCTTAGTTAACTCTCTTATAATTTACATATTTCAGAGTACGTTTCGCACCATATGTAAGTTTATAACCATTCAGTTTGTATTCCTTCTGGAAATTCGGATCATACACATAAGTTTTCTTTTTACCATTCACCTTCTGATCTATTTCAACCCACGCATGTGCTCCCTTCTTACCACCGGATTTCTGGAAATATCCTTTTACATAATGAGCATCATATCCTGCGACTTTAGCCATCCAGTAGAAAGTAGCTGCCATTACATAACAATCGCCACTGCCTGTTTTAAATCCATATAAACCATATTCTGTAGGTGTTTTTTTAGAAACCTTTACATTGCCTGCATACTGCAGAGAAACAGACCAGTTGAATGCCTTCTTCAGATTTCCTTTACACTTCTGAAGTCGGACTGCAGCCATAGTTTCTACTGCTGACAGCTTTGTTGCCTGTCCATTCTTTTTAATCTTATAATAAGTCTTTGCATTAACCTTATAATACGGTTTATTAGTCACAAGTTTTCCGGTTTTATCAAAACAATACGTATATTTACCGATCTTCTCTACCTTGTTTGTAATTTTCTCACCATTTACATAATAATATTTAACTCCATCAACAGTTTCCCATCCTTCCTTCTTCTCCGGAAGTGGTGTCGGAGTTACATCTGGTGTCTCAACTGTACTATCAGTTGTTCCATCCACATAATCAATGATCGTTGACTGTTCTGCCATAGCCGGCATGGCAGGTGTAAATGCCATTACTGAGCTAAGTAATAATGCTGTGATTTTTTTCCTGTTCATAACTCTGTTCCTTTCTTTTTTGTTAACTTACTATCTGCAAATTGCTTCAGCTGCTTTATAATTTTTCACAGCCGAAGCAACCGATTAACCTGGATAATTATCGTCTTACCGTGATACTCGCAACAACTTCTGCGCTGCTTCCTTTTCCTGTAGGACGCACAACATTTAACTGTACATAATCGTATGTGTAGGTGACATCCTTGCCGTTTCCATCAAGCATACAGGTATTGCCTTTACTTATTGTACACTTTTTATATTTTCCCAGAACCTTCTTAATCTTTGACGCATTGTTCTGTTTTGCCAGAGTAGATGTTGCCGCATATTTTCTGTATAAAGACGTCTTCTTTTTATCTACAGCTCCTGTTTTTGGATTAAAGTAATACAGCTTCGGAATCTCATACATGCTGACACTTCCTACACGTATTCCCTTTACTGTGTGACCACTTACATCAAACCCATAGTACTTACCATTAATCTTCTTCATCAGAATACCATACTTACCAACCATATCCTGATCAGCCTGATAAGCAGCTCCGTTTTTTCCGAAATAATAACGGAAACCCTTTGCTGTTACTCCCCACTGCTGAGTGACTTTCTGGTTATTCTCATCATATCCATATCTCTTTCCTGTCTTTTTGTCCAGTTTTACCTTAACAGTCTGCGGCTCTGCTGCCTGTACTGTCACTGTTTCTGCTACAACAGCCAACGGTGTCAGCATAAGAAGCATACAAAGTACAACTGCAAGGAATCTCTTTGTTTTCTTCATTCTCCATACTCCTTTTCTTAAAATTTAATTTTATGTTCTATTGTATATGCAGGACGTGTAGCTGCGCCAAACAACGTTCCGTACATATTATCATAATAGAGCCCGTTAATCATAACAAAGCTGTGTCCATCCGGAATTGTAATAACATAGGGTTCATATCCCAGTTCCTTCGCGATTGCAGCCACACTGCTGGCAATTCCATAACAGTTTCCTGTAAGACCGTTCTGGAACATCTGAAGGGAATATTTATAAACCCAATCTTTTGTCTTAAACTCCTGAGGTGTAGGATCCATGTATCCTACAAAGTTTGTATAGGCCATAATATAATAAAAGCAGGAACGGAATTTTTCATAATTACTTGCATTGGCATTACTGTGACGTGCAATAAAGTTCCTTGCCGCAAGCTTGCATCTCGCCTGTGTCAGATTTGAAGCATATCCGTTCTTATTAAATCTTATTCCACCTATAGTTTCATTTGTTGCACATTTACCGTTCTTATGCACATAGTACATTCTACCATTAAACTCATTCCATCCTGTAACAGGTCTTCCCTTGGCATCAACAAAATACTTTACACCATTAACCTTTACAATTGATTTCTTACCCGGAATTATTCTCTGTGCATTCTTATTAAACAGATAAAAAACTCCTTTAATCTTGTAATGTCCATCATGAGCTGCAACTCCATTGGATTTAAACCAGTAGTATTTACCATTAATCTTTTTCCATTTATTTCTGACTGGTTTATTATTTACGTAATAGCGATATACTTTCCCTTCCTTCAACAGTCCATTTTTAGGCACTGGCGTCGGTGTCGGTAATGGCAGTTCCGGCGTTATCTCCGGTGAGGGTGTTATTGTAACTGTCGGCTCACTTCCACCCTCCTGTGACAGGTCAACCGCATAAGCACTTCCTGCTCCAGATGTAAGTGCTGCCGTCAACATCATCGCTGTGAGTGTAACCTTCAGTGCTGTAAATCTTTTCCTCTTCATTTTCTATTCCTCCTGAGAAATTTTGCTCGAAGTTTCCTCCCTTCCTTTTGAAATATACTCTTCAGAGTACATTTGAATTTATATTACAATTATAGTATATTGAAGAGTTCATTTCAATTAATACGACGACTTTTTATACAAAAACTTCCAGTTTTTTATAATCAACCTTTCACAAGATTCCACCACTTTTTTCTCTGTCTTTGTACAATTCTTCCATTGGCGCTAACTCCCTTTCAAGATATATCATGGTCCTGTGTGGGATCTTTACCTGTCCGCATATGCAGCTACTTTCCATAACGGAATCGTTGATCTTCACCAGATTCTTATGATCAAAGGAATTAATAATAATCTGCCAATGACACGCTGGTACTAATTTACTAACAATTTACTAAAAAAAGAGGTTTCGTTACCCCAAAGTTTAACGAAACCTCTTCTTTATATTGTCAAACATATATTCTCAATCGCCGTATCCATCCTGTCACAGTAACAGTCGCAGACTTCTTTCATTTTAGAAATATTCTCCCTGTTTTCTTCATCATAGACACCAACAACCACAAATCCTGCTTTTTTTGCAGTTTCCGCTGCGTGAAGCGCATCCTCAAATACAAGCGTCTCCTTCGGTTCTGCCTGCATAGATTCTGCTGCCTTCAGGTAGATCAACGGTTCATCTTTTCCTGCACCTGTTTCTGTACAGGTGTAAATCTGCTCAAAATAATCCAGAATCCCATTTCTCGCAAGTGCTGCTTCTGTCAGTTCCCGGTTTCCAGATGTTGCAACTGTCATCTGTATATTTCTCTCTTTAAACCATTCCAGAGTTTTCTTCACTCCTGGTTTCAACGGTGCTTCAAACCGGTAAAAATCACTTACAATTTTCAGAACCTCTTCTATAATCTGTGAAATAGACTTATCCAACTGATATTTTTCTTTCATCCAGGCGGCTCCCTGCTCCAGACTCATAGTGTGCAGAGCAGCCCGGAGATTTTTCTCCGCTGTGATATTCTGACTCGCAAGATAACGTTCTCCAATATCCTCCCACACAGACATAGAATCCAGCAGCGTTCCATCTACATCAAAAATCGCTGCCTTCATCAGTCTTCCATCATATGAATCGCATCTACTGTATTATTGTACTGCTCTTCCACTTTTGCCAGAAGTTCTTCACAGCCTTCAGTATCTCTTCCTCTGAGCTTCTCTGTAATATCAAAGCTTGCCTTATACAGATTATCAAATCCAAGGTTCTGGCATACACCTTTTAAGGTATGAGCTGCACGAAAAGCTTCTTCTCCATTTTTCTGTGCCAGATTATCCTTCAGGCTCCGGAAACTTCCATCATCCAGAAATTTCTTTGCAAATTTCTTAATAAGAACCTCACTTCTCAGTCTTCCAAGCACACCTTCATAATCTGCACCCATCTGTTCATAACATTCTCTTACTGTCATATTTTTCTCCTCTTTATCCCCATCTGTACTATTAAACCTGCGATTTCGCAATGATATTATTATATCACGCCATATAGCTGTTCTCAAGTGCTCTTTCACAAAAGCACCTTAGAATCTTTTCCAAAATATAATCAACCCGCCGCAGTGCGATCCTGCCTGGAGGGCTTTATTATGCTATAAGAATATTATGGAATGGTTTCCCATAGCATAATAAAGCACTTTCACATGTGATTCTCTCACATATGAAAGTGCTGATATCAGGCAGATGAAATCATCCGCATCACTACACACTATCACAGATTTTATATCCGGATATCATATACTTTTACTTTCTGTCGGTATTATCTGAAAAGTCCCTGATTCTCAAAGTACTGGATAAATGGATTCTCACTTTCCGCTGTATCATCGGAGTCCATACTATCCTCACTGTCTGTATCTTCGTCTACATCTTCATCAGCATCTTTGGGGGATTTTTTAGAATCCTTTTTAGATTTCTTACTGTCTTTATCGTTATCATCACTGTCACCAGCATCTGTATTCTCATCCAGAGTTACTTTAACAGTCTCTTCTTTATAACTTGTTCCATGAGGAACCTGTACAGTCAGCTCTACCTCTTCATCTGGTTCATAATAGGAAAGATATTCGATCAGCTGATCAATACTTGAAACAGTTTTTCCATTAAATTCAGTAATAACGCTGTTTGCTTTCAGACCTGCTTTATCAGCAGCTCCACCTTCTGTTACTTTTTTTACAAAAACTCCTGCCGGAATGCCATACATCTGAACTGCCTCAGAACTTACAGAAGAACCTTCGATTCCAAGTACACCATGTTCAGAATCATCCAGTTTATCTCTTGATGTCTCATTCATCAGATTCTGAAGAATGTCAGTCACGTCTGAGATTGCAATTGCATAACCCATACCTTCTACTTCAGTAGAAGCAAGTTTTGCAGAGTTGATACCAACAACCTCACCTTCCATATTCAGAAGAGCACCGCCACTGTTACCAGGGTTGATAGCCGCATCTGTCTGGATCAGGTTTACACCGTCACTGCTGTCATCACTTCCATCTGTTACTGTGTTATTGTCAGAATCCATTCTGCGGTTCTTGGCACTTACGATACCGGTTGTAACAGACTGTCCATATCCAAGAGCATTACCGATTGCAATTACCTGCTCACCTACCTTCAGATCATCAGAACTGCCAATCTTCGCAATTGAAATGGCATCCATTGTATCATCTTTAACATCATCCAGAGATACAGATACAACTGCAAGATCTCTCTCTTCATCAAATCCCTTTACGGATGCCTCCACTGCATTTCCATCTGTAAATGCAACTGACAATGTATCCGCACCTTCTACTACATGATAATTTGTAGCAATCAGAAGTTCATCATCATTCTTACCAACAATAATACCGGAACCACTGCCCTCTACTTCCTGTTCCTGCTGCTGTGGTGCATATCCATACATTCCATACATTCCGAAGTAATTCTGTACCTCCTGAACTGACTTGGTTGTAATAGATACAATAGATGGAAGTGCTTCTGATGCGATTTCAGACACATCAAGGTTTCCTTTTGCTGTGCTGCCTGTATCTTTTCCGGTATCTGATTTGGAATCACTGGCATCTGCATCCTTCTTCTCGGATTTTGCATATGTCAATGTTGTCTCGTCCTTATTTGAAGCAGCTTCCACTGTTGTGGCTCCGCTCCATCCTGCAAGTTTATTTACTCCCACAAAACTTCCTGCTGCAAGTCCTCCTGCAAGTACTGCACATAAGCTGAGTGTAAGACCTTTCTTTGCAATCTTTCTGATTTTATCATTTCTGTTATCTTTGTTCATCATAATAAAGTCCCTCCATGAATCTATGTCATTTATCTATGTCATTTATTTATCTCTGTTTCCTTTTGATGCTTTTAAGTATAGGAATGATTTGTGTTCTTTGTGTGGGAAAAATGTGTTTAATTTGTGACAATTTTATACATTTTTAATATGACAGCAATTTTTAAAATCAGTCCTGTCTGTCAGTTATATCACTTTCGATACATGGAGGAAATTTTTCCGGTACTATATCCCGGAATCAGTGATTTCCAGTTTCCAACCTGACTTTTTAGTACCTTTTCTGTATATTTCAGGGAATTGGAACTATCCATATTTTTAAAGACATTATACGATGTTTTCTTTTTCCCATTGGCATCCTTCAATCCCATTGCCAGTCCCTGAGCCACCTCATGGGCTTCATCTTCATAGCTTCTTATAATAAATGCATCAATCATTGGATTGCAGGCAGCCTTATAATAGGCCAGTGCAATTGCTGCCGCCTGATTTGCCTGTCCTCCATAAGTGGAAGAAAATCCCTGTTCCGAAAGAATGATCCTTGTATTGGAACCAAATCTGTTTTTCACATAATCTGTAAGTGTCTGGATATTACGCATAGTGATAAACGTGGTGGTGTTCGCATCACTGGTAAACATGGATGCATTTGCACCTGACCAGAACTGTGAATCTGAAAGCGGCTGATTATATGCATGATATGCCAGATTCCAGTTCACATCTTTCTGCATATCAGAAATCTTCGCCGCAAAGCTTTCCAGAGTTGATCTTGCACTATAGCAGATAGTAAAGGCATTTTTCTGATTCCAGCAATTATCCAGACAGATAAATACTTTGGAACTTCCCCGGCTGCTTTTCACTGCATTGTAAAGGCAGCGAAAGGCTTCACTGTACATGGAGATAAATTTTGAAAAACTGACATTCCCTACATAATAATATCCGCTTGCACTGTTTACTTCATTTCCCAGGATCCAGTTACTTATATAACAGTTATTTTTTCCAAACTTCTCTCCCAGATATGCAAACATTGCTTCCATAGTCTGTCTAGTTGTGCTGTTATCTGTGTTCCATCCATAATAAGCTGTTTCTGCATAAGGACTGTTTCCCGTAATAAAGCTCTGCGTACTGGCATTCCTGTCAATACTGATCTGTGCAGTCACCTGGATTCCCTTTGCATTACATTGCTGAACAAGATATACATATCCGTACAGACCATTAAAATGATATGTTTTCCCATTATATTTATATGTTTCCACACCACTGTCTTTTCGCATCAGGTCTGAAATATATAAGTTAAAAAATACTGTTTTGGATTTTGTATCTGTCAGCTCGTTGATATCTGTAGCCTGAATTCCTTTTTTGGTCCCCGGAACAAAATATGCTGCTGTATTTGTACTGAGTTTCTCCGGATTGCTGACATAGCTTTTCGGACTGATCACACTATACGCAGATTTAGATTTTTTTATCCCTATGGCAAATTTTCCCTGTGCATATTCCGGATGTCCGGAAATGTTCAGCTTAAATGTGATCTTCCCTTTTGCCTTCTCCGGCTTCTTTACTTTACCCACCGTTTTTTTCACTTTACCGGAATTAGAATCTACATACACCAGATAGTAATAACCATCCGAACTTTTCACATAATTTGAAACAGTTGCGGATACAGTGATGGTATTCGCCTTTGTTCCTTTTACATAATCCAGTGATGCAGCTTTCGCCGAAGAACTGATTTCCTTTGTCCATTTTGCATATAACGTAAGGGAACCTTCTGAACCCTTTTCAATCACACTTATCTGATTTTTATACTTACTGTCTGTATACCATCCCACAAAATGATATCCGGAACGCGTCGGCTTTTTAAATTTAATCTCATCTTCTGAAGTATAAGTTTTGGGATTAGCAGTATTATTTTTTCCTTTATTAAGTTTATATGTGATTTTATATTCGGATGCTTTCTCCCAGATTGCATACAGGGTTATTGCTGTTGTATCTCCTGCTGCAATAGCCTTATCTGTAGATATATCCGGACTTGTTCCATCATTTTCTGTGTCTGATATCTGCATTTCTGCCTTATCAGTTTTTTCTTCCCATGATGCGCTGTCCGTCTGTGCCACATCATTTTCTTCCTGCATCACATCTTTTTCTGGTTTTATTTCTCCTCCGGCTTCTGTCCTCTTACTGGTTTCCTGAGCCTGCTTTGCCATATCTGCTGTTTCAAGAAGTTTCTTAATAGAATCTCCCGGTTTATAAGTTTCACCGGTTCCATCTTCTTTCGTATTCCACTCTTTAAAAACATAACCTGTCTTTCCCCTCAGTGCTTCCGGTACTTTAGCAATATCCGCATCTGCATAGGGTATCACATATGTTTTTTCCAGTTTACCATCACTGTAAAGCAGAATGTTATAACCTTCCGCACTCTGTCCGGCATTTACTGAATCTTCTGTCTCCGACTGTTCCGGTTCCTGATCTTTTAACTCTCCTGTTCCAAACTCATCTCCACTGTTATTCTCATCAAACATTTTATTTCCTGACTCATTTCCTGTCTCATATCCGGCACCATCTTCAAAAACATCTGCTGCTGATTCAACACTTCCTGCCGAAAACTCTGAAGCCCACAATGTCTGCGGTATACAGGACGGAACTATCATAGATACCGCCAGTCCCATTGCTATAAACTTTTTCCATTTTTTCATATTCGTCTTCCTTTCTCTTTTTACATTTTACGGAATTGTTGTAACTACCCAGCATTCCATTTTCTTCATTTTCCTCCTGTCTTACAGTATAACATTTGAAAAATCCACAGACAACAAAAGACTGTCAAAATCAGGACACTAATATGTGATTTTCCTGATTTTAACAGTCTTTTATAAAATTTCCAAACTGCCTGTAACTACCCGGCAGTTTAACCGAATCAAGTAAGTCCCCTGCGGAGGTTGCGAAAAGCAATAAGCAGTGGGTGGGGACTTGCTTGTATCAGGAGGAGTGCAAGCTCCTTCTGATAAACTGCGAATCAGTTATTCTGTGTAGAGCTGCGTAGCGAAGCGGATGATTTTATCCGCTTGACTTTTGAAAATATGGAACCGTCACGATTATTTTACAGTTCCTATCTTATTTAACGGCCAGTAACGAACTGCTACTTCTGCCTCTATTGCATCTTCCTCTACAAACGGATTTTGCCAGTATCTGGAATCCATACTGTGGTTTCTGTTATCTCCTAACATGAAATAACATCCCTCCGGAACTGTATACGGTCCAAAGCTTCCTTCCGGTGTTTCCGGACAAAAGCTGTCATCCAGCGGTTCTTCGGAATCATTGATATACACTTTTCCATCTACAATGTTTACTGTTTCTCCCGGAAGACCAATTACTCGTTTTACAAAAAGCTGAGATGGATCATCCGGATATTTAAATATTACAATATCAAATCTCTCCGGATCATCTTTTATATATGCCAGACGATTTCCAAATACTCTGTCACCTGTCATAATTGTTTCTTCCATAGAACCTGACGGCACTCGTGCATTAATATATACAAAGTGTCCCAACAGAAACGCTATAACAAAGACTGCAATGATAATCTTTGCATAGTCCCACAACTCCCTCCACACAGACCTGCTTTTGTCTGACTGTTCTGTCTGGTTTTTTTCCTCATTTTCCATTTTTCGTCATACCTCCAGAAATTTATATCACAGCATCATTTGATGATATCAGGGGCAAAATACTTTTAAACCTAACCTCATTTACTGTTATCAGAATAATAACTATTTCGCAAATAACGCATTAAACATAGTTTATCACATCTGATAGTTATTCACCACTTAATTTTTTATAAAATTTTGTCACTATTTGATTCTTGGATAATCTTGTCGCCACATTATGTTTCACGTGAAACAAACATATTGTCTTCCTGTAGTAATTCCACAATTTAACCGAATCAAGTAAGTCCCCTGCGGAGGTTGCGAAAAGCAATAAGCAATGGGTGAGGACTTGCTTGTATCAGGAGAAGTGTAAACTCCTTCTGATAAACTGCGAAACAGTTATTCGGTTATGAACAAGCAGCGAAGCGGATGATTTTATCAGCTTGACCCGAGTCAAACAAATCTACTGCAGCACAATTATTCTATGTAGAGCTGCGTAGCAAAATGGATAATTTTATCCGTTTGACCAAAAGTTTTTATAATATCAGGAAATGGGTACTATGTTTCACGTGAAACATAGTACCCATTTCTCACTGACAGATTATATTTCCTGCTGGTAATATTCTAGAAAATCTCTGATTTTGCCGGCTGCTTCTTTTAATACTTCTATTCTTGGTAAATAAACCACTCTGAAGTGATCCGGCTGATGCCAGTTAAATCCACCGCCATGTACAAGCAGAATCTTCTTCTCTTTTAATAAATCTAATGCAAATTTCTCATCATTTACGATATTAAATTTCTTTGTATCAATCTTAGGGAACATATAAAATGCAGCTTTCGGTTTCACAGCAGTAATTCCCGGAATATCTGTCAGCGCATTATAAATAAATTCTCTCTGCTCATAAATACGTCCACCAGGAACAATATAACTCTCCACACTCTGATGTCCGCCCAATGCAGTCTGAACAATTGACTGCGCCGGTACATTAGAACAAAGTCTCATATTTGAAAGCATCTTGATTCCTTCTATATAATCTTTTGCAACTGCCTTATTGCCACTGAGAATCATCCATCCGATTCTAAAGCCTGCGATCATATGTGATTTGGATAAACCGCTGAATGTTACACAGAATAAATCCGGAGCCATTGAAGCAATGGAAATATGTTCTGCTCCGTCCATTACAAGACGGTCATAGATTTCATCAGAGAAAATAATCAGATGATGTTCTCTGGCAATATCCACTATCTGTTGTAATACCTCTCTCGGATACAACGCACCAGTCGGATTATTCGGATTTATAATAACGATTGCTTTTGTTCTGCTGGTAATTTTCTTTCTGATATCATCCATATCCGGATACCATTCTGCCTGTTCATCACAAATATAATGTACTGCTTTTCCACCAGCTAAAGTTGCACATGCTGTCCACAACGGATAATCCGGAGATGGAATCAAAATCTCATCTCCATTATCTAACAGAGCTGACATACTGAGATTAATCAGTTCACTGACGCCATTTCCCGTATAAATATCTTCAATAGATACATTAGGGAGCTTTTTCAATTGTGCATACTGCATAATTGCTTTTCTGGCAGAAAATAAACCTTTTGCAGGGGAATATCCCTCACACTCTGTCAGCTGCTGTCTCATATCATAAATCACTTCATCCGGTGTTCTGAATCCAAACGGTGCCGGATTTCCGATATTAAGTTTCAAAACCTGAGTTCCTGCATTTTCCATACGTGCAGCTTCTTCTACAACCGGCCCTCTTACATCATATAACACATTATTCAGCTTAGACGATTTTTTAAATTCACGAACCTGTGCTTCCTCAACTGCCTCTCTGTCATTTTCTTTCATATTATTATAATTGTAATCAAATTTCATATTTTCCATTTGAATTCCTGCCTCATTTGTCTCTTTCTTTAAAGTATCTACAGATACATCGGTTCCTTTCAGCCATTCAGTTTCTACTCCTAATGTTGTCGCCAGAAAATTAAGAATTTCTGATCTGGGAGTTGTTTTTCCACTCAGATACTGGCTCACATGACTCTTTCCAAGTTTCACGCCCTGCTCTGCCGCCTTTTTTACAAGATCTATCTGCTTCATATTCTTCTGTTCCATTGCTTTTTTTAATCGTTCAGCAAATATATTATTCATAAATACTATCTCCGTTCTCTGTAAAAAACAAATTACATTGTTATAATCAATGGTTATTGTTATATTTCTTAATTCTTTCGCATATATGTTATAGAAAGAACAGATATATTATATTGTTTATACGGGAATCAAAATACATTCGGACATACAAACATTAATTAAGTTCAAATATATTTCTTTCAGCATCATGCACAAATATATGTTCTGTTCATTTTTAAATCCCGCATTTTATCAGCTTTTTCAAGTTTTTTTCTTTGCTATTATACTATAATTGAACTAATAATTCAACGGTAAATTTTATTATTTTCAATTTCATCAGCAAGGTTCAACTTTTAGTTCATTTTATAGTTCATTATTAATTAAACTGCATTGAACAGTTAATTGTTTTTATTACATTGGTTCAATTAGTTTAATTTATGTTTTAAACTATATGTTGAACCAAAATTTAATTTTTCTTATTTAGGTTCAATATATGTTCAATTTTAGTTTTGATGTTTTTGAAATTCCTTTTATTTATGCGGATTTCTCGTCATTTCGCAGATTCTTTTTGTTCAATTTTAAGTTCAAAAAACACATGTTTTCATCGGAGATCAGACTCACACTGGACAATTCTGTCTGAGAAACTTTTTCTATGCAATCAAATTTACAGGCTTTTCCACGCCTTTTCTTTCCTTATTATCCCATTATCCCGTCAGATGATTTATTATGTGATATGAAACATATCATAGTGTCGTTCTCTGACACAAGAAAAATCCTGCAAGCAAGATTCTCCGTCTGCGACACGTAGCTTCAGCGACATAATTCCTCTACACCGCAGTACGCTCCTGCCTGAAAGGCTTTACTTTCTCTGCACCTTTATGTATGTTATAGGAACATTACAAAGTAATCTCCTATAACATAAAATAAGTCCACTGCTTACTCCTTTTATAAATAATGCAATGGACTTATCCGTTAATTTTATTCTTTTGTTATTCTGTAGTTTCGTTGCTTATCTGTACGATTTATATCGCATTGATTTTATTGTACGTTTTATTTCTCTGGATTTACAATTTTACCAGCAATTGCACACGCTGCTGCTGTTTTTGGTGATGCAAGGTAAATCTCTACCTTAGATGTTCCCATTCGACCAAGGAAATTTCTGTTATTTGTAGCTACTACACGTTCACCGTCGGTAAGGATACCTCCTGCACGTCCACAGCATAATCCACATCCAGGATGTGTGATCATTGCACCTGCTTCTGCCAGAGTATCCATAATTCCCTCTGCAATTGCCTGACAGTATATTTTACGACTTGCAGGAGTTACAATCAATTTAACGTAATCTGCTACCTTTTTGCCCTTTAACACCTCTGCTGCAGCTCTGAGATCCTCCAGACGGCCATTTGTACAGGAACCGATAAATACCTGATCTATTTCTGTTCCTTCAAGTTCACTTACATTTTTAATCTTATCTACCTGAGACGGACATGCCATAACCGGTACAAAATCCTCTGCGCGATAAGTGATTGTTTTCATATAGGTTGCATCTTCATCTCCTGTAAGGCTCTTCTGGAACTCATTCAACTCTATGTCACAATATTCTGCAGTTTTTTCATCCGGTGTAAACAGCGCACATTTTGCGCCTGCCTCAATCGCCATATTTGCCATAGTCATACGGCTTGCTACTGTCATATTCTTTACTGTACTGCCGGTAAATTCAAGTGCTCTGTATGTTGCTCCATCAGCTCCCAGATCACCGATCAGACGCAGGATGATATCTTTGGACATAACATTTCCCGGAAGTTCTCCCTCGATCACAACCTTAATTGTCTCAGGAACTTTGATCCACATAGTTCCTGTTCCCAGAATACTTGCCATCTCTGTATATCCGATACCGGAAGAGAAAGCGCCTACACATCCGTAGGTAGTGGTATGACTGTCTGTACCAAATACAATATTTCCCGGTTTTACATAACCTGCCTCTGTCATTAACTGGTGGCAGATTCCATCACTTCTGTGAACATTTTTCATGCCATATTTCCTGGCAAAAGCATCTCCCGCATGGAAATGTCTGGTATCATCTAACTGACTTGCAGGAACCAGATGGTCATATATGAGTACTGCTTTATCTGGATCCCAGAGCTTCGTAAAGCCCATTTCTTCAAACTTTTCTGCTACAAATGGAATAAATATATCATGAATCATAACCCTGTCTACATTGACCGTTACAATGTCTCCAGGCTTTACTGTTTTTCCAACATTGTTTCTTATAATTTTCTCAATAACTGTCTCGCCCATTTTCCTCTCCTTTCCAAATCAATCCAGCCCATTCAGTTTGCGCATGGCTTTTACAAGTCCGCCAGCCTGAATAATGCTCATTAGATTTTCCGGAAGAGAAGCAATCGGGTACTGTTTTCCATTGTAATCTACATGTTCATTCATTACCACAGTGACTTCATCACCTTCTTTGATATCATCATGAAGATCTGGCTGCTCGATCAGTAACAGACCATTATTAATAGAATTTCTGAAGAAAATTCTCGCAAAAGATTTGGCAATTACACACTGAATTCCCAGTGCTTTGATAATTTCCGGTGCCTGTTCTCTGGAAGAACCACATCCAAAGTTCTTTCCTGCAACAATAATGTCGCCTTTCTGAATCTGTCCTGCCAGTTCCGGACGCAGAGGACTGAATCCGTACTGTTTCATATCGTCGATTGTTTTCAGTGCGAGATATTCTGTTGGAATAATAATATCTGTATCAATGTCATCATCCAGAACCCACACTTTTCCTGTGAATTTTTCCATAATCTTACCTCTTATCTTTTATCTTCACTTGTAACTGTTCAGTACTTTCACAGTCACAAGTTAAAATTCATTCAAACGAATTGTGAATATCCGCTTTGCTACGCGACTCTATACCATACCGAATAACTACTCCGCAGTTTATCAGGATGAGCTTGCTCTCCTCCTGATACAAACAAATCTCCACCTGCTGTCTATTGCTTTTCGCGACCTTCGCAGGAAATTTACTTGATTCGGTTAAATGTTTCACGTGAAACATTTATAATTAGCATCACACCTCACTTGCCAGCGCAATCTTTCCTGTAATGGCAGATGCTGTAACAGTAGCTGCTGATCCCAGATATACTTTGGAGCTTGGGTGTCCTGCACGACCTTTGAAATTACGTGTTCCTGTACTGATCAGAACTTCGTTCTCACCGATCACACCCTGACAGCTTCCCCAGCATACACTGCAGTTCGGATTCATAACAATGGCTCCAGCCTCCATAAACGTGTCAATAAGCCCCTCTTTTAATGCCTGGCGGTAAATAGTCTGGCTTGCAGGCACAACGAGAAATCTGACGCCCTCAGCAACCTTCTTGCCCTTGATGATTTCTGCACCGACACGCAGATCTTCAATACGTCCGTTGTTACAGGATCCCAGAAATGCTTCATTGATTTCAATTCCGCGGGCTTCTTCTGCAGGCACAACATTGTCTACAAAATCAGGTTTCGCAACTACAGGACGGACTTTTGATAAATCAAATGTATATTCTCTCGCATAAACTGCATCCGGATCACTGTGATATACAGCCTTTGGCTCACGTCCATGTTCTTTCAGATATTCAATAGCTTTCTCATCTGCTTCAAAGATACCTGTCTTTGCACCGGCTTCTACTGCCATGTTGCAAAGCGCCATACGATCACTGATACTGAGTGTTTTCGCACCCTCGCCTGTAAATTCCATTGCCTGATAGTTACATCCATTTGCTCCGATTTCCCCAATAATTGTAAGAATCAGATCTCTTGCGTAAACTCCTTCCGGAAGTTTACCTGTCAGATTAAATTTTACGCTCTCAGGAACCAGTACCCATGAAGTACCTGTTACCATACCATAAAGGAAATCTGTACATCCTACGCCTGTTCCAAATGCACCTAATGCACCGTATGAACAGGTATGGCTGTCTGCACCAAAGATCAGTTCACCCGGACGGACATAATTCT
>OFMO01000777.1_pt1 | contig 23982 bp, 21 predicted proteins | sample 1541821 | NCBI WGS metagenome assembly OFMO01 (sample SAMN04209253, study PRJEB22552) | human gut metagenome | biome: gut; material: feces | host: Homo sapiens | place: USA: Oklahoma | reverse complement strand
GTAGCACTTTTTAGAAGTGTAACTAATTCAATGTCTTAACTTAATGACATTGATCTATGCCATATAAAATCATTCGAAATGATATTACGAAAATGCATGTTGAATGCATTGTAAATACCGCAAATCCATATCCTGCAATTGGAGATGGATGTGATAGTGCAATCTACCATGCAGCGGGATCTAGTGAACTGTTAGCGTATCGAAATGCGCTTGGTAAATTTGAAGAATGCGATGTATTTTTGACGCCAGGATTTGCATTAGACTGTCAATATATTCTACATGTTGTATCTCCTGGTATTTATTTTAGATCGCAGTGGCTCGATGAGTGGACTTGAAAAGGATACGATTGGAGGATTTAACTCATTGATTCAAAAGCAAAGAAGAGAGAAGGGAAAATGTTATGTATCGTGTGTGCTGTTTGATGATGTACAGGAAGTAATCTATGATCGTGTGCCATTAAATGAAGTGAAAAAAATGACACAGAAGCAATATTATGCTAGAGGCTGTACTGCTTTGCTGGATGCCATGGGTGGTGCCATTCATCATATTGGTAATGTACATAAGTACAGTAAAGAAGAAATTGGAAAAACATTGTTTATTATCATTACAGATGGATTAGAAAACAGTTCAAAAAGGTATACTTATGTAACCATCAAACAAATGGTTGAAAGGCAGAAAGAAAAGTATGGATGGGAGTTTATATTTATTGGTGCAAATATGGATGTCATTCAGGAAGCAAATAAGTTTGGGATTGATCAGGCAGTTCGCTATGCGTGTGATGAAGAGGGGACGGCACTGAATTATTCTGTTCTTTCAGAAAATATTATTAAAATGCGAACAACAGTTGGCAATGCAAAAGAATCACTTCCAAATGACTGGTCACATAAAATTAGAGAAGATTATCATAAAAGAAAATGAAAAAAAAGGATCCATTGATCCTTTTTAGTTTGCGATACCGTGGTGAGCTGTAAAGCTGTATTCTGTTAATGGCTTGAAAGAGTATCCATTTTCTAGACCCCATTGAATGATTCTTTCTACCGCATTGACAGAGAAATCTTTGATGTCATGCTGCAGAACAACACTTGGTTTTCCATATTGAGAATTTGCGGCAACTTGAGAAGTGACATTGTTAAATACAACATCTGAACTGCTTGTTTCACCAGCATCTCCACTGGATACATTCCAGTCAAAATATACATAGCCTTTTTCTCTAGACTGTTGTGCAATTTGAGAAACAACACCTCTGCAGTAGTTTCTGCTGACAGTATTACTGGATCCGCCAGGGAATCTGAATAGTTTGGATTTAGACCCAGTCTGTTGTTCAATGACTGCATTCTGCTGATCAAAGTCAGCCCAGTATGCATCTGTAGAAGCATACAGTTTAGAGTAGTTGTGTGTTGCGGTATGTACTGCTACTGTATGACCTCTTTGTGCTTCTTCTTTAATGCAGTAAGCATAGTCTGGATATGCACTTGTTGTGAAGAATGTTGCTTTGACATTGTACTTGTCTAAGATATCAAGTAATTGATCTGTATACTTGTATGGACCATCATCAAATGTTAAATAGATGACTTTTGGACCTTCCATTGATCCATCATTGTATGCAGGCTTGTCGATGACATGTACTTTTCTAACGGCAGTGGAAGTATTGCCATGCGCATCTGTAACGGTATATTTCAATTCATAGTCACCCTTTGTATTTGTATCTACACTTCCCTCTACCGTTACTTGAGAAGTAATATCTCCATCACAGTCATCAATTGCGGTATATTCATCTTTGTATTCTTCACCATAGAATGCATTGACTTCTTCACCACCACTTAATGAAAGCAGAGGACCTTTACGATCATCATAAGTAATCTTTCGCTTTGCTGTAGATGTATTTCCATTGGAATCTGTCGCCGTATAATATACATATCCATTGGATTCTTTCGATTGTACTTTATCTGTCACATCTCCATCATAATTATCAATTGCCTGAAAGCCTTCTTCTTCATATGGATGATTGTATACAGTATAGGCGTCTGGAGTGCTGTTTAATTGAATGTCTGGGCCAATTGTATCTTCTACGATGACTTTTCTAGTTGCTTTTGCTGTTTTATCTTTGTATTTTGCGGTATAGGTAACGGTATATTCTCCCATTTTTTTAAGATTTACTTGAGAAGAGTCAATCGTTACATCTGCTTTCTTTTTATAGAATTTAAAAATGGAACCTGTGTATTTTGCTTCTACGCCAGGATCTTCATATGGCAAGCCATATTGTGCATGTACTTCATTAATTTCATGCAAGTCAATAACAACTTCCCATCTGTTAAATACAAATAATCCGGCAAATACTACTAGGATAACTGCTAAAAAGCTAACCAGTACAATGGTCAATGTGTTTGTTTGTTTATGTTTATTCATGTCGAACCTCTATGGCCATAGTATAGCATAAAGAATATGAAATACTTATTAAGAAAAATAAAGAAGCAATTGCATTTAACAATTGCTTCTAATCCATTAGTCTTCTCTTGGTTTCATTGTAGGATAGAGTAATACATCACGAATACTATCCATACCAGTTAATAACATAACAAGACGGTCGATACCAATACCGATACCGCCAGTTGGAGGTAGACCATATTCAAGTGCTTCAACATAGTCAATATCCATATCACTTGCTTCATCATCACCAAGTTCCTTGGCTTTTAACTGATCTTCAAATCTCTTTCTTTGATCGATTGGATCATTTAATTCACCGAATGCGTTATCCATTTCAATTCCCATGATTTCAAGTTCGAAACGTTCTGTGAATCTAGGATCCCTTGGATTTTTCTTTGCAAGAGGAGAGATTTCAATTGGATGACCCCATACGAATGTTGGCTGTTCAATCTTATCTTCACAGAATTCATCGAAGAACAGGGAGATGATATTACCAACAGTTCTCTGGTGAGGTAATACTTCTACATGGTGTTCTTCAGCAATCTTCAATGCTTCTTCAACACTCATTTCCTTCCAGAAGTCTACGCCTGTAACTTCCTTGACAGCGTCTACCATATTCCATCTCTTGAATGGTCCCTTCAATGAGATAGTTTTCCCCATGAATTCAAAGTCTGTCTTGTGGAATACTTCTTCAGCAACAGATTCAAACAATTCTTCATTGAATTTCATCATGCCTTCAAGATCAGAATATGCACAATATGCTTCCATTGTTGTGAATTCAGGATTGTGCTTTAGATCCATACCTTCATTTCTGAAGATTCTGCCAATTTCATATACTCTTTCCATATCACCAACAAGTAATCTCTTCAAAGATAATTCAGTTGCAATACGTAAGTAGAAATCCTTATTCAATGCATTGTGATGTGTGATAAATGGTCTTGCACTTGCACCACCTAGAATAGGGGAAAGGATTGGCGTTTCAACTTCTACATAGCCATGAGAATCCATGTAATGACGGATTGCGGAAACAATTCTTGGTCTTAGTAAAGCAACTTCTCTACTGGAGTCATTCATGATAAGGTCAAGATATCTTCTTCTATATCTTTCTTCCTTATCTGTCAAACCGTGATACTTTTCAGGGAGTGGTCGTAATGCTTTGCATAAATGTGTATATTCATGTACTTCTACAGAAAGTTCGCCAGCCATTGTCTTAATGACTCTTCCCTTAACACCAATGATGTCACCTAAGTCACTCATCTTGAACAGGTTATAGATATCATCACCAACAACTCTCTGGTTGATAACGACCTGAATTCTGCCAGATCTATCTAGTAAATGGATGAAACCAAGTTTACCCATTCTTCTTTTAGACATGATTCTACCAGCGATAGAAACTGTGTGATTTGCACCATCCAAGTCTTCAATTGTCTTATCACCAAACTGTTCAAAGATTTCAGATGCATGGTGTGTCTGATCATAGCCTTGTCCAAATGGATCAATGCCCATTTCTTTGAGTGTATTCATCTTATCAATACGCGCCTGCTGCTGATCATTCATCGCAATTGATTCAACTGTTTCTTTGATATCTTCAACTTTTTTCTTTGCATCTTTTTTCTTTGCTTCTGCTTCCATCTGTTTAGCAGCGAGTTCTGGATGTGCAGCTAAAAATGCTTTTCTTCTCTCTTCTTTAATTCTTGCTTTTTCTTCTTTTGTTAATTCTTCTGCCATAGTTGCCTCCTTGCATATAAAAAGCTCTCATCTCCATAGGGACGAGAGCTACTTCGTGGTACCACCCTAATTCACAACAAATACTTGTTGCCTTCATTGATCTTTAACGCGATTAACGGTCAATTGCTAAAGAGCCTTACAAATATAGTATTTCTGACTTTGCTTCCACCATCCAAAGTTCGCTGACAGCTTTCCTGTATTCTTTCTCTTATCATCGCTGACAACCGTATTTTATCAGTTTTTTTCGCATTTTCAATGTTGAATTTTAGAATCTTCAATCATTTCTGTAACTTCAGGTGTTGGATTTGGATCTTTCTTGAGTAATGTATTTACAACAATACCTAAAATCAAGGAACAAGCTACAGAAGTAATAGTAATATTTCCAAATGTCAGGCTTAATCCACCGATACCTGAAATTAAGATTGTGGATACAACATAGAGGTTTTTATTTACATCTAGATCTAATCTTTGTACCATCTTTAATCCAGATACAGCGATAAATCCATACAATGCCATACAGACACCACCCATAACACATGCTGGAATTGTTGAAATAAATGCAATGAATGGTGCAATAAATGAAATCAAGATGCATTCAACTGCTGCAGCAATGATTGTCGCAACAGAAGCATTTCTTGTGATTGCTACACATGCAACAGATTCACCATATGTCGTATTTGGACATCCACCGAAGAATGCACCAGCGAAAGAACCAACACCATCACCAAGAAGTGTATTGCTTAATCCTGGATCTTCTAACAGATCTTTTTCAATAATAGATGAAATATTTTTATGGTCAGCAATATGCTCAGCAAATACAACGAATGCTACTGGAGTATAGGCAACAAGTACACTTGAGATATATCCAGCATCAACATCTTTGAGACCTTCTAATGCATGTACAAATGTAAAGTCAGGAATGGAAAAGAATGTTGAAAATGTAATGCCATTTTTGAATAATTCTTCAAATGGTGCAAAGTTAATGATCTGCATAGATACTGTGCCTGTTGCATTACCAATAAACGTTAATACTGCAGCACATACATACCCTGCTAAGATACCAACGATAAATGGAATGAGCTTGAAGTTTTTAGAGCCATATGTAGATACAAGCATTGTTGTGATAAGAGCAACAAGACCGCATAGAACTGCCCATTGTGTCATTTCTCCAGTGAGAGAAGACTTTTGAAGATCACCAACAGCGTTTGTAGCTAAAGATAATCCAATAATAGCGACTGTAGGTCCAATAACAACAGGTGGCATCAACTGATTGATCCAGTGAACACCGACCTTACGAATAATCAATGAAATTACTACATAGACTAGACCAGCACAAAGTGCACCAATCAATAATCCAGCGTATCCTACCTGTACAGATACGGCAGAAGCAAATGCAGCACACATACTGCCAATAAATGCAAAGGAAGAACCTAAGAAAACAGGGGACTTCTTCTTTGTAAAAGCTACATAGACGAGTGTTCCAACGCCTGCACCAAATAGTGCTGCAGCTGTAGACATGCCATTGCCAACGATCATAGGTACCGCAATTGTAGCTGCCATGATTGCTAATACCTGCTGGAATGCATATAGGATAAGCTTAGAAAAAGCAGGCTTATCTTGAATGTTATAAATCAGTTTCATGATTCATTTCTCCTTTTCCTAACGAAAAATGATAATAGAATTTACAAACATTGTAAAGAATATAAGTGTATTTCAAGGAGGCAGGAATGAATTTGATATTATTACATTGTTTTTTTCGCATGGCTATGTGCAAAGGGAGTGAAAGTATTGCTTTGCTATTGGAATCATTCTTTTAAACTGGAAAGGTGTGTTGGAACAGGTGGAATGCCATCTTCACATTCCAGCACAGTTTGTTGTCTAGCTGCATCAGTTGCAATGCAGGATGGGCTTTCTTCATCTACATTTGCGATTGCCTTTATCTTTGCATTAATTGTTGTGTATGATGCTTTGAATTTGCGTTATCAATGTGGTTTGCATGCAAAACAGATCAATGAAATCAATGCAGAATTACATCGGTCTGTGCAATTAAATGAATCCTTAGGACATCGTATGTGTGAAGTGATTGCGGGATGTATGATTGGAATCATCATTGCCTGGATATAAAAAATGCTCCATTTTAGAGCATTTTTTTGAGCCTTTCTAGATCTTCTTCATCTGGATGTGTCAAAGCAGCATCAAAGTTAGCAATCATTTGATCAACATTTGGAATTGGCACAGGACTCTTTTTCATTTTCAGATAGCGATCTTTAACAGATTGTGGCATTTTTCCCTGGCACATGTATGTTCCAACGATTGTATTACTGGCATCAATATTCTTTTTGACTGCAGTTAATACTTTCTGAAAATATGCTTCACTTCCACCAAACCCACAAGTTCCAAACAAGAAGATTTCTTTGTCTTTTGCGAGTTTTAGAAAGTCTTTGATTTCTGTACAACATGTTCCTTTATCTGTCCAGAATCCTACATAGATACGATCAGCCTGTAAAGCTTCCGCTTGAGGAATTCCCGCATAGATGACTTTTTCTTCTGGAAGAGAAGATTGAATGGCATCTGCCAGTAGTTTTGTGTTGCCTGTTTTACTTGTACATACGATTGCGTAGTTCATTTTTATTTCTCCTTAGTTATTTCTTTGGCTGCTTTTTCTAACAATAAAAATAATTGATTTTTTTCTTCTTCTGTAAATGTCTGTAATACACTTTCATCCCAGTCAAAGAATACCTGGTGTGCGATAGAAAAAGCGTTCTTTCCTCGTTCTGTTAAATTCAATACGTAATGTCTTCCTTCTTTTTCCTTTGTGATAAATCCTTTATCAGCTAGTTGACTGATACTTCTTTGACTATGTCCCCAATCTAGAGAAAGTGATTCTCTTAATTGAGAAGGAGAGCAGCCAGGATGTTTTCCAATATAGATTATGAAAAATAACAGTCCGAAATTCAACCCGGCTTCTTGCAGCTTTTTTGATGTGAAGGATGAAAAGTTTCGATACATCATTGCGATATAGAAAGATAATGTTTTTTGGTACATGACTTCCTCCTTCAAAAAAATATATTCTCACTACTTGACTATGTCAAGTATAAAGTTCACATATCATTCATCTATGATTCACATTAACAAAACGAAAAATTGCTAAGATACTAATAAGAGGAAAAAAGATGAATAGAAAAACAGCTTTTCTGATATGTTCAACAGTTTTGTTATCAACAAATATTTCAATATTGGCAAGAATCTATGCAGACGATAAACAAATAACACATACAAATAAAATCATTGATGGAAGTGAAGAGTCATTGATGAATGAAACGATAGAATCTACGCAACCCAATCATTCTGTCATTTGTAATCAGAATGGCGGAACAGTTACACTAGATCAAAATACACTTGTAAAAAGTGGAGATTCTATCAATACAGATGGTACTAATTCAATTGTATATACAACAGGTTCTTCCTTTACGAAGATTGATCAATCAGATCTACAGAGTACATCAAAAGGAAGCAGTGGTATTGTTGCAAATGAGAAAGCAATGGTATATGCAAATGACAGTACCATCATGACAAGTAATGATTCCTCAAATGGTTTAGAAGCAGTTTCTAGTGGACAAATCATTGCGAACCAGATGGATATTACAACACAAGGGAATCAAAGTGCTGCAGTCAATGTAAAGCAAAATGATGGAAGTATTTCTTTAACAAATTCTATACTTTCAACAGATGGAAATGATGCACCATTATTACATGCAAATGGAACGATAGAAGCAGATAATGTCAGTGGTAACGCAAGTCATTCTAAAATTGCAGAAGTAGAAGGTGGACAGCATCTATCCATTTACAATTCTCAACTCTCTTCTACAAATAATCATCTTTTACAGAATGAATTGATCAAAAATGGCATCAGAATCCAATGTGTGCAGGATTCTTCCACAAAGGAAAAAGCAAGAATTGATGTTTGTAACTCCATTCTATCTACAATGATTGATGAAGGAAGCATGTTTTATGTGGATGGACAGGATACAAATATTGTTTTAAATAAATCATTACTTTCTTTTGACTGTGACCATGTAGATCTTTTACATGTTTCAAATGGGAATGTAAAGCTGACAGGCAGTGAAGAAACAATGGTAGGAAATATTACGGTTGAAAGTCATGCAAAAGTAGATATGTATCTGTTAGATGGCAGCAGTTATACAGGAAGTACATCCTGTGAAGAACAAGGTACATTGAATATGAATATTTCTTCCGACTCTTCCTGGATCGTTTCTTCTGACTGTAAAGTCAATTGCCTCAATATTGAAAGTGGTGGAGAAATTATCGATGCAGATGGAAATCTAGTCACAATCACACAACAAGGAAAACCAATCATTTCTGGTACCTCTCCATATACTGTTACGGTAGAAGGAAAGGTTGGATCCAGCTTTGATACAGACAGTGATAATGCATTATGTACAGACTATATGGATCGTACAAATTTTGATCATACATATCATGTATCTACAGCCTTTTCAACAAATACAGCTTCACTTCAAATCGAAGAAGATACAAATGATGAAGCTATACAGGATAACAGTATGAAATATGTAGTTGTAACGCTTGCTACGGTTGGTGTGATTTCTTTCGTATCCTATATCATATGTAAGAAAAATAAACATGCAGATATGTAATAACATTTTACATATCTTTTCTTTTTGCTTAATTGACTTTTAGTATCTAAATGATATCATTTTGATATCAAAGGAGAATTCTTTATGAAAGAAATTGTATTAAACAAAAGAAAGAATGGGATGGCTGCTTTAATTGGCATCATCGTTTTACTCACAATCAGTATCGTTGGATTTATTTTCGGATGTGATCAGGAGAATATTCTATTGATTACTGTTACTGTAGCAATATTTATCATTGCGTCTTTCTTGTTTGCGGGATTGAAAGTATTAAAGCCACAGGAGGCTTTGGTATTGACTTTATTTGGTAAATACGTAGGTACATTGAAAGAAGATGGTTTCTACTTTGTCAATCCATTCTGTACTGCAATCAATCCTGCTGCAAAAACAAAACTTTCGCAGTCTGGAGATGTTGGAAATACATCACATGCACCATTTCTTTTTCAGACTTCTAATACAAAAGAAACAGAATATGCAAGCAATAAGATTTCATTGAAAATGATGACTTTAAATAATGCTGTACAGAAGATTAATGACTGTTTAGGAAATCCAGTGGAAATTGGTATTGCCGTTATCTGGAAAGTCAACGATACATATAAAGCTGTATTCAATGTAGATAACTATAAAGAATATCTTTCTTTACAGTGTGATTCTGCACTTAGAAATGTTGTTAGAGTCTACCCATATGATGTTGCAGAGAATGTTGATACAACAGGGGATGGACAGGCAGATGATGGTTCTTTAAGAGGAAGCAGTGAAATTGTTGCCAATCGTATTAAAGAAGAAATCCAGAAGAAAGTTGATATCGCAGGGATTGAAATCATGGAAGCACGTATTACATATCTTGCATATGCACCAGAAATTGCTTCTGTTATGCTGCAAAGACAACAGGCAAGTGCAATCATTGATGCTAGAAAGATGATTGTAGATGGTGCTGTCGGTATGGTTGAAATGGCTCTTGAAAGATTACAGGAAAATGGCGTAGTGGAATTAGATGAGGAAAGAAAAGCACAGATGGTCAGCAATCTGTTAGTTGTCTTATGTGGCAATAAGGATGCACAGCCAGTTGTGAATTCTGGAAGTCTATATTAATGGTGGATAAGAAAAAACAGGTACCATTACGCATTTCCTCCAAACTGTATCATGATCTTGCTCGCTGGGCAGAAGATGATTTTAGAAGTATCAATGGTCAGATTGAATATATTCTTACAGAATGTGTGAAACAGAGAAAAAAGAATGGAAAATATGTTTCTGAAGAATTAGATGAACCATTGGATGTTGATATTGAAGAATTTGAATAACCGAGGTTTGTATGTTGAAAATTGAACACTTAACGAAGAATTATGGATTGAAAAAGGCGGTAGATGATCTTTCTCTGGAAATTAAAGATGGAGAAATCTATGGCTTTATCGGACATAATGGTGCAGGGAAAACAACGACATTGAAATCTGTTGCTGGAATTCAGGCATTTGATCATGGAGAAATCTATATTGATGGAATTTCTATCAAAGATGATCCAATAGCATGTAAAAGGAAAATTGCCTATATTCCTGATAACCCTGATCTATATGAATATATGACAGCTAGACAATACATCAATTTTATTCAGGATGTATTTGAAGTTGGAAATGAGAGATTTGAAAGAATTGAAAAGTATGCAAAGATCTTTTCCATTGAAAAAGATCTGGATCAGCCAATTGCTTCCTTTTCTCATGGCATGAAACAAAAGGTCGCATTGATTGCCGCATGGGTACATCAGCCAAAACTGGTGATCATGGATGAACCATTTGTTGGACTGGATCCGACAGCGTCTCATCTATTGAAACAAATGATGCGTGAGTTATGTGAAGAAGGTGGTGCTATTTTCTTTTCCACACATGTACTGGAAGTTGCGGAAAAGCTTTGTGATCATATTGCCATCATCAAAGAAGGAAAACTGTTAAAAACAGGAACGATGGAAGAAGTAAAGGGAGATGCATCTTTAGAAACTGTATTTCTTGAAATGGAGAATGAATCTGTATGACCTGGCTTTTGATCAAAAAGCAGCTCATGGAGATCTTCCGTGCATATTTCTACAATGAAAAGAAGCAGGAAAAACGTTCTATGGGTGCTACGATTGGAATGTTTGTATTGTTCTTTGTGCTGATGTTTTTATTTCTTGGAGGCATGTTCTATGCATTGAGTTCACTCATTCTTCCATCTATTGTACAGTTGCATATTGAATGGATGTTCTTTGCGTTGATGGGATTATTGTCAATCTTTATGGGTGTATTTGGAAGTGTATTTTCTACATATTCCATCCTGTATTTAGCGAAAGATAATGATTTGTTGTTTTCATTGCCTGTTGATGCATCTACAATCATTATTTCTAGAATCTTCAGTGTATATCTGATGAGTTGTCTCTATGCACTTGTTGTATGGATTACTTCTCAACTATCATATCTATTCAATGTATCATTTCAAGCAGGGGTATTTCTTGCTTCTACATTGATGGGATTGGCGATTACGCTGTTAGTACTATGTCTTTCATGTCTATTAGGTCTTGTTGTGGCAAAGATATCCGTAAAGCTGAAGAATCGCAGTATTATCACAACGATTCTTTCACTCATATTTCTAGCGCTGTACTATTTGGTTTATTTCAATGCCAATACGATCTTTTCTGAACTGCTTCAAAATGTATTGCTGTATCAAAAGAAAATACAGATCTATGCATATCCAATTTATGCATTTGGTAATGGTGCATGTGGAAATGTCATTCATCTATGTCTGACACTCATGATTACAGTTATTTTCACATATGCTGTATGGTGTTTTTTAAAGAAGAGTTTTTTTGAAATTTCTTCACAGACGATGAGCTTCGAAAGAATCAAGACAAAAAAGCAGAAAAATCAGACAAGATCTGTTTCTTCTTCTCTTCTATATAGAGAGTTCCTGCATTTCAAGAGTAGTTCTTCGTATATGCTGAATTGTTCTCTTGGTTCTGTATTTATGATTGGCATCGCAATTTATATGTTGCTGAAGTTCCCATCTGTTATTGTTTTATTACAACAGGAAGGCATTGATACAGCATTGCTTGCACCACTTATGGTACTTGCTATATGTACATTAGCTTCCTTTAATGACATCACAGCACCTTCTATTTCTCTAGAAGGGAAAACAATATGGTTAGCAAAATCTCTTCCTGTAAAGATAGAAGATATATTGAATGCAAAAGTAAAGATGCATCTGATATTGACAGGCATTCCTTCTTTGTTTGTATCACTTGTATGCATCTATTTATCTAAAAGTGATGTAGTAATGTCTTTGTTTATGATCATTACACCAGTCTTATCTATTACATTTTCAGCTTTGTTTGGTCTTATTGTGAACCTGAATATGCCAAACTTAAAGTGGACAAATGAAATGGTTCCAATCAAGCAAAGTTTATCTGTATTTATTTCGATGATGGTTCCAATGATTGTTAATGGAATTGCATTCCTTCTTTATCTGAATGTCATCATGAATGAATATGTGTATATCATCATTTATTCCATTCTGTTGTTCGTGGCATGTATATACATGTATCAATGGATCAGATCAAATGGAACACAAATCTTTATGCATCTTTAAAAAATAACTAGAGGAAATAAACCTCTAGTTATTGTTATAGACAGCATTGATTGTAGAAACAAGACGCTGTGCAATCGGGTATAGGTTATAGCTGTGATCGGAATTGTTCAAAGAAATGCAGAAAGAAGCATTCTCTGTGAATCCAACCATATATGTATGAATACGATCATTTGCACATTCTGCAGTACCTGTTTTTGCATAGACCATACCATAGCTATATTCATCGAGCCCATATCCTTCAGCAGTTGTGTGAAGGATATTTTTTAGTTTGTCACAAATATCAGCGTCTGTTGTTTTTGTGAGCTTTCCATTCAGATGCTTGTATAAAGGTGTAGAACCACTGTAGATAGAGGAAACAACATATGGTTTCATCATAATACCGTCATTTGCAATGGCTTGTGCAATCATTGCCAGATGTACAGGTGTAATTTGTGTATTTCCTTGTCCAAAGGAAGTCTGCGCAAGTTCATCATTTGCATTTTCACTGATTTGATAGGAAGAATGCAATGTTGTTAAAAATGGAATTTCAATATCTTTTCCAATAAGAAATTCCCGCATTGTACTAGTTAGCTGTTCACTGCCAATACGAATACCAAGATCTGCAAAATAACAGTTGATGGATTTATTCATTGCCGTTTCAAGATCAACATCTCCATATGCAGTACTTTGATAGTTTGTAATCGTCCAGTCAGATCCTTCAGGAAGATATGTTCCCGTATCATAGTAATTGAAGAAGGAATCATCAAATCCATCCTGTTTTTGTTTTTCGAGTGCACTGGCTGCAGTGATGATCTTGAATGTTGACCCTGGAGGATCATTTTCAAATGTACCTCTACGATATTGTGAACCTTCTACATTACTTAATAACAGAGAATTGATATCATTTACATCATATGTAATCGTTGAATGAGATGCTAATGCAAGCATTGCTCCTGTTTGATTATCAATGACAGTAATGGAACCTTCCTGTTCATTTAATAAATCATATGCTGTATCTTGTAATGTATTGTCTGTTGTCAATTGTACCGTTGCACCTTTATTGCTGGAGTCTAAATGAAATAAAGAATAATTTTTTAAATTGCCACGTAATCCATACGTATTTTCTTTTCCTGAATTTACAGAATAATAGCCTAATAAATATGCATATGATTCATTTTCAGGATAGTTTGCATAGGCACTGCTTCCTTCTGATGCATTTGCCATGATCGTACTGCCATTGCGGTCTAATATGTCACCTTCAACCACATAGTTTTGAATGGCATTATAGGTGATTGTATTTTTTGTGCCTTGTTTTTGTGATGAAAAGACAGGGGAGATTAAATATTTTCCTGAAAAGAATCCAACAAACAGCAGGCAGCAGACAATACTGCATACTTCAACAATACGGATACGCTGTCTAGATAGTTTGTTCATCTGATGATGTTCATCGTTATTCATCCACATATTCATCTTCCTCCTCATCTTCATATTCTTCAGACATATGAAGAAGTAAACCAGTCAAGCAGAATGTGAGTGTTAAATATGTACCGCCGCGAGATAAGAATGGAATTGGCAGACCAGTAAATGGAATGATATTACAAGAACCTAAAATAACAATCATTGCCTGCATGACAATGAGTATTGTGCTGGCATACGCAACTACCGCATCCTGTTTTTCTTCTTTCATCTTCTTTCTTGATAATTCAGATCCACTCAGCATGATTCTTAAAAACAGGAAAATGACGAAGAAGCCAAAGATATGTCCAAATGCATTCACAAGTGCAATATATGCCATGTCACTTTCTGCAACAGGGATTGCATGGAAATTGACTGTATTGCCAAACCATCCAGCCATCCATAATGCTTTCTTTCCTTGCAGCAATTGATAGCCGGCACCATATGGATCAGCGTTGATGTTGGCAGTCACAGAGAATCTTTGATGAATCTTATTGAGAAATGGCCATAGTGCTTTTGTCACTGTGTTCATTGTACCTGCATCGTGAGAAGGAAGAATAAGTTTATACAGCATGAATGCTAAAAAAAGTGCACCAACTGTAATAAAGAATATGAAAAGTAAATATAGTTTTTTCTTCTTTCCTTTATTCATGAAGATATACAGAATGGATAAATGCAGAAAGTACAGAATGAAGAAAGAACCTAATTCTTTAATCAACAGGGAACCAATGAAATTAATGACAAAAAAAATCGAAGATAATACAAGAATCTGATTGTCATCATGACTTGTCTTAGAAGAAAACAGTGCACTGTAAAACATAATTGATGCAACTTTGGTAAAGTCAGTCAGCTGTACCGTAATTCCACCAATACGTATCCATGCACTTGTTCCATATCCATTTGGATCACTTCCAGATATAAGCAGGATAGTATAAATTGCGGCAGTAATGACCATCATGACATATACCATCATTGATTTGTTCAGCAGTTTTCGAAACAAGGTATAGAACATGACAAATACGATTGCCACAACAAAAGAAACAATCAATTTGATCGTACTGAACGATGTAATAGGATCGTAGATCTGATCAATCAATAGCTGCAGTGCAGTTCCAATCGTTGTTAGAATGGCGGCACTGGAAAACAGCTTCATATCTCCATTTCTGTTATAGACATAGGATCCAATAAAACTTGTTGCGAATAGAAGCGGAATCAAAGCATATAAATAATTTAAAGCTGCAGTACGACTTCTAAGAAATAGCAGAAGTGCCATCAGCAGTTGTATCAAGATAGGAATAATAATGTAGCGTGTGCCACTTGTTTCTTCTTCTGTGTCTTGTTCTCTATCGTCTTTTACAAATATTTTCATCGATAATAGGTTATCATTTCTTCCTGAATGTTCAAGTATGATAGCCCTTTCCATTCACAAATTTAAGAATTTGTCAGATAATAGTAGTAATAGAAATGATGTAGTAAAAGAGGAAATCATATGCAGACAACATTTGGAAAATTAAATGATGGTAGAGAAGTAACACTCTACACAATTGAAAATGATCATATCATGATGAAAGTTATGAATTATGGTGCAACACTTGTATCCTTTATCAATAAAGATACAGGTATTGATGTTGTGGAAGGGTTTGAAAGTGTTACAGGATATTTAAATCAGACAAGTTATATTGGTGCATCGATTGGTAGAACTGCCAACCGTATTGAAAAGGGCAAGTTTACACTCAATGGAAAAGAATACACGCTTCCGCTCAACAATAATGGGAATTGTAACCATGGCGGCTTAGAAGGGTTTGATAAGAAGATCTGGAATGGTGTTGAAGAAGAGGATCGTGTTACTTTCCGTTATACAAGTGCAGATGGAGAAGAAGGATATCCAGGAAATCTATTTGTGAAAGTGACATATGCATTACTGGAAGATGGTATTTCTATAAAGACGGAAGCGAGAAGTGATGCAGATACTTTATTTGCATATACAAATCATTCTTATTTCAACCTGGATGAAAGTGAAGATGCGATGAATCATGAAGTGAAGATTCATGCAGATCAATATGGATTATCTGATGCAAATGGATTAACACTGAACAAACTTGTACCAGTTGAAAATACGCCATTTGATTTTAGAAATTTCAAAAAACTATCTAAAGATATCAATGATGAAAATGAACAGTTAAAGTTTGGAAAAGGATATGATCATCACTATGCAATTCTTGGAGAAGGTCTTAGAGAAATGGCTATTGCGAGAAGTGAAAAGCTAGAGTTACATGCGTATAGTGATTATCCAGGAATGCATTTATATTCCGCAAACTGGCTGGAAAATAAAACGGGTAAGAAAGGACATTTGTATCCTGAAAGAAGTGCAGTCTGCTTTGAAGCAGAATATATGCCAAATGCAATCAATTATCCTGATGTAGAACAAAAACCTGTTTTACGTGCTGGTGATATACAGAAACATGAGATTCAATATAGATTGAAGGTGAAATGATGCAATATACAGAACAAGAATTAGCTAGAATCGTAAATGAAAGAGATGAAGAAGAATTGTATGAACTTCATGAAAAGATCAAAGAAAGCAAGTATCGTTGTGAATATCATATTCAGACAGTTACTGGCCTGATGAATGATCCAAATGGATTTTCGTACTTTAATGGAAAATGGCATTTGTTTTATCAATGGTATCCATTTGCGGGATACCATGGAATGAAGCATTGGTATCATGTTGTGAGTGATGATCTGGTACACTGGAAAAACATTGGTCTTGGAATGAAACCGACATTGAATTATGACAATTACGGCTGTTTTTCTGGCAGTGGATTTGTAAAGAATGAATTTTTATATCTAGTCTATACAGGAAATCATAAAGAAGAGGATGGTTCAATCATCCAATATCAGATGATTGCGGCAATTGATGAAGAAAATCATCTGACAAAATTAAAACGCCCAATTATTCAGCCTCAGCAGGGATATACCGACGAACATCAAAGAGATCCAAAGATTTTCTTTGAAAATGGTACATATTACATTCTGATGGGTGCACAGAATGAAGAAAAGCAAGGTAAGATGCTGATCTATAAATCTTCACAGATTGCAACGGGATGGACTTTTGTATCTGAATTGAAGGTCAAAGGATATGATTCTTTTGGCTTTATGGTGGAATGTCCATGTATTCAAAAGATTGGTGATAAATGGCTGCTTTTATTCTCACCACAGGGTCTTGAAAAAGAAGAAGAGGCATTTTTGAATGCGTATTCGAATGTTTATTTTGTCGGAGATCTGGATTTAGAGACAATGACATTTACACCAGATGGACCAATGAAAGAATTAGACAAAGGATTTGATTTCTATGCATCACAGACAGCATTTCAAGCAGAGCAGAATGATAAGGCAATCCTGGAAGGATGGTTTGGATGCTCTGATTATTCCTACCCTGTAACGGAAAGTGAAGGATGGGCTGGCTTGCAGACACTTGCACGTGAATTAACAATTGAAGATGGAAAACTCATCCAGCGACCAGTTAAAGCATTAGGAACAATCAAAGATGAACTTGTATTTGATGCAGAAAATGGTGTTGTAACAAAGGATGACATGCGTCGTAGAATGCTTGATGCATGTGTGATTCATTTAGACAATCCTGGCAATAATAATGTTGGTTTGAATTTATTCGCAACAGATTTGAAAAAGGGATTTGAGATTTCTTATGATGCACGGAAAAAAACATTCTTGATTTCTAGAGAAGCACTTGTGAATCAGATGAACACAGATTTTGGTACAGAAAGAAAGATTACATTAGATGCATTGAAAACATTAGATATCTTTGTCGATCACAGTGCAGTTGAAATATTCATCAATGATGGTGAAACAGTTATGTCCAGCAGAATTTTCCCAACAAAGGAAGAGCATAAGATTCGTATGTCTGGAAAAGATATCAATCTTAAGATCTGGACTATCAAATCAGCAGTAGAAGATGATTTTGTAGTATTTGAAAAAGGAGATGACGATGGAGAATAGAATTAATCATTGCGTTGAATGCATTCGAAATTTAACTGACCGTAAACCTGAAATTGGAATTACTTTAGGATCTGGTCTGGGAGATTTTGTGGAGCAGTTAACAGACAAGGAAGAAATTCCTTTTTCCAGTATTGAAGGCTTTCCAACACCGACAGTAAAAGGACATGAAGGAAAACTGATCTTTGGTACATACAATGGTGTAGAAGTTGTTGTACTGGATGGCAGAGTTCATTACTATGAAGGATATTCTCAGCAGGAAACAGTGATTCCGGTACGTGTATTAAAGAGAATTGGTGTCCATACATTAATTCTTTCCAATGCATGTGGTGGAGTAAACTATGACTTTAAGCCAGGAGATCTCATGTTGATTGATGATCATATCAATATGTCTGGATCCAATCCACTCATTGGTAAAAACCTGGATTCCTTTGGGGAAAGATTCCCAGATATGTCAGAAGTGTATTCTAAAAAACTATGGCAGACGCTACAGGAAAAGGCACATAACGAAGGAATTGAAACGAAACATGGCGTATATATGATGTATTCTGGTCCTTCTTTTGAAACACCTGCAGAAATTCGTGCATTCCGTATCTTAGGTGCGGATGCGGTTGGTATGTCTACTGTACCAGAAGCCATAGCAGCTCGACACGCAGGAATGAATGTTATGGGTATTTCTGTTATTACAAATATGGCTGCAGGAATGCTGGATCAGAAACTGACACATGAAGAAGTATTAGAAACTGCAGAGATCGTTAGAAAACCATTCGCTAGATTAATTGCGCTGGCAATTGAATCCATTCAAGAGAATCAATAAGAAAAAAGTAGAGTTGTTATGCAACTCTACTTTCTTTATCTGATAAGTATACAAATGCCAGGAAGCCTGGACCAACATGGCATCCAATCACAGGACCTAATTCCTGAATGGAAATGGAAGCATCTGGGTATTTTTCTTTGAGTAAGCCAGCGAGCTTTTCAGCTTCTTCTAAATCATCTGAATGACCAACAATGAACTCTTTTGCATTGGCTGGATCTAAATCATGATCGATTTCGGCAATCATTTCTTTGATTGCTTTTTTCTTTCCACGAATTTTAGCGTGTGCAACAAGTTTTCCTTCATCATCAATATGAATGAGCGGCTTGATCGATAGAAGGGAGCCAATCATTGCGGAAGCATTGGAAAGTCTTCCACCACGTCTCAACCATTCTAGATCATCAACTAAGAAACGATGAGAAATTCTAAACTTGTTATTTTCAATCCAGGTATAAACTTCATCCATGGATTTTCCTTCATTTTTTAATGCAACTGCTTTTTTTAGAAGAAATGTCAGTCCCATCGTAACACATCTAGTATCAACAATGACTAAATTGTTATCTGGAAATTCTTCCTGGATATCTTCATATGCACGCTGTGAATTGAAGTAGGAAGAGGATAATGCCTTATCCATATCTAAGAATAGAATATTTTTATTCTTTTCTAATAGTTCTTTAAAGAATTCATAATAAGCATACGCAGTAATCTGAGATGTTTTTGGCTGATGCCCTTCACGCATTTCATGGAAGAGTGCATGTTTTGTTTCAGCTCTGCAATCATCAATATATACTTTTTCATTGACTTCAAATGTGTATGAAATCATAGGAATGTTGTTTTCTTCAAGCCATTCTCTATCTGCATCACATGTAGAAGCTGTAGCAATAATAAAATCTTCCATGGTACCCTCCTGAATCATATTTTATATTTTAACTGTAATGTATGATTAAACACAAGCAGTTTGTAGTTTTTCTCTAGCAACGGCAAGCATCAGCTTGATTCGATTTTCCTGGTTGACCTTTGTTGAAGAAGGGTCGTAATCGACTGCAGTGATATTTGCTTCTGGATATTTTTCACGAATCTTATTTGTTACGCCTTTACCGGCAATATGGTTTGGCAGACATCCAAATGGCTGCGCACAGATAATATTAGAATATCCATCTTCAATGAGTTCCACCATTTCCGCACATAGCAGCCATCCTTCACCCATTTTTACGCCAAGAGATAAAATGCCTTCTGGTTTTTTCATGAGCTGTTTAAATGGACCAGCACCATAGAAGCCAGCATCTTTCATTGCTTTTGCACATGCCTGTCCAACAGAATCTAATACATTTAACAGCTTTTCTGCCATAAATCCAAATGTCTGATTCATATTATATAGTTTGGCATCTAATGCAAAGTTTGCACAACAATAATTAATATACCCCATGATACCAGGCATATTGACTTCACATCCTTCTTTTTCCAGAAATTCCTGCAAGCCATTATTGCCAAGTGGAGAGAACTTCACAAAAATTTCTCCAACAACACCAACTTTAACTTTCTTTTCTGATTTTCGTTCAATTTTTTTTGCATCGTTAGCAATTTTCACAAAATTCTTTTTCATCGCATGAATAGAGTAGTTTTTATTTTCATGCATCCATACATCAATTTCATGGATCCATTGATTACACCATGCTTCAGTTTGTCCTGGATGTACTTCATAGGGAATGATCTGGTTTCTTAATGCGGCAATTTCATCTCCATAGAATGCACACGCAATTAGTTTTCTGACTAAAGTTAATGTTAGTGGTAAAGAAGATGATGATTCTAAGCCTGTTGGATTGATAGAAGCAACAGGAATATAGCCATATCCAGCTTTTACCAAAGCTTTTCTTAACAGTTTGATGTAATTGGATGCTCTGCATCCGCCACCAGACTGAGAAATCAGTAATGCGGTATGATGGAGATCATATTTACCACTGTTTAATGCGTCAATGAATTGACCAATGATGAGAAGTGCAGGGTAGCATGTATCATTATGTACATATTTCAAACCTAGCTGTGCAACTTCACTGCCACTGTTATTGAGTACTTCACAATGAATACCTTCAGAGTCCATTGCTTTTTGAATGCATTGAAACTGTAATGGTGCCATATTTGGGAAAAGGATCGTATAATCCTTTAACATATCTTTTGTGAAATTTGGAGTTAAATATTCCATGGATTTATACCTCCTCTTCTCTTTCCTTTAATGCCGCAAATAAGGAACGGATACGAATGTTGACCGCACCTAGATTTGTAATCTCATCGATTTTTAACTGTGTATAGAGTTTGTTTCCTTCGTGCAGAATTTCACGCGTTTCATCAGTTGTAATTGCATCTAAGCCACATCCAAAGGATACAAGCTGTACAAGATTCATATCATTCTGTGTCGTGCAGTATTTTGCTGCAGCGTACAGTCTAGCGTGATATGTCCATTGATTTAATACATTTGTATGAAATGGCTTGATCAAATCAGAAATAGAATCCTCTGTAATCACACAGGCATTCTGTTTTATGATCAGCTTATCAATACCATGATTGACTTCAGGATCAATGTGATATGGTCTGCCTGCCAGGACAATAATTCTCTTTCCTTGCTTTCTTGCTTCTTTGATCATTTCTTTTGCTTTGTTTCTTGTATCCATCATATGTGCTTCATATTCTGCATATGCCAGTTTGATTGCATTAGAAATCAGTTTTTTATCATTGATATGGAATGTTTCTTTCACGTAAGAAATAAATTTCTTTTCAAATGTTTTTCGATTGGAAATATCAATGAATGGATCTAAGAATGTTGTATGTTTGAGAACAAGCATATTATCTTTCAGAGTTTCTGGATAGTATGCAACGATTGGACAGTTATAGTGATTCTCTCCTTTATGTTCATCTACGTTATATGACAAACATGGATAGAAGATATAATCCACATTCTGCTGTATGAGCCATTCCATATGTCCATGTGTCAGTTTAGCTGGATAGCATGCGGTGTCACTTGGAATTGTACCTTGTCCACTTTGATACATTGCACGTGTACTGAAAGGGGAGACAACTACTGAATAGCCCAATGATGAAAATAATGTATGCCAGAATGGCAGTAATTCATACATGTTCAGTACCATTGGGATACCAATCGTTCCTCTTGTGCCATTTGTCTTTTTGTTTCTATATGCATCTAATGCTTTTAACTTATACGCATACAGGTTGAAACAATCATCACTTGCTTTTCCAGTGACTGGTTTTTCGCATCTGTTGCCAGAAATAAATTTTTTCCCATCATGGAACGTATTGATTGTCAATTGACAATGATTTCCACAGCCTTGACATTGAATCGACTGTGTCTTGATTGTAAAGGCTTCTAATTCTTCTTTGGATAACATACTGGAGAGGGTACCTTGCTTTGTATGAGCCTTGCCATACAGCGCAGCACCATATGCACCCATGAGCCCTGCGATATCCGGACGAATGACATCAACACCCATTTCTAATTCAAATGCGCGTAATACTGCTTCGTTATAGAATGTTCCACCTTGTACAACAATATTTTTTCCTAACTGTTCTGGTGAAGAACAGCGAATGACTTTATATAAGGCATTTTTTACAACAGAAATTGCTAGACCAGCAGAAATACAGTCAACAGTAGCGCCATCTTTCTGTGCCTGTTTGACAGAAGAATTCATAAATACCGTACAGCGGGATCCTAGATCGACTGGATTTTTGGCGAAGAGTGCCATCTTTGCAAAATCTTCTACTTTATAGCCTAAAGCCTGTGCGAATGTCTGCAGAAAAGAACCACATCCACTTGAACAAGCTTCATTTAAGAAAATATCTGAAATCGCACCATCTTCAATCTTGAAACACTTCATATCCTGTCCGCCAATATCGATAATAAAATCTACGTCTGGACGGAAATGTTTGGCAGCAGTAAAGTGCGCAACGGTTTCTACAAGTCCAAAATCACAATGTAAAGCATGCTTCATGAGCTCTTCCCCATAGCCAGTTGAAGTTAAAGAAGCAACTTTCATATTTGGATGTTGTGCATATAGTTTTTGTAATGTTTGAATCACAAGTGGCAATGGCTGACCGTCATTAGAACGATAATCAGTAAATAATAGATTTGCATCATCATCAATCACCGCAATCTTGATCGTTGTAGAACCGGAATCAATTCCAATGTGTACGGGACCTGTCTGATCCGTAAAAGGAATTCTTCCGACAGATGCTTTTGCATGACGGTTTCTAAATTTCCAGTATGCATCACGATCTTTAAATAATGGCGGCAGGGATGCAAATTCTTGTGTATTTGCATATTGATCTAAAGAAGCGATGACTTGCGATACATCAAATGCCTGATCTGCGTAATAGGCTGCACCAAGCGCAACGAATAACAATGAATTGTCAGGACATGTGCCTTGTACATGTAATGTGCGATCAAAGCTGTCCCTTAAACATTTTGAAAATGTTAATGGACCACCAAGATACAGGATATTTCCTCTGATTGGTCTACCTTGTGCTAAACCAGCAATGGTTTGATTGACAACTGCCTGGTAAATGGACGCGGCAATATCACTTGCTTTAGCACCTTGGTTAATGAGTGGCTGCACATCACTTTTCGCAAATACACCACATCGAGAAGCAATTGTATACGTTCTTTCTGCTTTTAAAGCTTCCTGATCCATTTCATTTGGCGTAAGTTTTAACAGTGTTGCCATCTGATCAATAAATGCACCTGTACCGCCTGCACAGGATCCATTCATACGAACTTCGACACCATTTGTTAAAAAGAGAATCTTTGCATCTTCTCCGCCAAGTTCAATAATGACATCTGTGTCAGGTTCACATCGTTTTGCGGCAACTCTTTCCGCATAGACTTCCTGTACAAAAGGGACAGCGCAAGAATCTGCCAATCCCATTCCTGCACTTCCTGATATCGCAAGAATTGTCTTTTCATTATGCAGGAATTCATCATTGATCTTTGTTAAAAGTGCTTTTGTTTTTTCAATGATGTGGCTATAGTGTCGATCGTAAGAAGAATATAATATTTGATCATTTTCATCTAGAACAACACATTTGATAGTCGTAGAACCGATATCTAATCCAACTCTCATGACATTCCTCCTGTTAAAAAACGTACCTATTTTAATGAAAATACTTTCTTTTATCAACGGAAATGTTTCTGAAATTTGACATTCAAAGTACATTGTATTTATGAAAATAAGCTAACTATATAAAAGTCAACAGAAATTGATGAAAAAGTTTGAAAATGAA
>OFMO01000767.1_pt1 | contig 24140 bp, 17 predicted proteins | sample 1541821 | NCBI WGS metagenome assembly OFMO01 (sample SAMN04209253, study PRJEB22552) | human gut metagenome | biome: gut; material: feces | host: Homo sapiens | place: USA: Oklahoma | reverse complement strand
AGCATAAATTCTGTGCATCGCGAAGCGTGTTGCTGAGAACGGAGTGAACAGTAACCTTTTTATTACCACAATAAAAAAAGCCACATACGTTCCCAAAAATCCCTGGTCACAGTATGCAGCTTATTCAATCATCCACGATCACGTTACCTACGATCCGTACCACAATTACACCTGATCATTCAGCAGAACCTTCTCCATCCAGAAGCGCCTTATAAATATCCCGCTTGGAAACACCACGATCCTTGGCAGCAAGCTTCATGGCATCCTTCCTGGAATTCCCCTGCTGCTCATACATCGCCACATGCTCCGCAATGGAAATCTCCTCCCAAGAAGCACGCTTCTCCGCCTCCATCTCACTGCGGCTCCTGCCCTCGATCACAAGAACACACTCACCCAGCGGCTTCTCATCTTTATAAAAATCCATCAAATCATCGATCGTAGTCCGGAATGCCGTCTCATGCTTCTTGGTCAGCTCTCTGCAAAGAGTCATCCGGCGGTTGCCAAGCGCCTCTCTGAGCTCACCAAGAGTCCGTACAAGCCTGTGAGGTGCCTCATACAGGATAATAGTCCTGGTTTCACAGGAAAGCTCCTCCAGGATCGTTTTTCGTTCTTTCTTATCCGCCGGAAGAAAAGCCTCGAAAGCAAAACGCCTGGTATGCAGGCCTGACAAAGTCAGAGCAGTGATGCAGGCAGCAGGACCCGGAAGTGAAGTCACTTCAATTCCGGCTTCATAGCACATGGCGGCAAGCTCCTCCCCAGGATCTGAGATACCCGGAGTACCTGCATCTGTGATCAACGCAATGTTTGTACCCGCCAGCAGCTTTTCCACGAGGACATGACCCTTATCGATCTTATTGTATTCGTGGTAGCTGGTCATGGGGGTTTTTATATCAAAATGATTCAGAAGTTTTATGCTGTTGCGGGTATCCTCCGCAGCGATTAAGTCCACTTCCCGAAGGGTTCTTAGTACTCGAAGGGTGATGTCTTCGAGATTTCCTATGGGGGTGGCGCATAAGTATAGTTTTCCGTTTTGTTTCATATTTTCCTCTTTTCTCGCTTGACCGCGGGGAGTTTTTTCCACTTGGCCGCGGGGGATATTTCGCTTAACCGCGGGGGTTTGTTTAAGTTTGGAAACTTTGAAAACCGCAAAGGGGCCGCAAAGCCGCGCCCCCTCTGCACACCCCTTGGGCTTTTTTTAAGTAGTGCAAGGGATTCGTTGTTCTTATTTGTTGACTTGTGTCTGTATGCTTCGGTATTCAGCGCACTACGCTGTGCCGATGTTGTTTTATTTCTTCACTTTCTCTGTAGTTCACTTCCGGCAAGGCGTCTGTATGCTTCGCTACTCAGCGCGCTACGCTGTGCCGATGTTGTTTTATTTCTTCACTTTCTCTGTGGTTCACTTCTGGCAAGGTGTCTGTATGCTTCGATACTCAGTGCGCCATGCTGTGCCGATGTTGTTTTATTTCTTCACTTTCTCTGTGGTTCGCTTCTGGCAAAGTGCCCGTATGCTTCGATATTCAATATGCTACGCTGTGCCGATATTATTTCATTTCTTCACTTTCTCAGTGGTTCACTTCCGGCAAGGTGCCCGTATGCTTCGATATTCAATGTGCTACGCTATGCCGATATTATTTCATTTCTTCACTTTCTCAGTGATTCACTTCTGGCAAGGTGTCTGTATTCTTCGATACTCAGTGCGCTACGCGTTGCGATCTCTCGCCTTGAATCTCAGGCGAGGGGAGGCAGGCTGCTGGTGGTGACGTTAGCGGAGCCCCCGTCAGCGAGGTGAGGATAGCTGCTGCCACCGAGCGCACTGTTTGAGCGAAGCGAGTTTGCGCGAATGGCAGCAAACCGGCGCCGCAGCCGAGCAGGGGGCGCAGCGTGTCACCACCAGCAGCCTGCCTCCCCTCGCCGTCCCTTCACCAACCGAAGTACCACAGCCACAGCCACCACTACCTCCCAGCCATCCAGCGCAGCGCCGATGGCCCAAAACCTCCCGAGCAGCCACCCCAATCTCTCACAACCAAACAACCAACCAGGCAGCCACCCTAAGCCACAACATCACAACATTCACACCATCCGATACAACTCCAAAACATCCTCCGTATAAACCCCAGGCCGCTCATAAACCACCAGCGGCCGCTCAACCCGGATCCTGGAATTCCCGCCCTTACAAGCCTCGATCAACACCATATTCGGCTCCTTATCAATAAAAGGATACACCAGCTGCATCCTCTTAGGCTCCAGCTTATACTTCGTCAAAGTCGCCATCAGCTCCACCAGCCGAAACGGCCTGTGCACCAGAAAAAACCGCCCCCGGTCCTTCAGGACCCGGGCAGCCTGACAAGCCACATCATCAAACGAACACAAAATCTCATGCCTCGCGATCGCCTTCGGAAGATGCGGATTCGTCAACCCATGCTGCCCGATCATATACGGCGGATTACACGTCACCACATCAAAAGAAGCCGCCCCAAAAATCCCGGCAGCCTCCCTGATATCACCCTCAACGATCCGAACCCTGTCCTCAAGACCATTATACCTCACACTACGGTCAGCCATCTCCGCACACTCATGCTGAATCTCCAGCCCCGTGAAATGCTCCCCATCCGTACGATCAGAAAGCAAAATCGGAATGATCCCCGTACCAGTCCCCATATCCAGAGCAACCTCACCCCTCTTCACCCGGGCAAAACCAGACAACAGAACCGCATCCATCCCAAAGCAAAACTTCTTCGGATCCTGGATCACAAACAACCCATTCTGAAGATCATCCACACGCTCACCGCAATAAACCAGATCACTTCTCATTCGGCTTCGAATCTCCCTTTTTAACCTCTTTCTCATCGTGGTCAGCAGAACCACCCTTACCCTTTTTTCTCTTAGGGCGGAACCTCAGATCACGGACCGGAAACTCCTGAATCTCCTTCTCGTCATTCACCTCAACCACGATCTTAACCATCTGCCTGAGAACATTCACACTCTGGACCGTACCCGAAACACCCTGCGGCGTCGTTACCATATCACCGATACCCGGAAGATTCCGGTTCAGCTCCTCATAAGTCTCCTGCTCATTCTTCAGACAGCACATCAGACGACCACAGACACCGGAAATCTTCGTCTGGTTCAGAGAAAGATTCTGCTCCTTCGCCATCTTGATGGAAACCGGCGCAAACTCCGAAAGATACGTATGACAGCAAAGCGTCCTTCCACAGATACCAATACCGCCAAGGATCTTCGTCTCATCACGGACACCGATCTGACGAAGCTCGATTCTGGTCTTAAACACAGACGCCAGATCCTTAACCAGCTGTCTGAAATCAATACGGCCATCCGCTGTAAAATAAAACAGCACCTTGTTATTATCAAAGGTATACTCCGCATCGATCAGCTTCATATCAAGCCCATGCTCACGTATCTTCTTCTTACAGATCTTAAAAGCCTCTTTCTCCTTCTGGCGATTCTCAGCCTCATGATCCTCGTCCTCCTTCGTTGCAACACGGAGAACCTCCTTCAGCGGATGGACCACCTCGTCCTCCTTCACGCTGCGCGGCTCCAGGACAACACGGCCATACTCCACACCACGGGCAGTCTCCACGATCACATGATCGCCGACCTTCACCTTATAATTCTTAGGATTAAAATAATAAATCTTACCAACGTTACGAAATCTGACTCCAACTACCTTTTCCATTCTATTTCTCCCTAATTGTCAGGAACAGGAGCTCCAGGGCAAGTTCGAGATTAACATTGGCACGGAGACGCACCTTCGTCTTCTCCAGTGCCTCAAGGATTTTTTCGATATTCTCATAAGAACGCTCGCTGGCCTGCTCTCTGATAAAATTAATCTCCTGTTTAAAAACCAGGTTGTCAATTTCCCTTGTTGCCTTAAACATCAGAACATCGCGGAACCAGAACTGGAAAATATCCAGATAATCATTGATATTATTCTTATCAGCAGTCAAAGTCTTGATCGCCTCTGTCAGCTCATAAACCTCCATGGAATTGGCATATTTCAAAATCTTCAGGGCATTGGCAGTCATATCCGCAAACTCCTGAGAAGTCGCAGCCTCCTTCGCCTTGCCGATACTGCCCTGCGCATAAGACGCATCGATCTCAGCCTGATAATCCGGCACCTGAAGATGCTCCATCAGATATTCCTTCACAAGACTGTCATCCACCACCTTCAGATCCAGACGCACACATCTGGAACGGATCGTAGGAAGAAGACTGTCGATATTGCTTGTCAGCAGCATGATCACCGCATATTCCGGCGGTTCCTCGATAGTTTTCAAAATGGCATTCTGCGCCTGTACCGTCATCATCTCCGCATCCGGAATGATATAGATCTTATACGGACTGCAGTACGGCTTGATATCCACATCACGCACAACCTGGTCACGCACCTCGTCAATGCTGATGCTTCCAGGCTTCTCATGAGTTACTGTAATGATATCCGGATGATTCTTGCCGATCACCTTCTTACAGGAATCACAAGTCATACACGGTTCAGACTCTCCCGATTCACACTGCAGCGCTGCTGCAAAAGTCCCCGCAAGAAGCTTCTTGCCGGATCCCGGTTCCCCTGTAAAAATATAAGAGTGGGATACCTTCCCTGTCTCTATCGCATTCTTCAAATGCCTGATTATATCGTCATGGCCGATGATGTCATGAAATCCTGCCATAAGAATCACCTCTTTCTGCCTTTTGTGCCCTCCGTTATACCCGGCGGACATCTTTCAACTAATTATAACATAATCTTCTGTATAAAAAAAACTATTTTTCCTTATTGTACAGATTTTATATAATTTACGATCTCCTTCACACATTCATCCAGATTATGATTCTCAAAACGCTTCCATATACCTGCTTTAAGAATATTTTCCTCGGAAAAATCATTCTGGTCTGCAAGAAAACGCCTGCACATCTCCTCGTACTTCGGCACCTCCTGGGTCTTCTCCCTGGCAAGCGCACGCTCCAGACGCTCTCCGTCTTCCACCTCTATATAAATAGGCCACATCACTTCATTGCCGTAATACTCCCGGAGCCTCACAAAAGACTCCAGTGTACCAATCCCCAGATAGCTGTCATTACCCACAGACACCTGCCCGTCATCCGCAGTAAAATATGTCCACGGCCCGTAAACTGTCTGATAAGTACGCGCCTCGATCAGCTTCCCGTTTCTTCGGAACTCCTTCAGTTTATTCTCATCTGCAAAAAAATATTCTCTTCCGTTCTCCTCTCCATCCCGGATCGGACGGGTAGTATAGATGACAAGCCGCTTAAGCCCCAGCTCCTGGTTCCCCTCCAGCTGTCTGTAAATACTGTCCTTACCGGAAGAGCTTTTTCCCATAATGTAAAAAATCTTTCCCATATGTCTCCTCTGTTACATCTCATTTCTCACAACACACACCGTCTCACTGGTCTGGTCGCTCAGGCCCTGGACCTCAAAGCCCTGTTCCAGGTATCTTCTCACATTTTTTACGAAATGTCCAGAAATCTGTTCCCCCGGAACGATCAGCGGGATCCCCGGCGGATAAAGATACGCAAACTCCCCGGACGTCCGTCCGATACACTCATCCAGCGGACACCGCTCACTCTCCGCATCCATAGCCTGGGAGATCCGCATGATCTGCTTCATTTTTCCGTTTTTCAAAGGCTCCTTCTCCACAGCCTCTTCTCTGTATTTTAACGATTCACGGCGGTCAATTTCTTCAATAGCATCACAAAGCCTCTCAAAGCCCTCCGCCGTATCACCCACAGCCGCCAGCGCCAGCACATAATTCTCCGCCTCCATCTCCATTTCCAGATGAAACTCCCTCCGGAGGATCTGATGCAGCTCCCGGCCGTTCAGCGAACTGTTCACAGTAGAAAGCAATATCTTGGATCTGTCAAAATCAAAAACTCTCTGGCACTCACAGGCCTGCGGCGTCACCAGCCGGATATACTTACACTCGGAAAGACGCCTGCGTGCTTTTTCCAGATTCTCCGTAAACACACGGAACATCTCATCCCCCTCACGCTCCAGCTTATCCATGCACGCATCAATGCTGCCCATAAGAATATAAGAAGGACTGCTGCTCTGATAGATTCCCAGGAAACGCTTCAGTTTTTCCCGGCTCACCCGCTCACTGCACAGATGGATCACCCCCGTCTGGGTCAGACAGGGCAGCGTCTTATGCACACTGTTGATCACCACATCCGCACCAAGCTGCGCCGCAGACACCGGAAAATAATCCGAAAACCGAAAATGCGCCCCGTGAGCCTCATCCACGATCAGCGGCACACCATAGTGATGCGCGATCTCCGCGATCCTCGCCACATCCGACACGATCCCGTCATAAGTCGGCGAAGTGATCAGCACCGCCTGGATCTCCGGATTTTCCGCCAGATACATTTCCACACGGCCGGGTGAAATCCCTCCGTTTATCCCCAATTTCGGATCTTCATGTGGATAAATATACGTGGCACTCAGCTCCCGCAGATAAATCGCATGATAAGCCGCCTTATGGCAGTTCCTTGCCACCAGGATCTGTCCTCCCTTATCCACAGCCGCAGACACCGCCGCCAGGATCGCCCCGGAGCTTCCATTAATACTGTAAAAACTCTCCGGCACACCATAAAGCCGTGCGACATCCTCCTGCGCCCTTTTCAAAATATCCTCAGCATGATGCAGGTTATCAAACCCGTCAATCTCCGTAATATCCCTCTCCACCGGAAAATCCCCCTCCACAGCCAGCGGATTCCTCTTATGCCCCGGCATATGAAACGGATAAAAATCACTCTTACCGTACGCTTCCAGTTTCTTGTATAATCTGTCTTCCATAATTCGTCCTTTTCATCCTAAAAACAAGGAGGGGCTATCACCAGACGATATTCCCCTCCATTTTTATCACATTTCTATCACACCTTAAATCGGTACCCCACACCCCAGATCGTCTCAATATACTGAGGCTTGGCCGTATTAAACTCGATCTTTTCACGGATCTTCTTGATATGCACCGTAACCGTAGCGATATCACCCACAGACTCCATATCCCAGATCTCCCGGAAAAGCTCCTCCTTTGTAAAAACCCTGTTCGGATTCTCAGCCAGAAAGGTCAAAAGATCAAACTCCTTGGTAGTAAACGTCGTCTCCTCACCATTGACCCACACACGCCTGGCCGTCTTATCGATCTTAATACCACGGATCTCGATCACATCATTCTTATGCACATTGGAACCAACCAGCCGGTTATAACGCTCCATATGCGCCTTCACACGCGCAACCAGCTCACTTGGGCTGAACGGCTTGGTCATATAATCATCCGCGCCAAGACCCAGTCCGCGGATCTTATCGATATCATCCTTCTTGGCCGAAACCATAATGATCGGCGTATTCTTCTCCTCACGGACCTGCCGGCAGATATCAAAGCCATCCACCTCCGGAAGCATCAGATCCAGGATGATCAGATCAAACTCCTCCTTCATGGCACGTACAAGCCCCGTATCACCACGGTTCTCGATCTCCACCTCAAAACCCGAAAGCTCCAGATAATCCTTCTCCAGATCCGCGATCGCTTCCTCATCCTCTATAATTAAAATCCTACTCATTCAGCGGTACCTCCTGATATTTTCTGAGAACAAAATACATGATCGTTCCGATTCCCAGCCGGCTTGTGGCCCAGACCTTTCCACCATGATCCTCCATGATCTTCTTTACGATGGAAAGTCCGATACCGCTTCCTCCCTTGGAAGAATTTCTGGAAACATCGGTACGGTAAAAACGGTCAAAAATATACGGCAGATCCTTGGCGGCAATCCCCTTGCCGTTATCCTCGATCTCCACCTGGATAAAATCACCCACATCCTTCACACGAAGCTGGATGATCCCCCTTGGCTTCTCCATATACTTAATGGCATTACTCACGATATTATGGATCACACGGCGGATCTGCTCACCATCCGCAATAACCTGCACACCCTTCTCCACATAATTGGCATACACAAGCTCGATCCCCCTGGTCTCCATCTCAAGCCCAAGCTCCTCCGCACAATCCGAAAAATAATCCTCCACATTCAGCTTGCTGAACGTATACGGAATACGGTTGGTATCGATCTTGGAATAAAAGGTCAGCTCATTGATCAGATGATCCATCTCATTGGTCTTATTATAAATGGTACGCACATACCGGTCCATCTTCTCCGGCGTATCCGCCACACCATCCATGATTCCCTCCACATAACCCTTCACCGCAGTGATCGGCGTCTTCAGATCATGGGAAATATTGCTGATCAGCTCCTTATTCTCCTTATCCATCAGGATCTTCTCTTCCGTGGACTCCTTCAGACGCTTACGCATCTCCTCAAAATCCTGGCAAAGCTGGGAAAATTCATCATTCCCCTCAACCTCCAGCACAAAATCCAGATTCCCCTCCTTGATGTTCTTGGTAGCCTTCTTAAGCTTCACCAGCGGAACCGCAATGCTCCGATAGATCCACAGCCCTACGGACAATGCGGTAAAAACAAGGATGATCGTTGCGGTCAGGATCATATCCTTAGCCATCAGCTTCACCTGGCTGCTGGAAGACTGCGGCAGCGAAATATCATAGACCATCTGGCTGGAATCCGAAGCCTGGCTGCTGCTCTCCTGCACATGCTTCGCCTGCGTCTGGCTGAACCCGTACAGACTTGCGGAAAAAAGAAGCAGCGGCAGCAGGATGATCGCAACGAAGCCCACAATAATACGTGTTTTTAACTTCATCTGTATCTCCGTCCTTTATAAATTCACACATTCACATACACGTATTATAACATAAACTATATTCCCTATCTCTAAATTTTCTATAAAAAACCCCATCTTCCAGCATCAGTATTATTCCATTTTGTTCTAAACTATGCTATCATATTTTTGTTGTCCACCCGATACCCGGCAACGGGAGGAGGTGAGTTCTTTTGGAAATTATTATCTCTTTTCTTGTTTCCTGCATGGCAAACATAACTGCCTATTACGTTTGCAAATGGCTAGACGGCAACAAGTAGGACAACGCTAACCTAGTGGTTTCTTGTCCACTATAAAAAATTAGAAGAAGCCCCCGGTATTGGCACTACCGGGGGCTTCACTCTTTGTTCTTTTGGAACTATTACTATCTCTTTTGCCTAATGGCATTATATCATATGCATTTCTTAAAATCAATATTCCTGCCAAAAGGATATATAAATATTTTTTTTGACTCTCTTACAGATACTTCTTCAGAGTCTCAACCTTGTCCAGATGCTCCCATGGAAGATCAACATCTGTACGGCCGAAATGACCATAAGCAGCAGTCTGCTTGTAGATCGGACGGCGAAGGTCAAGCATCTTGATGATACCAGCCGGACGAAGATCAAAATTCTCACGAACGATCTCAACAAGCTTAGTCTCAGAAAGCTTACCTGTTCCGAAGGTATTCACACTGACAGAAGTCGGATGCGCAACACCGATCGCATAGGAAAGCTGGATCTCACACTTGTCAGCAAGACCGGCTGCAACAATGTTCTTTGCAACATAACGTGCAGCATAAGCAGCAGAACGGTCAACCTTTGTGCAATCCTTACCGGAGAAAGCACCGCCGCCGTGACGTCCTGTTCCGCCGTAGGTATCAACGATGATCTTACGACCTGTCAGACCACTGTCACCGTGAGGTCCGCCGATAACAAAACGACCTGTCGGATTGATGAAATACTTCGTATCCGCATCAACCATATCAGCCGGAATGATCGCATCAAAAACATACTTCTTAATATCCTCATGGATCTGCTCCTGAGTAACATCCGGATCATGCTGTGTAGAGCATACAACAGCATCGATTCTCTTCGGCTTGCCGGCCTCATCATACTCAACAGTAACCTGAGTCTTTCCATCCGGTCTTAAATATTTCAGAGTGCCGTCCTTACGAACCTTTGTCAGCTGCTGAGCAAGCTTGTGAGCCATGTTGATGGCATATGGCATATACTCCTCAGTCTCATTGGAAGCATAACCAAACTGAAGACCCTGGTCACCGGCACCGATGGAATCCAGCTCGTCCTCATTCATATCGTCCTCTTTCTGCTCAAGAGCCTTGTCAACACCCATAGCGATATCTGTGGACTGCTTGTCAAGTGATGTGATAACCGCACAGGTATCTGCGTCAAAGCCATAATCCGCATTGTCATATCCGATCTCACGGATAGTATCGCGAACGATCTTCTGGATATCAACATTAGCCTTGGTTGTGATCTCGCCCATAACAAGTACAAGACCTGTTGTAGTAGCAGTCTCACATGCAACACGGCTCATCGGATCCTGTGCCATCATAGCATCAAGGATCGCATCGGAAATAGAGTCGCAGACCTTGTCAGGATGACCCTCAGTTACAGATTCAGATGTAAATAAAATTTTCTCCATGATCTTCTCCTTTTGTAATAAAACAACGGTTATATACATAAAAAACAGCCCGTACAATCCGGACTGTTTAAATTCTGTAAACAATCCTCTTATTGTTCGATTGCTCGCTCAGGTTGGCACCTTCCTGGGTTATCCGGGGTTGCCGTGGCTTCACAGATCCTTTGTATCTCCACCACTCTGAATAAAAGGCTATCTTTTATGAAATTTACTGCAACACATACAATATACTTATCATACCAAAATGTCAAGAGCAATTTTCGAGAAAAAATATCACCCGCTGCTTTTTCATCCCCAATACGTAAATATTCCAAAAAAAGAACCGGGCATCCACATCGCCCGGTTCTTCCATCGATCATCCTTCAGAATGATCCGTTATTTATTTTTTCTTCTTTCTCTTAACTCCATAAGCTGCACCACCGCCAACAATGATCGCTGCTGCAAGGATTCCAACCCATACGCCGATCGGTGTATCATCGCCGGTCTTTACAGAACGTCTTGCTGTACCGCTGGTATCGTTCGGAGCAGTTCCGCCCGCTGTGCCGTTATTCGGGATCGGAGTGATCCGATCATTTCCACCATGATTTCCACCAGGTGTAGCAGTCGGAATCGGTGTCGGCTCAGAAGAAAGACTGTTGGTGATCTCCTTTGTTACAGTATATCGGTTATCATTATTCAGTGTAACCTCACCCTGACCGGTAACTGTATACTTAAAGGTATCATCATCAACCGGATTTCCATCCTTATCCGTCTCCAGAACAGTATAAGTAACACTGTTGATCTCCTGATCTGTTGGAAGATCCACTGTTACCTGAACACTACCATTCTGTTTCAGAGTCACTACCTTCTCAAGCGTCAGCTCACCGTTACTCTCAGTGGAGAACAAACCAGCATAGAACGTATCATCCACAGTAGAAGCAACACCATCAATCATCACATTCTTCTTAATGTTGATATATCCGTTACGGCTAAATACATCGGAAATCTTTGTATAATAGTTATTTACATAAGCCGCAGCCTCAGTAACACCACTATCTCCACCGATCACAACCTGATTGGACTTCTCTTCACTCTCACCATTCGGCTTCGTTACATTGTAGTAGTAAAGATTCTCATCATCCACCTTGATCTTCGTATTCTGCTGAAGAAGATTTCCATCCTCATCCAGCTCAAATACATAATAGGTGCCATCCGGAACATCCGTCCATGTAGCTGTACCACTGGAAGCATTCTGGATATGGATTTTCTGCATTTCTCCGTAACGGGCCTCTCCATCCGGATCAAGGTAAAGCCCAACATTATAAGTTACATCCTCCTTCGTTTCCAGAGGAATCACATTGTCGTTCTCATCAACATTATAGATCCTCTTCGTAACCTGGATCTGTGTATGCTTCTGCGGATTACTTACAGACTTCGGATAAGCCTGTACATCGTACATCCAGCCCTGCTCCTGATCTGCAAAAGGAACGGAGATCAGCATCGGTGAAACCATAACACTGCTGTTTCCATCTGTCTGCACCACCAGGTACATACCCTCAGCCAGATCAGCGAAAGTCATATTCCCCTCTGCATCAGAGGACTTGGACATACCCCACACATCCACGATTCCGCTGACGATCATAGCCGCCAGCTTCTCTGCCGCTTCATACCAGCCATCAGCCGTCGTGATGGAATCAAAATCGATTGCTGCGGCAGCCAGTGCCTCATCCAACACGAAATGCACATTGCCATCAAAATTCACACTGCCAACCTTGTAGATCGTCAGCCCTACATCCGGCAGCGGAGTCTGGTTTCCCTCCTCATCCGCCTGCTGAACCGTCAACGTCAGATTACCTGTTTTTCCAGCTTCATAATCCCCGGCGAAAACCGGCTGCAAAACACTCGTGACCAGCATAGCCGTCAGCATCAGAACAGCCAGAAGGCTCCGGAATATTTTCCCTTGCTTTCTTCTATTTTTCATCGCTCTCTGCCTCCTCTTTCCTTTCTGAAAGCTGCTTCTTTTTCCGTTTTTTGTCCCTATGACGGACGATCAGATAAATCAGCAGAATCAGAACAACAAGCACTGCAGCGCCGCCGGCCAGAACCCTCTTCGGATCCACAACAGCAAGCTTCTGCGGTATCGTTTCGTCATTCTTTGTATCTTCCACCACATATTTCGTCCGCACTCCCCGGACAAGAAGCCTGTGGGTGTTAACTCCATAAGGGGTACACGTGATCAGAGTCACATGATCTTCACCCTCGATAATATCCAGGTCACTGGTCTCATCCGGAAGCACCGTCTTGATCTGATCCACCTTGTAGGCCAGATGCTTGCCAAGAATGTGCAGGATAAAAATATCTCCCTTTTCCATCTGATCCAGATCTGTAAAAAGCTTCGCATTAGGAAGACCTCGATGCGCCGCCAGAACCGCATGGGTGCTCTTGCCTCCGATAGGAAGACTGGTGCCCTCCACGTGGCCCACACCCTTTTCCAGCACGGTCTTGCTCAATCCGTGATAGATAGCCAGCTTCGCTTTGATCTTCGGGATCTCGATACTGCCCATCAGTCCGTCACCGTTAGGATCCAGGACTCCGTCATAGGGATGACTCAACTCATAAGTATCCTCTTCCTCAAAAGCATCTACAATGGCATTCACCGGATGCTCGGCATTATACTCCTTCGCCTCTTTCCACAGCCTGTCATAGTCATTGTCCGAAAGCTCCGTTACCGCTTCCTCGTACTTACTGACCAGCTGGGCGTTACGGTACTGGTTCCACATATCACTGATCGTAGGATAAAGGAACACCCCCGCCCCCGCCAGAAATACCAAGGCAATAAAAATGTTCAGGACAACATTACTCTTTTTCTTTTTTTTCTTTTTAGCCATAAATCATTTCCTGCGTCGTTTTTTGTTCTGAACAGAATTGATACCGGCAACCAGGATCACCGCGATCACAATTCCGATCACAACACAGAGAGCAAGCATCGGAAGCGTTGGATTGGTGATTCCGGTAACCTTCTTCTCTGTTTTCTGAACCGCCTTCGCAGCCTTCATCGGAACTCTGTGTCCCCTCACCAGAAGTCTGTGCGTATTCACCGCATAAGGCGTACACGTAACCAGCGTTACATAATCATCCCCATCCGTGATACCCAGAGACTCTGTCTGCTCCGGAAGAACGGTAAGAATCTGATCCACCTCGTAGGCAAGAGTCTTACCCAGCACATGCAGGTAAAAAACATCTCCCTCTTCCACAAGATTCAGATCTGTAAAAAGTTTCGCACTTGGAAGTCCTCTGTGTGCCGACAAAATACAATGGGTACTCTTGCCGCCAACCGGAAGACTGCTGCCGAACAAATGACCTGCACCCTTCTCCAGAGACTCATCTGTCGTGTAATGATAGATTGGAATGCTCACATCGATCACAGGAATCTCCACATACCCCATCATTCCATCACCATTCAGGTTCAGAAGAGACTCATATGTACTGTCCGTCTGTCCATCCCTCACGGAAAAAGCATCCGGCACACTTTCCTGCTTGATCTGTTCGTTATACTCCTGAGCTGCCTTCCACATACTGTCAATCTTCTCCGAATTATCATCCGAAGAAACACTGCTGCTATAATTACTGATCAGCAGGCTGTCCCTGTACCGGTTCCAGGCATCACTGACCATTGGATACAGCAGTATGGACAACCCTATCAGAAACAGCAAACCAAGTCCAATATAATTTTTCTTCTTATTCTTTCTCATAGGTTTCTCCATACTGTTGTATTTACCACTCCCGGCCCCCGAAAGGGCCGGGCGGTAAAAGATTTACTACTTTGTTTTAATACTTGCTTTGTCGTTGCTTATAAATAATTTTTGAATTGAATCGATCCGGCAATCAAACGATTACTCCTCAGATCCTTTTCTGCGGCTGATGAAGAAAGCACCAGCAGCGCCAGCCATAACTACAACACCGATGATAGTGAAGAGGTATGTTCCCATGCCACCTGTGGATGGAAGGGAGTTGAGTTTTGTATCATTTAAGCCACCTTCATTATACAATTTAGCTGTAGCAACTTCTCCGTCTACAGTAAGTGTAAGTGTCTTACCATCTGTATTAATAGAATATCCTTTTGGTGCTTTTGTTTCTTCAAAGTGATAAGAACCAACATCTAAACCTTCTACGTCAATATAACCATTTGCATCTGTCACAAGTTTTGAATCAGCATCTTTTGTATCTGGAGCATATTTATATTTTCCAGTTTTTTCTTCCTTTACGAATGTTAACGGTACTTCTTCTCCATCTTTATACAATACAAACTCAGCACCTTCCAATGCTTTATTTATATCACCATCGCCATATTTCATCAGAACTAATTCTCCAGTAAATAACTTAACTGGAACATTATTTCCGCCGTAATCTACACCTGCTGCATGGCTACCTGCTTTATTTTCTACTGTTGTTTCATTTACTTTTGCTGTATAAGTAACTGTAATTTTCTTTCCAGCATTCGGATTAGCTGTATCTGCAACTAATTTACCTAAATCAACAGTAAATCCATTGCCTTTATCATTTACTACGATTTCACCAACCTGGCCATTTTTGCCTTCCATTGTTACACTATTAACAGCATTTGGTCCTGTTAAATAGTAATCAGCACCAGTAATTTTATCAGTGATTGTAAATGTTCTGTTCTCTGTATTTGCTGCATCAATAAAAGGTACGTATGCGTCGATTGTATAAGTTACAATATCTCCAATTGCTACTACATGATCGGCATCTTCTGTTGTTTTATCTACAGATGTTGAAGATTTTTTAGCAATTACTTCTGTACCTGATAACGCTGGATATGGCTCGCCAAATCCTACATAAGCAGTTGCTGTTTTATAAGTATAGCCTTCCTCTTCTGCTTTAATTGCATAAATACCAGCTTCACTTACTTCAATTTTTGTCTTATCTGTTAATGTTGTAAATCCAGTAAGTGCTGCAACTTTACTTAATGCTAAGTCAATATTTGCTGCTGTTACATTTGCTGCTGTTACGCCAGTTGGTAAAGCAACATTAGTATCTTTAAACTTAATTAATCCCCAGATAACTTTCTGCTGTGCATCAGCGGAATTGGTCATTCCTAATGCTTCTGTGAAGCATGCTCCTGCTCCATTCACAAATGCCCAACCAGAAGTTGTGCTCTCATCCTTTTGAATGATCTGCATACACTCAACACTGTCTGCCGTATTAAAACCTGTAAGTTTAATTGTAGCATTTCCATCTGCAAATACCGCTGTGCACATAGACAGTACCATAACCGCTGCCACTAATAATGCACCAATCTTTTTTAATAAATTTTTCATAAGGTTTGCTCCTTTCTTTCTCTGCATTTTTCTTTTTCGCCCTTCATCGGCCATTTACAATTAATGTGTTACGATCTCTTTGCTTCTTCCTCCCTTCGTTTATTCTTTATAAACAACAGGAGTGCAGTTGCAAGAATCGCTACACCACTGATTGTAAATCCATAGGTTCCCGGACCACCGGATTCTGGTAAGGAATAAAGTTTAGCATTTTTGATTGTTAAAACTTTATTCGTTTCATCCAAAGTCCACATCTCACTACTATTTGCTGCCTCACCATTTTCATTAACAAGTTCTACTTTTCCTAATGAGATTTTGAAACAAATACTGCTACCCAGTATTGAATATCCCTTCGGAGCGATAATCTCTGTCAGCCTATAAATACCCGATTTCAATTTGGTCAGTTCAATATCTGAATCCCCATTGATTACTTTTATACCATTCTGAATAGTTTTCCAATTATCACCATTTTTTATTTCCAAATTAAATTCAGAACCTGTTAATAGATGATTTTCTGTATCTGTCTTCTTCAGATCCAGTTTTGTTACTGCTTCGTTTGTGTAGGAAGCAACACCCTTCACACCACCATCAGTTTGTTTATACGTATAATTCTTAATGACATTATTTTTATCCGTGTCATAACCAAGTCTGAAAGTCAATGATTTGGATGTATCTGATTTAGAGTTTTCGCAATCTGTCTGCCCGTCAACCTCAAATGCTTGAATTGTATATCCATCTGCTTCTACTTCCGTTACAGTGTAATATCCTCTTGGAAGATTCTCTAATTTTGCAACTCCACTAGTCTGATCAGCTTCAACTATCACCTTCAGCGGACTACCAGAAACAGCATTTCCATCTGAATCCTCTACATTAAATTTAAACGTTCTGGCTTCTGTAGACGCTTCTGTCACATTCTTTATAATCTGAATCTGACCGCTGATAACATTGATTTTATAAATACCATATAGATTGTTATTACCAGGATTTTTCGCTGTCTCAGTTCCCACGAAATGTCCGTCTGTATTAGTTTTACTCGTATCCGTTGATTCTGTTGGAGCAGTATAAGTTACTTCCAGATAATACTCAGTTCCATCATTAAGTGCAGTTTTTATTTCAGACTCATCGATGTTTGTTCTAACACCGTTGTCTTTTTTAAACCACTGTAATTTAATTAATGATGTACCATCCTCTTTTTTAGAATCTGTTTCGTTTACTGTACCATCTTTGTAAGATGTTGGTTTACTAGTGGCAAACAACTCATTCCGAATTTGCTCATCCATTGGTACGGAATCACCTTTGTAGATAGTAATCTCTTTATCCTTAACTACCAGATTAACTTTGACATTAACCGTAGGCTGATCCAATACTTTCTTCAAATCTCCTACGCTAATCTTAGAATCAGGGGAGACGTTGGTAGGAATATTGTTACCACCGATGAAACTATCTTTTGCTTTTACAGTAATGGTTCTACTCCAGCCATTTGTACCATCTGTCGTGTGTTTAATGGTCTGATCAGTCCACTGTACCTGATAAGTACCGTCATTACGCTTTGTTACAATCCCACCATTCTCTAATGTATATTTCCCACCTTCGAAATTGGTTTCGGTGATAACATTACCTCTATCTACAATTTCAAATCTACTGTCGATCACATCAGTAATTGTTGCACCGGTAATGTCAACGTTCTTATTAATTGTACTACTGATACTCTGGAAAATTTGTGTAAGCGATGCTGCATCATCTGCTGTTTTTGCGCAATCTGATGATGAAGCAATTCCTGGATACTTTTTACCATCATACGTACCACCAGACAAGAACGTCTTCGCGCGATCTCCTTCATCATTAAGTGCAAAGCCTATGGTGTATACTGTATATGGATTTTTTGCATTATCCACATTATTTCTTAGGCCTGTTTTTAATTCGCCTGCCTGAGTTTCAGCATTTTTTTGTGCATTACTATTCCACTTATTACCTCCGCCAGTCGGCTTACCATCGGTGAACAGAACCACATACTTAGGATTTGTATCAACCATAGCATCCAACTTGTTCTTTGCATCCTCAAGTCCTACCGCAGGATCCGTACCTCCATTCGCCTTCAAATCTTTAACGAAATTCTTAAGTTCCGTTACCTTTGCACTATCTGCAGTACCTACTTCTCCCAGACTTACAGATGTTCCATGATTACCATATGGTCTATTGTAGTCGTCAGTACTGCTAAATACAGTAATACCTATTTTACTATTCGGAGATTTCTTCGCTGTATCATCTATAAACTGATTTACAGCATTCTTAAGTGCATCAAGCCGGGTTTCTGTTGTGCTAGTTCTTGTATATATTTTACAATTATTATATTTGTCTTTCGCTGCATCATCTGATGAACCCCTCGGACCCACACGCCATCCTTTGTTATAATAAGAAGAATACCACATCTCCTTATAAGAACCATCCACCTCAATATAATACGTTACATTACGATTTAGAAGCTTCTTGTCATCTCTTGCTTCAGAAGTATTATTAGCAACAAATGTGTATGAATAAGAAGTAATATCCTCTCCCATCGATCCGGACACATCCAATACCAACATGATATCTGCCACAGACGTTTTCGTTTCAATTATGGAACTTGTACTTGTGGATGTTGCGTTAATGGTAATGTCGTAGGTTCTCTGATCCCAGTCTTTCACTTTAGCCGTTTTGCTAGTCACCATACTGGAGTTGATAATTTCTTCCGGAGTCTCATTCAGAATTTTATTGTCTTTAACTGCTGTTCCTGAACTGTTTTTTAATGTGGTTGTAACATTATTATTTTCTTTTGTTACCGTTACCGTCCATTTTTCATTGGAAGCAACATATCCCACTGGCGCCTGAATCTCTTTCAGATAATATGTTCCTGCTCTCAGCTTATCAAATGTAACTTTTCCGCTATCATCAGATGTAGCTGTTGCAATCTGTGTTGTGCACTCTTCGTCATTATAAAGAGTAAATCTTGCATCGCTAAGTCCAGCACCTTTTTTATTAACTTTTTGGAAATTCAGAGTTCCAAGCGCATCCGTTGTTACCTGTGAAATTGTTACGTTTGGAAGGGTAAAATTCATGTAACAGTTAGAAGCACCTGCTCCTCGTTCCATATAAAGAACCGTTAATGTATGTGTAGATTTATCTCCTTTATCCAAATAATCCCTCAAGTTCACAGTTTTAGTTGCCGCATTATGAATTCCACCTAAATCAATGATAATCTGCTGATTTTCTTTTCCTCCATCCATGACAACCCACATATCGTCATCACCGGTAAAAGAATAATTTAATGGACCTACATAATCACCAATGTTGAACTCCATGTCATAACGCATTCCAAAATAATAATTATGTTCTTTACCATCATTCCCAAGTGCACTTTGCGTTTTTCTAGTATATCCTTTCTCATACTTTGAAGCCACAGTATCTAATGGAAAGAAATCTTCTCCCGAATTTTCCTTTTTATTTAACTTATACTGTGTTGTTACGTTAGTGCCACTTCCATCTGTTACACCCGTTAATGTATATGTGTCACCACTTCTTTCAAAATTCAAATTATAATCTTTATATACTTTTCTTAAGTAATTGTCTTTTGAATTTCCTGCCAGTAAATCAGTCTCATTAAAAAATCCTGGATCTGGATAATTAAATTCTACATTGCCATTTTCATCTAGTCCCTTCAACAAATCAGTAATAACATCTTTGCCTCCAGTCCATAAGTTAACCGTTTTGTTACCCTTTTGCCAAGTATATTGATATGGCGTATAGTTTTGATCTGCTAATTTTCCATTATGGGTTTCACCCATACTTAACTTCTGATTACTGTCTGGATCACTATAATTACTCTTCTGATTAATGGAATAATAAGTACTTCCACTCTCTCCGGCCTTTACCGTATAATCATAAAACGTAGGTGCACCGGCGAATGTTCCAGTGGTAGGAGTATAATATACTTTAACCGTAGCATCCTGTGCTAATTCAATATCACCTGCCGCTACAGTATTCTCTTTTCCATCTATAACTACTTTTACTTCCTTGATATCCCAGTTTGTAGCCTTCTTACAATCAAATTTCTGCCCAACTGAAAGTTCTTTATCAACATCATCTGCATAAATCTTCTCTCCAGTTGTTGCGTCATAATGCTCTATTGTAACTTTTATCTTATCGTCACGCTTATTACCAACGATTACATAAGTCGAAAAATGCGTAGTCTCGAACTCAACATCACCATTCTTGGCAACGCTGCCATCCATATTTTCAACGTTATCATTCTCGTCTACGTGATATACATCCGCATCCTTGATCTTCTTCTCATCATTCAGAGATACAGATACCTTCACTGAAGCACCTGGCTGAACCTCTTCGCCGTCTACCAGGAATTTGATATCGTAGGAATGGATCTTCTCGATGGCTTTCTTTTCTTTGATTGCTTCTTCTGTAATCTGGTCTTTGGCTTCCTGACTGAGCTCTACTGGTGTTACGGAAAGCTCTGCATTGTCCGGAAGGTCTGCCGGATCGGTAAGAGTAACCTTTACATTGACTTCGTCACTCGTGTAATCATATCTGGTGATCTCCGGCTGAATTTCTTCTTCCTGAACATCCTCAGGCTCTTCTGCCTCATCACTGCTGTCAACAACCTGTGCCATATCACTTCTTATGTAAGCCTCGGTTCCTTCCCAGGAAACCTTGTACCAGGTTGCTCCGTCCTCTGCTGTTACGGTATCCAGAAGTGTGAGCTGTGTTCCTGCGTTTACAGTTGCCAGAACCTCTGCCTCGATAGATGGGCTGACACGAAGATTCGTATCGTCTCCCAGAACCTCAATCAGGCTTGTCTCACCATTCTCATCTGCTGCCGGAACATCCTCCGGGCTCGCAATATCCTCTGCCGGTTCTTCCACCACATCCGGATCCTCTGTCGGCGCTTCGGTAGGTTCAGCATCCGGATTCTCCGCCGGAGCCTCAGAAGGCTCTGCATCAGGAGTTACCTCCGGATTCTCTGCTGCCGGTGTCTCAGCTGCATCCTGCTCAGGCTCGTCCGAAATATCCATTCCGTCCGTAAGCTCCTCTGATGCGATAGACACCTCGTCCTCATTACCGGAAACAGCTTCCGCCTCGACATCTGCTGTCTCAGGAGAATCCCACATAACGGCAAAAACAGCTGCGTTGCCAGTCTCAACCTGAAGTGTCTGGATCTGTTTGCCTTCGTTGACATTCAGAACCTTCAGATCCTCGTTGGCCTGTAAGGTGTTAACATCAGTATCACCGGTACTGCTGTTATAATGAAGCTTCTCAACGGTTACACTCGTGCTGGCTGCATCGGTAAGCTCCGGTGCTGCCGGTGTCTTGTACTCAAAAGTTACTCTGACTCTGCCGTTCGGCTCGACTCTGTTTCCGTCGCCATCAGCAAAATACACATCATACGCAAAAAAACCTCTCAGGCTGCTGCCCTTGTCTGTAGCTGCTGCTGAAAGCTTCTGAGAAACTGTATCATAAGATACGGATGAATTCTCGTTTACGCCGTCAGCCTTCAATGCTGTATTCTGCGGAAGAGCTCCGTCCTCCAGTGCCTCTGCTGTTACTTTAACAGAATCATTCTCATATGTAAGCGTCGATTGCTGCGCCTGTTCCGTTTCCTCCTGGTCAGCGCTGCTTACATCCGGTGTCGATTCTTCGGCCGCTGGTTCAGATGTAATTTCGCCATCTGTAAATATATCCTCCGTTCCATCTCCGAACGCCTCACTCGCGGAGATTGTATATGCACTCGGCATACAGGATACCATCAACGCCAAAGCCACCATAAATGCCAGGAGTTTTCTGATCTTATTATTCCTTAATTTTTTCATACCTTTCCCGCTTTCCTATGTGTGCATTAACGTGTACTGTATTTCTTATTACTTTACTTCTGTTTATATTCCTTTCTCTTAAAAAAGCTTCATGTTTTTAGCCGGTGAGTAAACAGGTTACACCTTTTCAATATTTTACCCTTATGTGATTGTAATATCAATATACCAGGCATTTTTGGTAAGGATATTGACATTATCAGATGCTATCGAGAATCAGTCTTCAACTCCTCCTTCTTAACTTACTCGTTCACTGGTTCTTTTCGTCTGATTTCCCAATAAAATCTGACTATTTGTGGTATTTATTATACAACACTACCAGTTGTTTTGTAAGGCCCGTTTTTTCAAAAAAAAGTGCCTCTGTCACTATTTTAACATAAATTTTTTCAGCTCATCCCGCTTCTTGACATTCAGCTTGCAAAAGATATCCGTAAGGTAATGCTTGACAGTATTAATGGAAATCCCCAGATGCTCTCCGATCTCCTTATTAGTCCATCCCCCACTTGCCAGCATGGCAATAGAAAACTCCATCGTCGACAGCTCCCCCGTAACCTTTCTCCGGTTTTCCGGATTATGAAGCGCCATCCAGCCCCTGCTAAAAGAAATCACACCCTCCGTAATCCGCTGATACGCCTCCGGATCCCGGTTCCGGATACAAGCCCTCGATCAGCCCCCGCAAAAGCCCATGATGCTCAATAAAAGGCTCCAGAAACCCATCCATCTTCGCCAGCTCCCAGCTCCGGAGCATCTCCTCCTGCGCCTCCTGCTTATGCTTTCGGTTGATCGCACACACCGCCATCATACAGTGGATATACGTCATACTGATCGGATACGACCTCTCCGCCATAAACAAAGCAGCCTTCCCCATCCCATAAGCACTCCATATCTCCCCGTTAAGATAAGTATGGTGAGCCATCACATACGTGGCAAAAAGCCTCAGTCCCTCAGGAAGCATCCTGCTGTACTCCCCAAAAGCAGGCATCCCATCCGTAGGCAGATGAAGCAAAACCGCCCCCACATACCCCGCCAGAAGACAGGACGCATAAACATCCTTAGGAACCTTCTTCTTCATAGCCAGCTTCACACAGGACTGGATTCCCTCCATCCCCCGCTTAGCCGCCGCCACATTCCCCAGCGTCAGATTAGAATACCCATACAAAATACACGCCGAAAGCTTCAGCTCAATAACCCTGCTGGACAGATACCTCCTCGTGATCTCACAACACTCCTCCGCCTGCCCCGTAAAATAAAAAAGCTCAGCCCGCGCAATATTCCTCAAATCCACATCCACAAACCCCTCAACAACCTCCCGAGCCCTCCCAGGCTCAAAAGACGAATTCAAAAGCGGCAAAACCACATAATCACACATACAACCCACTCTCCTCCAAAACCCAGGCAGCCCCCAAAAGACCGCCCTCAAAACCAAACCACCAAACCTCCGAAGCCCTCACACAAGCCACATCAACGCACATCCGAAGCTCATCTCTCAACCCTCATCAGCACACATCCGAAGCTCTTCTCTCAAGTCCCACATCAGCACACATCCGAAGCTCATCACACAACCCTCATCAACACACATCCGAAGCTCTTCTCTCAAGCCACATCAGCACACATCCGAAGCTCATCTCTCAAGCCACATCAGCACACATCCGAAGCTCATCTCTCAAGTCCCACATCAGCACACATCCGATGCTCATCTCTCACCCCTCATCAGCACACATCCGATGCTCTTCTCTCAAGTCCCACAAAACAGTCACCAAAACTCCGGATATCAATCAACCAGTCAATCAGTCAACCAATCAGGCCAACCATCTTTTTCCATAATTATAATCCAAAATACTCCAAAAATAAATTTAAATATTACACAAAAACACCACACCCTATCCAAAACAGCCTCTATCCCCCAATCCCCTCACGACAAATCGCAAAAAACTCACCCCACCCACATCCAACGCAGCGCCGATGCCACACCACCTCCCAGCACATCACAAGGAAACTCAGCCCCTGCAGCCATCCAGCGCAGCGTTGATGACCCACCACCCTCCCGTCAGACCACCACACCTCACACCCCCAAAAAACAGAACGGACAGACTGCCAGCGGGACGGCTGTCTGTCCGTTCGTCCCTCCATTCATCCCACAAAAAAAGAGCCCCCAGGCCCAAACACCCAGGAACTCTCCCAAAACCAAACAACATCATCTACCCCTCCGCAGCTTCCTCAGTTCCCTCTCCAACCGATCCGCACGCGCCTTCTCCCTCAACGTATTCACCCTCTCTTCACTCCGCCCCTGCTCAATCCCTTGAGCGATTCCCTGGCTGATTCCTTGGCTAATTCCCTGTTCAATCCCTTGGGCGATTCCTTGACTAATCCCCTGTTCAATCCCCTTATTAATCCACATCTGCTCAATCTCAAAACTCTTCATATATGCCACCGTAACCTTTCCATCCTCTTTAACAACCCTGACCATCTCCAGCAACTCCCTCAAAACATCATTTACCGCATTCACCTCCCTGGTATCCGTTACTGAAAACTTATAAAAAGTTATAAACTTCTATGTTTCATTCCTAC
>OFMO01000764.1_pt1 | contig 24244 bp, 14 predicted proteins | sample 1541821 | NCBI WGS metagenome assembly OFMO01 (sample SAMN04209253, study PRJEB22552) | human gut metagenome | biome: gut; material: feces | host: Homo sapiens | place: USA: Oklahoma | reverse complement strand
TGGTGTCAGCTGCGAGCGCCGGTGCGGCGAGCGCGCCGAGCGTTGCGACGGAGGCGAGTGCTGCGATTGCGCCCGTGAGAGCCTTGTGCTTGCTCATGTTTCTTCTTTCTTCCATGCAGTTTCTTCCGTGCCGTCCAACCTGCCGTTTCGGTTGCGCCCGTTAGGTAACGCCCGTTTCGACCATGTTTTCCGGCTGCGCGGAACCTTTCCGCGGCTGCATTGCTTGGATCTTTCGATGCCACCGCCCACGCTATGTGCCGCAAGCCAACGCACACCGCACTACAGAAGAACGGCAGATGAACACTCATCGCCATATGATGACCGCAACATATCCACCGCATGAACAGGGGGAATACGGCCAATAAAATCGCCATATTCCGTCAAACAACACCCCCACCGCACCCCACAAGCCAAAATCCCCCACTGGCTGGATAAATCCAACCTCTCAGACCCCACTCACACGCCAAAAATCCCAGTGACTGGATAAAAACCACCTCTGACGCACCACTCACGCGACTAAATCATCCAGCCACTGGGAAAAACACCCGCGCCACTCAGCCCCGCGCAACCCGCGCCGCGCGCGTGGCCTTTACGGCCACGAACACGGACCGCACCAGCAGCACGCACAGATAGCAGGCGAACATAATCGCCCCAACTCGTGGCGAAACCTCCCCCGCAATCCACGTGCCGAGCGGCGCGGTCACAGCCGCCACCAACCCGATGATCAGCGCGGCCTTCACATGCACCAGATTGCGCTTCAGATTCGCCACGCTGGTCGTGATCGAATTCGGGAACATGGCCAGCAGCGAGGTGCCGCGCGCGATCAGGTCGGATGCGCCGAACAGAATCGACAACGCCGGCACCGCCAGCGCGCCGCCACCAATACCCAGCAATCCCGCCAGCATGCCGATGACCACACCCAGTAGCACCATGCAGACACCGGTCGCCACCGTCATAGTGATCTGGTGGTCGCGTGACGGCACGAAACTCACCTGGTCGACCACCACAAAAACAAGAAACACCACAAAAATCCACCGCAGTGCCAATTCCGGCAACCGCGAGAGCAGCCAACTGCCGACCTGCCCGCCTACGAACATGCCGCAGAACAGCAGAGCCGCGGCAAGCCAGTCGACATTCCCGCCGGCCGCATAGGAAACAACGCCGGAAATGGCGGTCGGCACGATCGCCAGCATGGACGTGGCGGCCGCGTTGCGTTGAGATAGCCCCAGCCAGACGAGCGCGGGCACGATCACCGTGCCGCCGCCAATGCCGAACATGCCGGACAGCACACCCACCAGCAGTCCGACGGCGACCAGCACCACGATTCCGCGCGCCGATTCGTCCAGCCCTGCCGGGTCGTTGCCGAACAGCCGATCCGCTTTTCTCCAATCGCCGCTCACCTTGCCGCCCACAGCCGATTCCTTTCCGCGTATTTCCACGCCCGATACTAGCTATTCGCGGCACGTCGCCGCCCGTTGGTTTCATATTCCGCCCACGCGGCATCCGTCGTCATGCACGACGCCACGGCCGCCCCGTATATGTGCCCACGCGGCATCCACCCGCACGCATACCAGCCACGTTGTCCGGAAGAAGCAATGCGGCACGGCGGGTCTATGACTAGCCCCGCACGCCGGAGGAGTGGCGCGGGCCACCAGCACCAGCACCCTCTCGCCCACCGGTCAGTGCGGCACCGGCCACGCGACCGTGCCGCACGAGCCACGACCGCCGCCACAGCCCAGCGAGCCGCACGAGAGCACAGCCCGCCACAAATACAAGCAACCCCACAACAGCAGCCGCCACGGCCGTCATTTCCCCCGGCTCGTCGTATTGCGTGGCGTCCGGGACCTTCGGATTCGGAATTCTGTGGCCGCGTACCAGCAGCCTGTGCGAGTTCACTCCGTATGGCGTGCAGGTGATCAGTGTCGCGTAATCGGCCCCGGACTCAATATTCAGCTTGCTGATTTCGCTTGGCAGCACCACTGAGATCTGGTCCACTTTGTACGTGTAGGTTTCGTCGAGCACGTGGAATGCGAACGTGTCGCCTTTTTTCAGTTCGTCGAGGCCGGTGAGCAGTCGCGCGGATGGCAGTCCGGTGTGTCCGGAGACTACCGCGTGCGTGGTCGCTCCGCCTACGGGCAGCGATGTGCCGGCCAAATGTCCGGCGGCGATCTGCAATACGCCGTCACTGGTGCCGTGATAGACGGGCAGTTTCACTTTGATGCGCGGGATGGTCACGTATCCCATGATGCCGGTGCCGGTCACGTCGAGCGTTTCATCATATTCGCGCTTCTGCGCGTCGGTCATGTGCCACCGATCGCCGTTCGCGGCGAGTCGTTCGTTATATTCGTGCGCCGCTTTCAGCATGGCTTTGCGTTCGGCGCCGGACATGTCTTTGGTTTGTTCCACGTAGCCTGCTACGGCGTATGACTGGTGCATGCGGTTCCACCAGTCGCTGAATGTCGGATACGCGATGAGGCCCAGCGCACCAATCATGGCGATTGCGGAAATGGCAATCATCACATTGAGCAGCGCATTCGATTTCTTATGCTTGGCACCCGGTTTAACCTGCGCATCCAAGTCGACTTGCGCATCCAATTCGACTTGCGCAGCTGGCTTGGCGTCCGATTCATCCGTCACGTTATTTATGCTACGCCCGCTTCCGCAAAGCCGTCTTGGCAACGATCAGCAACACCAAACCAGCGCCCAAGATGGCCACGGCAATCCAAGCGGCCTGCTGCACGTCGGCGCCGGTGTGCGGCTGGTCCGGCGTGGTGGGTGGCGTGTGCGTGTTGGTGATTTCAGTGGAGTCGCCTTCCACATCGGAGATGGTGGTGTAGCCGTCGGGCACCGCCGCTTCGACCACGGTCCATTCGTGGTCCGCGTCGAGCGCTGTCCACGAATGCGTCCACTTGTTGGACTCGTCCAGTTTCACGTTTTCCACGGGCTCGCCGTCGCGCAGGAGTTTCACGGTGATGGATTCGGGGCGCTTGCCGTCGGAATTGTTCCGGTCATTCCAGATTTTGCGCACGGTGCGTTCCACGGTTTCCGGCGGTTGCGCCACACATTCGGTTTTCGGTTCGATACTCAGCACACGCGACCCGCCGGAGACGCCGTCTTCGGGCACTGCGACGAGCATGCTGCCGGAAGAGCACGTCCATGTCTGGTTCTTTCCGGAGGCGTTGGCGACCTTCACGTCAACGCTGTCGGACACGGCCAAGTACAGGCCGTCGGACAGTCCGGTGAAGGTCAGATGCCCGGAGGTGTTGGTGACGCCGGTTGCCGTGGCGTCGGGCTTGTTCACCGCGATGAGTCCGGCGAGCGTGTTGGCCATGTCTCGCCACACCTGCGCGTCCTTGCCGGTCATCTTCGACCAGTCGACGGGGTAGGCGGTGGAGTCGGTGAACGGTGCGACGGGTTCGAAGGTGGCGCCGCCGCTGGCTGGAATCTGTCCGACTTTGTAGAGGTTGAAGCTGGCGTCCGAAATGGCGAAGTCCGCGGAATCGTCGCCAGTTTCGGAGTCCGAGCTTTTATGTTGGTAAGAAATGGCGATGCTGCCGCTGGCAGAGTCTGTTGTTGGCGCCGCGACGGCATCGCGAGTAGTGAATGCACAGGCTGCCGCGGCGAATGTGGCGGCGATTGCGCAGCATGCGGCGATGACGCGGCTTGCGATCGTGCGTTCCTTCATTGCCGACCCCTCTTCTGTGGATTGGAAAGTAAGCATGTTTGATTCGCCCCCAACGGCAAACCGGAAAATATATGGAGCCAGGCTGGATACTCAAGAAAATTAGGCAGTGTACAAGGGATTGAGGTGGTCCAGCCCAGCATATGTGGGTTCAGTTATTATTTAATTTTTAGTTTTTAAATTATGTATTGCGATTCCCGTAAGCCGCTGCTGACTTGCGTCAACGCGGCTCACGGGTTTCGCATGGTTACTTCAGATTCTTATGGAATCCGGAGGATCAGGCGTTGCGGCGACGCAGAGCCATCACCAGGGTCGCGCCAGCAAGCACGAACACGGCGATGCCAGCCACGTACAGCAGCACGGTGCCCATGCCACCGGTGGACGGGAGGTTGGAACCCTTCTGGTTCACAACATCTGCAACGACCGTACCGGTATTGGTGTTGCCGGGCGTGGAGTTGAACTTGAGGCTGGTCAGCTTCGGATCGATGGACGTGACATCATGGTCAGCGGTGATTTCAAAAATCGTGTCAGCAGCGGTGTTGAAGCCTGCCGGAGTCTTGGTTTCCACGAGCTTGTACTTGCCGTCATCGACACGCTTGAAGGAAGCGGTGTAATTGCCATCCGTGGTCTTGGTGATGTTCATCTTGCCGAGGTTAGTGGTGTAATCGTTCGTGGTGCTGTCGAACTTGTAGAGCGTGAACTCCGGCAGATCGCTGTCATCCGGGGTGCCACCGTTGAAGGTCTTGTTGATATCCAGCTGGTAGGTGAAGACGATGACCTTGTCCTTTGGAGTTTCGCCAGTCGGAGAGTTTGCGCCCTCGCCAGTGTAGTTCGGGTTGTTGGAGTACTGGAGCTTCGCCTCGTTCGGGTTGCCGTTGGAACCAATCACAGCCTTATTGTTCAGCGTGGATTCATATTCAACAGTAAACTTGCCACCTTCAGCAACCGTGATCGCATCACCGTTAGCATCCTTAAGAGACTTGACATCGTTGATGGTGAGGGTGAACGTGCTATCAGCAGTGGTAGTAGTCGGGTTCAGAGTCAGGGTGTACTGGCTCGCCGGAACGACGGTTTCTCCATACTTGACAGTGAAACCAGTAGCATCCGGATAAGTCAAACCAGCCGACTGGTTATCAGTAAAGACCAGCTTATAGGTCTTGTACGCCGCGAAATCATCCTTGCCCTTCGGCAAGGTGGCGGTCAGCTGGAACGGGACTTCATCGTTCACATCGTAATCGGCGGAATCCTGCCAGCCGCTCTTAGCACCAGTGGAGTCGTTGACGTCCTTGACCTTCTTTTCGAGGGTCGGCTTGTCAGCCTTACGGGTGATGGTCACGTCTTCATTGCCAACAACCCTGACAATATACAGCGTCTGAGCATCATAACCGGTCACAGTATCATCTTTGTCCTTGGCCAGGTAGTAACCGGCAGGAACCTTTGTCAACGGAGCAGATGCAGTGAGATCGGAGCCATACTGAGCAGTCAGGTCTGCGAACTTGAGAATCTCAGTAAGTCTCTCCTGATCAGACTTCGAGCTATCAATCTTAGCCAGCTCTTCGGCAGCTTCCGCAGCAGTCAGGTCCTTTCTCTGATCGCCTGCAGCATTTTCAGTCTTAAAATTGGTACCAGCCTGGACGTTGCCAAGTGCACCGTTTGCGCCATAGGTACCAGTAAGAATCTGGTAGACAGAGTAGGTGTGGGTATCTCCGTCAGCGACCTTGATACCACCAGTTGGGTCATCCGCCATGGCGGTGGAGGCACCGGCGAAACCGGCGACGGCCATTGCCGCGGTGGCTGCCACAGCGACGAGGCCCTTGAGAACCTTATTCATTGTTCTCCCTTTCTTTCTTGTTTGAAATCTTGAATCTTCAGTTATGTGTGTTCAGTTATTGCCTAGTGGGCATTGGGTCGCTACGCTACGGCCCAGCCCCCTTTCCCCTAGACGAGTTCATCATTGCCGCCTCCTGACCTTGAGGGCCATTCCAGCCGCAACAACACCTATCAACGCAGCCACCAAAGCCGCCGCGTAAATCCAAGAGTTGCCAGTTCCACCAGTCGCCGGCAACACCACCCCCGGCTGGTTCTTAATCCCCCCAACCGCGAAGTTGAACACATCAGAGTCGTAAGTCTTATCGGCAGTTGTGAAAGCGCCCGTCTTATCCGCGGTGCCTTCAGCGACGCTGTTCGAATTCCAGTTGCCAGTGACGTCGGAACCTTCAACCGGGCCGAACGTGAACGTGCGGACGGTGGAATCGACATCGTAACCGTCAGGTGCCTTGGTCTCGACGAGCGTGTACGTGCCCCACTCCAAACCTGTCAGCTTGAACTGGCCTTCGACCGGATCCACGTCGTAAATCTTCTGGCCTTCAGCAGGCGCGGAACAAGTCTTGCCCGTTCCCGACTTGCAGTCGGTAATCGTTACCGGCGACTGCTGCGTTTTATCAATCGCGGTATACTGAGCCACGCCATTAGTGTTCCAGCCGAAGCTCTCGGTTTTCGTCAGCTTCCACTCCGAACCGCCGAGTTTCTTATCGTTCGCGGGATCCGAAGAAACCTTGTTCCACGAAATCGCACCAGTATTGCGAGCATTCGGAATCTTGTTGTCGGCAATCGTATTCCCCGAAGCATCGGTGATCGTAGCCATGCCATCCGCAATCGTCACCGTATACGAACCGCCAGCGGTGTAACCGTTCGGCACGACCGTTTCAGTCAGCGTGTACGTACCATCCGCAAGATCGACCACGCGGAACTTACCAGGTTCGGTATTCATATCGCACTTGCCGAGCGCGTCACCGCAGGAGTAGACGATAGGAGCCGCACTCGTGCCGGAACCCTCGGCATCGTTGACGGCAATCACGTCTGTCTTGTTGGACTTCAGCATCGCAGCGGACACGCGAGCCTTCACCTTGGCGGCCGAAGAAGTGACGCTGCAACCTCGCGGTTTTCCTCTCTGCTTGTCGGAATTGGTATTCACGTACATGTCGGTATAGGTACCGTCCCAGAATGTGAACGGCTCACCGTCCATATTCTGACCGTTGCTGTTGTACCAGCCACTACTCTGCGGGCTAACACCGTTACGGAAGTAGTAGCCGTGATTCGCTACAACGTCCACCTTCGGAATGCTAGCCACCACGTAGTCGCTGCAATCGCCCGCATCCGTCATCTTGACCGCAGGCCAGCTCGTGCCGGTCTTCGGCTGATAATGCAGGTAGTAATTGCCATCTCCCCAATTGACCGTGGACTTCTTGAAATACACGTTGATGGTGGAGTCATCCTTCACCGTAATGGTAATGGAAGCGGTCGCGCCGGAAGAGGTCTTTGCCGTAATGGTGGTTGTGCCGGCCTTCAGACCCTTAATCGTGGTTGTGGTATCGGGGCCCGCTGTGACACTGGCAACACTGGTGTCGCCGCTGTACCACGTGACGGTGCCGGAACTCGGAGTCGGCGTTGCCGTCAACGTGATGGTCTTGTTGAGTTCGACTTCATGCGTGTCTCCGCTGATAGTGAACGAACCGGTAGTAGTGCTTCCACCGCCGGCACTGGAGCCGGAAGGAGCACCGGTGACGGTAATATTTGCAGTCGCGCACCGCTTGTTATCCGCAACGGAACATGCGGTTATCGTGGCTGACCCGTTCTTCAAGCCGAGTACCGTGCCATTGTTCACCGATGCAACAGTCGGATCGGAACTGGTCCATTTCACGGCCTGAGGTACGCCATCCGTGCCATTATCCGTGTCAGTGACGATTGCAGTCAAATTAACAGGGACATTGTAGGTCAGCGGAATACCGGTAGACGGAGCGGCAGCGCCATCGTATTGAATCGTAACGGCAGAAACGGCTTTGGTGGAATCCGTAATCTGATACGCCTTGTGAGAGTCGTTCTTCTGCAGCTGCCATTCCGAACCGGACAATATCTTGTTAGGGTCAGCACCATCGACCTTTGACCATCCCAGCGCGGCGCCTTCTTTCTCGTTGATGATCTGGTCGGAATCGGTCAGCTTCTTGTCCGCATTGGTGCCGGTAATTTCGTTGCCCTCAGAATTGAACACATGCACGATCTTCTTGTGGGTGTTTTCATCGTCACCAGTGTTGATTTGGTAGATATACGGATTGACCCTTGTGTATTCAGTGCTGTTTGTGGCAAATTCCTTCACGAAGTACTTGGCGTTCCTCTCGATGCCTTCGAACTTGATGACGCCATCGTCGTCATTGCCATCGGTGAACTCGCCATCAGTGATGGTGCCCAAGGAAGGTGTTCCAGCCTTCGCGGCCTCAAGGGTGCCGTACACCTTCCAAGTGGTGCCCTCCAACGCTTCGCCAGCGGAGTTCGCCTTGTTCCACTGGATGGCCGGACAGTTGGCGATCATCTGGCCGTTCCACGGCAGGTTGTGGCGCTCCTGGTCCATGTTGAGCACGGAGGCGGTCTTGCCTTCCCAACCTGCACCAGTGCTCTCATATCCGATTGCGGTCGGATTGTACATCATGAAGTCCTGGCCGACGTACACACGGCCATTGGTGCTCACGTGTGATTCGAAGCTGCCGTTCGGCACGAGGATGCTGCCAAGCATAGCGGCCGCAGGATCATCCGTGGTGAGCTTGTTGTCGCTCGTACCTTCGTTCGCGACACCACCGCGAATGATAACTTTCGTGGCGTTCTTGAAGTTCCACATAATCTTCTGGGCTGCGGATGAGTCCAACTTACGCACATCAGCATCTGCCGCCCGGGAGAAGCCATCACCAATTTCGGTATCCCCCCACCAGAAGCGCCAACCGGTATGGAAATCGATGTCGCTGCCGTCAACATTGATAACTACGGAAGCCTTGTCAGGAATCTTGACGAATTTGAAATCAACGCCACGGTAACCGGCAGAGGAAAGATCCGTATCTTTAATGTTGAAAACCTGCATGGCAGAGACACCGTCGCCCTTGAAGGTGATGAGCTTCTCATTGTTTTCTACATTATTGTTGCCATCGACAGTGGTGCTGGTGTCGTTATAGGTGAACCTGTAACTGACAGTATTTCCTTCGCCGTAGTTATACTTGTGTCTGTCGATAGAACCTTCTGACGCCACGCCAATTGCAACGGTACCTGTGGCCTGTATCTTGGACAACGGCTCAGAAAGTTTCTTCTGGATATAGGTTCCATAAGCCGAATAATCAGTGCCATTCACATTTTTCAGCGGATTTGATGCGTTGAAGGTAACGTCGCCATTGGCAGGATTGGTCCAATCACCCTGTGTGGCCACGATGGAGGAACGGAGTGTGTTGCTACTCCACTTAGTATCGTCGCCGGCGATGGAAGCTTTGTACTTATAACCCCACGGGGATCCTGCAGGCTGATCCCCGTTCCACTGCGCGTAGCTCTGTCCAACAAAGCCGCCTTTGACGTATGCGCCGACGTTACCTTGCACTCCGCCTGAGGTGAGGGTATCGATACCGGAATACGTGCCACCAATCGCGAGCACGGTCTTTCCATCACCGGGACGGAATTGCGAACCAAAACCGACGGTGCCCCAGCGGAAACCGGCGCTGGTGGACCCAGCTTTCCACGAATCCTTCAGCGGCTTCATGACCAGTTTGCCGTTGACCACGGTAAGACCTTCGGCCTCTACCGCATACGAGCCATCAACATCGTTCTCATTGCTGATGCTTTTTCTATTACTCGTGTTCTTACCGACGTAAAGGTCACGACCTACGTAGGTTGCCACACCCGTATCCTCGCCATCAGCTGTGCCAGAAGCGTCACCCAGCGTATACGAGGTCGGAGTGCACTTGGAGCCATCCTCCAAGTTGTTTTCGTCGGCCTTGGCATTGTAGGCGGGGATGAGGGAGGTTATGGCTACGGTGGCCATCATGGCCACGGCCACCGCGGTGGCGGTCAGCGAGCGGGTACGCGAAAGCGCGCGACCGGTTGCCGATCGCGTTCCTGCATAGTGTCGTGGTGCGTTGCCGGCACCATTACGCCATTGCCTCATCTTGTCCCCTATCCGCAAAGTGTTCACCCTTCTGAGCCCCTCAACTCGAGGGTTGATATCCTTTGCATAATGCCGTTATCACTTCTGTTTTACGTATAGCTTCTGCGCTGTTCCCATCTCCGGCAACACAGCCGGAAACCTCTGTTTTCCCTTTTTCTCTGACCCACGGTTTACTATGATAAACTTTGCAGTTATGAAAACAAAATAAAACAGAAAGAACCCACACCCCCTCCCCCGATACGTTTTTTCGTCCCCTCTCACGGGGACAACGCTTTAAAGCCTGATATTCAACGGTTTGTCAACGATTGCAAAATCAAAAAACACATGCTGATCATTGAATGAAATTCATCATTCATCAGCCCCCGATTGGCGTGTCATGAAACACATCACTGCAAATTGTTTCATTTTTTTCCTGAAACGTATGCCACACACCGTGACTACAGTGGGAGGTATCCCTTATCAATCCACCCCAGGCCATCACAATCAGCCCGTCGGCATTGACGGGGCTGCGGAAGGACAATGAGACTCGGCTCTCAGCGGCCAGTGCCATACACGGAATCAGTGCCACGCAGCACAAGCTGTGCACGCACGATCTCATACGGATTTTCGAGCGGCTCGCCTTCGATGAGCTTCATGGCCTTTTGTGCGGCCGCGCGACCCATCGCATACGGATCCTGGCGCATGGTGGTCAGGCTCACAGTGTCGGCGTACGGCGAATCGTCGAAGCCGATAATCGAGTAATCAGAAGGCGTGTGGTGGCCGTAACGTTCCAAACGCAACACCAGCGGAATCGCCATCATATCCATCTGGCAGCAGATCGCGTCCGGGAACTCGTCCAACGCAAGCAGCGCGGTCAACGCCGAGTCGGCGAAGGTCTTGCCACGCGGCACAGAGACGACGCGCCACTTGAAGTCATGGGAGGCCTCCATCGTCTTGCAGGCGCGGACGAAGCCCTGTCCTCGCGCATCGATGGAGGAATTAATGGAATCGACCGCATCGGAGCACACGTACACGATATTCTTGTGCCCCAGATTGATCAGATGCTGGGCGGCGGTGAACATGCCGTCCTCATCGTCGATGGAGATGGTGGCGTCGAAGCCGTTTTGCGTCGGCGTATTGATGCCGATGATCGGCACGTGGATGCGCTTGAGCTGCTGGATTTCCTTCGGATCCACGCCGAACGACGTCACGAATACGGCGTCCACGTTGCGGCGGACCGGCAGATTCGTGAAGAAGTCGCGGCGGTTTTCGGCGGTGTCGACATGCTGGAACAGCGATACGTCATACCCGGCATTATGCATGACGGATTCGATTCCAGCGAACACTTCCGTATTGAACCAGCTAGTGATCTCTTCATTCATCAGCATCGCCACACGGTACGATTGGCCGGATTTCAGCGACGTGGCGGAACGGGAGATGTTGAAATCAAGCTTGTCCGCCGTTTCCAGCACCTTGCGGCGCGTACGTTCGGACACCAGTTCCGGCCGCGTGAACGCGCGCGATACCGTGGAAATCGACACACCCGCGGCCTTGGCCACCTCGCGAATGCCTGCTCTATCCATCTCTCAACCCCTTTGCGGTTTCCGCATCATAATCACAAACGTTCCCAGCCTTGGAAACACTCGCTTGAGCGGCGATGCTCTCTCAATCTGTTTCTATCATACTGCGAACGTTGTCAAAAATCACGCCAGTGTTGCACAAATCGCACAAATTATCAAAATAACCGGGTAAACCGCGTAAAAAGCCCATTTCGTCCACTGATGCTTATAGCCCAGCTTGCCGTTGTAGTAGTGCATGAACGCCACGCCCACGCCCGGCGCGATCATCATCACGGCGCCGAACAGGCCGGCTGTGAACATCATCGAATTCTCATACTGGCGCATCAGAGCGAAAATCAGCACGAAGCCAAGCGTCACCGAACCGATGCTCATCATGTGCTGGCGTAGGCCGATACGCAGCAGCAGGTCCCACAGCAGACCAATCACCCCCAGTCCGACCGACAACAGCACCTTCATGACCTTCTGATAGCGCGACGCCACCCAGTCGAGCGCGGCAAGCACAACAAACGCAACGAACAGGCCGAAAACGGGATTCTGCGAGCCCAGGTCGAAAGCCTTATGCGATGTGGCGAGGTCGTACGGCACTTCGCACACCACGGCGAGAATGAACAGCTGCAGGCCGTACGCGACCCGGCTGTGCGTTTCACGGAAACCCTGCACCAGCAGCCACGCGTAGATCGGAATGGCGAACCAGGACACCACTTCGCTCAGGACCATCGCCGTCAGCGACGTCATATTGTTGGTATCGGAGCCGAAGAACAGCGGCACGATGGTGGTGCTGCCGGCGGACAAGGCCAACGCCACCGCGCCGATGACCTTAAGTTGGAACACCGTCAGTCCGCGACGCTTTTTCCTGTTGCGGCGAGCGCCGCCGAATCCGATTTGGTCGGTCGAATCGGTTCGAGCTCCCTGCTCGGCATAGCCTTCCATATGTCCTCCTATTGCGATTTTTCCGCGCGTCGCACGTGGCACGTGCACCTTACGCACGTATGCCTTTTACGACTTGCGACTTTTCCTTGCGACTTTCCCGCACGCCACAGCGGCTTCCCGCACGTCCCATGTGATTTAAGCTCAGCGCCCACCGCGCGCCTTATGCGTCCAGCACGAATTTCAGCAGCCCGTCGTAGTCGGCTCCGGTAAACGAACATACCGCATGTGCCGAAACGTCCGGGTCGTCCGCCGGTGAAATTTCCGTGCGGAAGTATGCCGCGTCGAGGCCGGCGGAATTGGCGCCGATGATGTCGTTGCGCTCGTCGTTGCCGACCATGAGCGCGTGCTTGGCGGTCACGAATTCACGGTCGAGCGCCAGCATGTACAGGTCGCGTGCGGGCTTGCGGATTTTCTCTTCACTGGAGATGATCACGTCGTCCAGTACGCTGGCAAGGCCGGTCTCTTCCAGTTCGGGGCGTGTGTAGCAGGCTTGCGCGTTGCTCAGCAGCGCCACGACCATGCCGGCGTCCTGCAGTTGTTCGATCATGTCGAGCGCGCCGGGGTACAGCCGGAACAGGCTGGTGCTGCCTTGGCGGAACGCCCATGCGGCTTTCAGCGCGGCCTGCGGTAGCGCGAGTTTCTTTTCCGCTTCCTCGCTGCGATTCATGAGCAGGGACCGGTAGACCGGCAGGATGTCGAATTCATCCCATCCGTTACGGACGATTGCACGATCGGCTTGATGGACCATTTCGCGGGCCTCAAGTTTTTCGAAGCGTTCGCGCATTTCGTCGACCGATTCGTAGTCGACACCCAGTTCGAAAACGCAGTCATATAGCGCCTGCCAGGCGGTTTCGCTCTGTTCGTCTGTACGAATGTCGATCAACGTCCCGTAGAGGTCGAAAAATACCACTTCATATCGTGGATTATGAGCTCCGGCTCCCACTTCTCGTATCCTTTCTGGTTTTCCGGCCCCATTGCCGTATCTGTTACGGCAACCGCAGCTTTGCGGTCGCCGTTTTGTAGCTTCCCTACTGAGAGTATTACTGCAACCGCCAGATTGCAAACGTATGCGGTGGAACAATCAAATAATCGCCATCACCTGCGCTCACATTGCCTTCCACCGGACTGACGGACGAGCCGAGACCACACCAGTATCTCCGTATTCCGCCAATCGGTTCCAAACCCGTTACGGCCACGTCAATAACGCCGACGTGTCTGCCTGGATTGGCGGCCATCAGATAATCGCCGACGCGGAACACGAGTTCGTCGCCTTCCGTATCGACGATATTGCGATTGCCGTCGAACCACTGTGGATCAGACTTGCGCAATGCAATCAACTTCGCGTAATACTCAATCAAATCGCGCTTCTGCCATGCACGGTTCCAATCGAGCCAGTTAAGCTCTTTGGCGGAATCGTAAGAATCAGAGCTGCCGAATTTGGTACGTGCGAACTCCTCGCCGGACAGCATGAACGGGATGCCAGCGGAGGTAAGCGTGATACCCACAGCCAGCTTGTTGGCGTCCATCACGTCGGTCAGCGCGGCCGCAATCTGCGGACCGACACCGGCCAGCCCTTCCGCCGAGAAATCGGCGTCATACATGACTTTTGGCACATCCACGGTATTTTCGTTAACGCCTTCGGCCACGGTGCTGCCCAACGAACCAGCCGCAAAGCTCGCGCACAACTTGTCCCACAGCGTGAGGTCGTCGTGCGCGGACACGTATTGAATGACCTGGCCTGCCACTCCTTCCGAATGTTTGCCGCGACGCCACGCGTCCACGGCCTCACGCGCAGCCGCTACGTTCTCGTGCATGCCACCGTTCACATAACCCGGGCGGTCCGAGAAGAACACATGGCCCTTGATGGTGTCTCGCGTGGTGTCGCAGAAGTGGCCGATGCGACTGTCAAGCTTCGACAGGCCTGACTTGTCAGCCAGCACGGTGTCGCTGGGCAGCGGCGCGGTGGCGCCCGCGGACCACGGTTCGCCGTACATGAGAATGTCGCGTCCACGGCCGGGAATCTCATCCAGAGCAGCACGCACGGCATTCATGGTGTCCACGTCAATCAGACCCATCAGGTCGAAACGGAAGCCGTCCATGTGGTATTCGCGCGCCCAGAACGTCACGGATTCCACGATGAACCGGCGGAACATCTTACGTTCGGTGGCCATGTCGCAGCCGCAGCCGGAGCCGTTGGCGAACGCCCCGTTGGGCTTGCGGCGCAGGAAGTATTTCGGCACCGTACGTTCGAACCAATTGTCGGTGGAGAACATGTGGTTGTAAACCACATCCATGATCACCTTGATGCCCGCACTGTGCAGCGCCTGCACCATCTGCTTGACTTCGCGGATTCGTGTGGTGCCGTCGAACGGATTGGTGGAGTACGAGCCTTCCGGCACATTGTAATTGATCGGATCGTAGCCCCAGTTATAGCGGTCGCAGGTCGTTTCGTCCACTGAACCGAAGTCGTAAATCGGCATCAGCTGCACTGCAGTGACACCAAGCTTCTTCAGGTACGCAAGGCCGGTCGGAAAGTCGGGATGGCCTTCCAACGACGTACCGTCATCGGTGAACGCAAGATACTTGCCGCGGTGCGATTCGGGGAAACCGCCGGCGGGATCATTGCTGAAATCGCCCACATGGGTTTCCCAGACCACCGTCTGCGCAAGCGGCACGTCCGGCATATGGTCGCGGTACCAACCATCCGGATTGGTGCGGCTGAAGTCCACGACCATGCTGCGCCGGCCGTTCACACCGGCCCCGCGCGCCCACGGATCGGCGACGCGGTCCACGGAACCGCAATCGCGTTCAATCAAAAAGTCGTAATACACGCCGTGCTTGTTGTCGGCGAAATCGTACGTCCAGGAACCGTCGGTTTCAGGACGCATCAGGTACTGTCCGATCAAAGCGTCGCCGTCTTCCCCCATGGAGCCGCGCATGAACAGTCGCAGTGTCACCTTCTTGGCAGAAGGCGCCCAGAGAGCAAACTGGGTGCCGGTTTCAGTAACCACGGCACCCAGCGGCCGTTCCAGACACAGCGGGAACGGTTCGGCGACGCTCGTATTCGGCTGTGCGAAGCTGTCTACGAGCGTCATATCCTTTGCCTTTCTTTAGCCCTTCACGGAGCCCGACATGGACTCCTGGTAGAAGCGCTGCATCACAATGAACAGGATGGCGATCGGAACGGAGATCACGACCGCGGCCGCGGCGAAGCGGGCAAACCAGTTCTGGATATATTCCTTCTGCAGCATGAGCCACAGACCCAATGCCACGGTGTAGTTGGATTGCGTACGGCAGATCACCTTGGCCATGACAAAGTCGAGCCACGGGGTCAGGAAGCCGATGATGGCCTGGTAGACGATCATGGGCTTGCAGATCGGGATGATGATCTTATGGAACACCTGGAAACGGGTGCAACCGTCGAGCAGGGCGGCTTCGTCCAGCGAGGTCGGAATGGTGTCCATATAGCCCTTCATCACGTAGAAGCCAGCGCCGGAACCGGCGGAGTACACGAGAATCAACGCCACGGTAGTCATGGTGCCGCTTGACAGGCCCAAGGCCTTCAAGATGAAGTAGATGGCGGTGACGGCCATGATACCCGGGAACATGCCAAGAATCAGCACAACGTTCATGAAAGTCTTGCGCACACGGAAACGCATACGGCTCATGCAGTATGCCACGGAGAGCACGAAGACCAGAGAAATCGCACAGGTGAAGCAGGCGATGATGAACGTGGTGCCGAACATCTTCGGGAAGTCCAGCACGTTGCGGTCGGTGAACAGCACCTTGTAGTTGTCCAGCGTCCACTCTTTCGGGAAGAAGGAGCTGGTGTACGGGGCGGTGTTCTTGTTGAACGACTCCGCGAACACCCACACGATCGGGACAAGCCAGATGACGGCCAGAACGGCCAGGAACAGGTGTGAGAACACGTCGCCTGTGATGCGGCGGATCTTCTGGTCGTGCAGAAGGCCGTGGCTTTCCACTTTGGCTACGGAATGCTTGTTGCTCATCGGAATGCCTCCTCGTTCTTATAGGAGCCGGAATTGCGGTAGGTGATCAGCGAGACGATGGCCAACACAATGAAGGTCATGATGCCGATCACGGCACCGAGGTTGTAGTCCTGCTTATCCACGGTCAGCTTGTACAGCCAGGTGATAAGCAAATCAGTGGAGCCTGCGAAATCGCCCAGCGGGGTAGGATCGCCGCCGGACAGCAGGTAGATGACGTTGAAGTTGTTCACATTGCCGGTGAAGGTGGTGATCAGATACGGAGTGAGCACGAAGATGATGTACGGCATGGTGATCTTAGTAAAGATCTGCCACCAGTTGGCACCGTCGATCTTCGCCGCCTCATACTGATCGGCCGGAATGTTCTGCAGAATACCAGTAATCTGCATGATGGTGTACGGAATACCGACCCACAGGTTGATGACGATTACGGTGACACGGGCCCAAGTGGCGTCGGTGAAGAACGGCAGCGGGCCGTCAATCCAACCCCACGTCTGCAGCATGCGGTTCACCGCACCCTGCGGCTGGAGCATGGTGTGCATGACCAGCAGGGACACGAACTGCGGAACGGCGATGGACATGGAGAAGCAGGCACGCCAGAAACCCTTGAAATGGGTGGTCTTGCGGTTGATGATCATGGCCACGAACATGCCGAAGAAGAAGTTCAGGAAGGTGGCGAAGAAGGCCCAGACCAAGGTCCACACCAGCACGCGTCCGAACAGTGCGGCGTTAACGGTGCCGCCGCTGTTGGAGAAGACCTTGGCGAAGTTCTCAAAGCCGACCCAGTGGAACAGCACGAGGTGCTTGTGGTCGTAGCTGGTGAATGCCATGGAGATCATGAAGATCAACGGAAGCACAGTGAACACGGCGATGCCCAGCGTGGGCAGGAACATCAGCAGGACGTGAGCCTTGGCGTCAAGCAGCTCACGGACATCGTCCATGAAGCTCGGAGCCTTGCCGTTCTCTTCGAGCAGCACCTGGGACTTGTACGCGGCGCGCACGGACATGACCCACAGGCCGATGAAGGCGGCGGTGATGACCAGGGCAGCGACGCCGTACAGCAGGATGACCACGGAACGGTCAGGCTCGGTGTAGACCCAGAAGCCGTCGACCAGCTTCTTGCCGCCTGCATTGGTGCCCAAGGTCGGCAACTTGGAAAGATAGTCCACGCCATTGATTGCCATGAACACGAAGTATGCGATTTCCAGCGCCAGCATGGCAATGCCCTTGACATACTGCTTGCGCACGATATTGCCAAGACCAAACACCACTGCGGAAAGCTTAGTGAACAGGTCACCACGCCGGAACGCCGCCCACCGGCGCGACATGCACGTGATCCTCGATCTCGTGCCAGGCCACACCAGCGAGGAACACGAGTGGTTCCACCGCAGTTGCAAGGTCGAACGAAACAATTATTCCGACCGCTACATCTGGACAGACTCATGGATCTCCGGTGGCGACGGACTGCCATTCATCGGCGGCGAATCGCCCCGCAACGGTACCTACATCTTGAACTTCTTCAAATGCCAGCCGGCGCTCAACTACGGTTTCGCGCACCCCGAACGTAGCTGGCAGAAGCCAGCCCTTGGTCCGGACGCGAAGGCCACTTGCGACGCGATGGTGGACGTCATGCGGTTCTGGCTTTCCCGTGGCGCAGACGGCTTCCGCGTGGATATGGCCGACAGCCTCGTCAAAAAGGACGATGAGGGCAAGCCTTACACCATCCGCACCTGGCAGTACATGTTCGCCCGGATCCGCCCGGCCTTCCCCGAAGCCGCGTTCGTTTCGGAATGGGGACGGCCAGAGGAGTCGATGGCCGCCGGCTTCGACATGGATTTCTATCTCGATTGGCGTTGGGACGGCGTTCCCAACGGCTACAACATGCTGTTGCGCAACGTGGACGACCCGTTGAGCCGCAAGGGCGACAAGAGCTATTTCAACGCCGATTCCGGCACGCCGATCAGCGAATTCCTGGACGAGTACGAGCCGCGTCTGCGCGAAGCGGAAACGGCCGACGGAAATTTTAATTTCATCACCTGCAACCACGACACCGCACGCGTGGCGCCGCGACTGTCGCAGCGCGAAATCGCCCTGGCATACTGCACGCTGTTCGCGATGCCGGGCGTGCCGTTCCTGTATTACGGCGACGAAATCGGCATGCGATACCGCGCACTGCCCGGCAAAGAAGGCGGCTACGTGCGCACCGGTTCGCGCACACCGATGCAGTGGGGTGCGAACGACGCATCCGGAGCACTTCACGTGTCCGATTCTGCAGAATCGGACACTCGGGCTGGCGATGTGACCGGTGGCAGCTACCTGCCCGCCGACCCGTCCGCCGACGCCCCGACCGTCGCCGCACAGCAGGCCGACGCCGAATCACTGTGGCATACGGTGCGCTCCATACTCCACGTCAAGAGGGAATGCGACGCCTTGCGGTCGGGGGCTACGTTCCATGCAATCGAACGCGATAGAGTGTTCGTTTTCGAGCGTTCCACCCACCTGCAGAAGCTGATCATAGCCGTCAATCCAAGCCGCGATTGCAAAGCTTTGCAGTTACCAGATGGTAGTTATCGGACGATTTTCAGCATCGGCGAAAACAAAATTAGCGGCACTTCGCTGCGTCTAGGTCTGCAAAGCTTTGCAATTCTCGAAGCCGAGTAGCAGACGAGCAATGCCCCGTTGGAATAATCGTTTGCAATGCGGAGCGCTGCGCCTTCGTATTGCAAACGATAGTCAATATGGAAAAACAATTCCGGTTATCTATATTCCTGAAATTAGAGCAAAATCGCAATATAGCAACACTCTCTTACCGCAAAACACGCTTTGAAAACGATATCATACCGTGATATAGTTATCTTTGGTGCGAATGCCACCAGCATCGAAGCTGCGGCAATCGCAAGCAATGTAGCATGTCAGCCGTCACAAACGGCGCGGAAAGAAGGGACCTATGACACAGACCCAGCAGACCGAAAGCGCAGAACGCATCGCACGGCCTCTTATCCAGCTCGCCAAGCTCAATGGCATTTCCACGTCGTATATCGACCAGCTCGGCACCTATGTGGAAATCCGCGACGAAGTGCTCGTCTCCGTATTGGCCGCACTCGGCGTGGACGCATCCAGCGCCGAAGCGATCACCGCCTCCTATGCGGCGACCCAGCAGCGCATCGCAGACACACTTGTTGAGCCGACCGTCGTGAAGTTCATCGGCAAGGAAGCCGTCACGCCAATCCGCGCGAAAGGAAACGACGTGGCGCTGAAGCTGACGTTGGAAGACGGCACGGAATATGCGGGCGATCTGACCGCGTATCTGACGGGCTCGAACGCAGATGACGGCTCGCTGCAACTGACGCTGCCGGACGATATTCCCGCCGGCTACCACACGCTGGCCGTCGATGCCGGCCCGCTGCACGCCGAAGCCGCGCTGATCTGTGCACCGGCACGCATCGAACTGCCGCCAGCAGTAGCGGAAAAGCAACGTTGGGGCTGGATGGCACAGATGTATTCCATCCGTTCCGCTGAATCCTGGGGCGTGGGCGACTATGGCGATCTGAAGCTGCTGCTGTCCGACGCGGCAACGAAATCGCATGCCGATTTCATGCTTATCAACCCGATTCACGCCACCGCGCCAGTGCCGCCGCTGGAGCCGTCGCCGTATCTTCCCGAATCGCGTCGTTTTCTCAATGTGACGTACATCCGTCCGCAGGATATCGCTGAATATGCGGAACTCAACGAGGCGGACCAGGCCGAAGTGGCGCGTCTGCACGCGGAAGTCTCGCCAGCCAACGACAGTATCGAGCCGCTCGACATCAATTCCGCTTGGTGGCACAAGCGCCAGGCGCTGCAGCTTGTGTACAACGTGCCGCGTTCCGTCGAGCGTCAGGCCGCGTTCGACGCGTTCAAGGAGGCCGCGGGTCCGGATCTGCGCGCGTTCGCCGCATGGTCGGTGGCGTTCCAGGTGTGGGGCGCGCCGTGGGAAGGCACGTGGTTCAAGGACACGAACCGCGATTCGCCTGAAGTGGTGGAGCTCATGCGCGAGCACGCCGATATGGTCGATTTCGAATGCTGGCTGCAGTGGATCGCCGACGAGCAGGTGACAGCCGCGCAGAACGCCGCCCGTGACAGCGGTATGGCACTCGGCCTCATGCAGGATATGGCCGTGGGCGTGCACTCGCTCGGCGCGGACGTGTGGTGGAATCCGGAACGTTTCGCAGTAGGCAGCGTAACCGTGGGCTGCCCACCGGACTTCTACAACCAGCAGGGTCAGGATTGGGGCCAGCCGCCGTTCAATCCGAATTATCTGGCCAAAACTGGTTATGGCGTGTACCGCGAGATGGTGCACAACATGTTCTCGCACGCGGGCGCGGTGCGCATCGACCATGTACTCGGCCTATTCCGTCTGTGGTGGATTCCGCAGGGCGAAGGCGCGCGCGGTGGCGCGTACGTTACGTACGACTATGAGGCGATGATCGCGATCCTGACCATTGAAGCGTCCCGCGTGAACGGTTTGGTGGTCGGCGAGGATCTGGGCACCGTGCCTGATTACGTACGCACGGTACTCGGCGAGCACGGCCTGCTGGGCTGCATGGTGGAATGGTTCGCCCGCGTGGACGACTCCCCCAACGCCGGCGACCCGTACGCCGATCCGTCCACGTACCGCAAGTACGCGCTGGCTTCCGTCACCACGCACGACCTGCCGCCGACCGCCGGCTACCTGCAGTTCGAGCACGTCAAGCTGCGCGAACAGCTGCACCTGCTGTCCGGCCCGGTCGAGGAGTTCCAGGCTTCCGCCACCGACGAACGCAACGCGATGATGGACCGTCTCGTGGAGTCCGGCCTGATCACGCCGGAAGTGGCGGGCGATGTGGAAGGCCACATCCAGGAAATCGTCGAGGCGATGCACAAGATGCTGCTCAAGTCGCCGTCCGTGCTGCTGCAGGCCGCGCTGGTGGATGGCGTGGGCGAGACGCGCACGCAGAACCAGCCGGGCACGTCCAGTGAATACTCCAACTGGCGTGTGCCGCTGGCAGGCCCGGACCTCAAGGTGGTGCACACCGATGAGGTGTTCGATCTGCCGCGCGTGCAATCGCTTGCCGCCATCATGAACGGCGAGAAGTAGCGTTTAGACTTACCATTCCCCTTTCCTTACAAACCAAAATTCCGGTCCTCCTTGTGGAGGGCCGGAATTTTTCATATATGCAAGGCGATTTGGGAGCGGCCAAGTTCAGCGGTCGATCAGCCCAGCAGCAGCCAGACTGAGGCGTCGCTATCCAGCTTGCCGTCGTCCGTCAACGGCACGGAATTTGCGATGGCGACCGCATCGTCCGGCAGGGCGATCGGCTCGTCGCCGAAATTGGTGACGGACAAGAATCGACGGCCTTCCGTGGCCGGACGCGAGTAGGCGACCACCGTATCGCCCATGTCCAGCAGGTCGGCGGACGTGTCTCCGGTCGCCGTCAGCACCGTCTGTCGCAACTGCAACAGCTTGCGGTACAAGTGCAGCATGGAACCGTTGTCATCGGCCTCGACGTCGGCCGCGAAATCCTTGAACCAGGCCGGCTGCGGCAGGTGCGCGTCGGCGGAATCGCCCTGCTCCGGGCCGAAACCGAACGTGCCGCCGGTGATGAAGTCCGGGCTCCACGAAGCCGGTTCGCCGCAATCGGCAGCCTTCCACGGCATCGGTGCACGGCAGCCGTCACGACCCTTGTCGGTGAAGTTGCGACGGGTGTTGAACGGCGTCGGATCCTCAAGACGATCCCACGGAATGTTCGCCACTTCGAACAGGCCCAGTTCCTCGCCCTGATACACGTAGGCGGAACCCGGCAGGCCCAGTTCCATCAGCGCGGCTGCGCGGGCGCGACGGGTGCCAAGCTCACGATTCTCGCGGTAGGTCTCTCCGTCACGCAACAGCCAATCGTGCGCCAGCTGGTGGTACGGAGCGTCCTTCACCTGCGGCAGACCGAAACGCGACGGACTGCGCGGCACATCGTGGTTGTTCATAACCCACGTCGTGGTGGAACCGTGCGTTTCCTCGGCGGCGCGCAAGCCGTCAGCAATGGCCGTACGGAACTCGTCGGCGAACCAGTTGGCTTCGGCGAACTCGAAATTGAACACCTGGCCGAGCTCGTCGGTGGACGCGTACAGATGCTGCGATTCGGCCTTCACCCACGCCTCGCCGACGGCGAAACGCGGCGGATTGTACTCGTTGAACACCTGACGCCATTCGCGGTAGATGTCGTGCACTTCCGGACGGTCCCACAGCGGGCTGAACGCGCCGTCCGCCGGCAGCACATGCTGCACCGCGGCCGGATCCATGTCGGCCAGCGGCACGGAATCGAGGTCCTTGGCCAAGCCGTGCGCCACGTCGATGCGGAAGCCGTCGGTGCCGTGGTCGGACCAGAATCTCAACGTTTTCTTGAATTCCTCGTGCACGTCCGGATTCTTCCAATTCAGATCCGGCTGCTCCTTGGCGAACATGTGCAGGTACCACTGGCCGTCATCGACCTGCTGCCACGCCGGGCCGCCGAACAGCGACTGCCAGTCGTTCGGCGGCAGCTCGCCGTGCTCGCCGCGGCCTTCGCGGAAGATGTAGCGGTCGCGTGCGGCCGAACCTCGGCCGGCGGCGAGCGCCTCGATGAACATCTTGTGCTTGTTGGACGTGTGGTTCGGCACGATGTCGACAATCACCTTGATGCCGGCTTCATGCGCGGCGGCGGCCATCGCGTCGAAATCGGCCATGGTGCCGAGGCGCGGGTCCACGTTGCGGTAGTCGATCACGTCGTAGCCGCCGTCGGCCAGGTCGGACGGGTAGAACGGGCTCAGCCAGATCGCGTCGATGCCGAGATTCTTCAGGTAATCCATTTTCTCGGTGACGCCGGCGATGTCTCCCAACCCGTCGCCGTTCACGTCTTTGAAGCTGCGCGGGTAGATCTGGTAGACGACGGCTTGCTTCCACCAATCGTCACGCATGTTATTCGCGGTCATTATGCCCCTTTCGTCTGTGCCTGCAACCGTTGTACCGCTGACAACGATAGCATTGCAGGGCGTCCGCTGCGGGGGCGCGCGGGCAATCGCGTTTCCGTTTGCGCAGACCGGCCGGCGGTGCGATCGTTCGTGCCGGCGTTCGCGCTGCGCAAACCAGCAGATCGTGTCGCCGACCGCACGACCGACCGCGCCACACAAACCGGTCAGCCGCATCGCCGTTCGTACAGCCGAACGCGCCGCACAAACCGACCGACCACACGATCGACCGCACGGCGCAAACCGGCCAATCGCAAGATGGCGTGCGTCGAGTAGAATCGCAAGAAGATCCGACTTGCATACGTTGCCATACGGATGCCATACGAAAGGCGATTATGAAGTTCCTCTCCCCCGATTCCGGCTTTATACGCGGCCTGAGCGACGCCGTCGACGCGATCTGGATCAACATTCTGATGCTCATCACCAGTATTCCGATCATTACGATCGGCGCGGCGCTGACCGCCGGCCACGACGCCACCCGCCGCACGCTGTCCGGCGAAGGCACGGCGACGCGCAACTATTTCGCCGCCTTCCGCTCGAATTTCGCGAAATCAACCGGCTACTGGCTGATTTTCGGCACGACCGGCGCGCTGTGCGTCTACTCGTGGATCGTGCTGCAGATCACGCCGCTGCTGATTCCGAAATTCGCGCTGACGATCGTATGGCTGATCGGTTTTGAATGGGTTTGGGCATTGCAGGCACGTTTCGAAAACTCGTTTTGGCGCACGCTCGGCAACGCTTTTGTGTTCGGCGTGAGCAACATCGGGCATACGTTGGCATTGATTGCGATTGACGCGGTGTACGTCGCGCTGCTCGTGGCCAGCTGGTTCTACATGCCGCAGGGCCTGTTCCTGCTGCTCGTGCTCGGCTACGGCACCATGCTGATGATTCATTCGCCGATCCTCGAGCACGTCTTCCGCAAGTACATCAGCAAGTAATTAGGCACGAAAAAGGGACTGATTCGCATCAGTCCCTTAAATTTTTCTGGGTGAAAATCAGCCCTTCACCGCGCCGCCTTCGGCCCTGCAATTAAGGACCGCGCTACGCGCGGGCTCAACGTTACCCTCGCGGCATA
>OFMO01000760.1_pt1 | contig 24310 bp, 15 predicted proteins | sample 1541821 | NCBI WGS metagenome assembly OFMO01 (sample SAMN04209253, study PRJEB22552) | human gut metagenome | biome: gut; material: feces | host: Homo sapiens | place: USA: Oklahoma | reverse complement strand
GAGTTCCGCACGAGCCGGAGAGCACTTAATGTGCTCTCCGTGCGAGCAGGACTGTAGAGCAGGAAACCTTGTATACGCCCGCCCGCTCCCGAGGGACATCTCTCATGCAAAAACTGTCGCTGGGTAAAGTCCGAGGTCAGTGGCGTTTTATACCGAGAAATCCAAAAAAGTTGAAAATTCATTACAAATTTGCGTTGACTTTAGGTAACTAAAGTTTCATACTCCTTTTCAACCACTGGGGGATGTGAACACGCACGGATCGTTCGCATCATGATTGAAGAGGATTTCTTAGACATGTTCACGCATCAGCTAAACATTATCAGCGTAGTAATTATCTGATGCGGGTTAGCACATACAGCTAGCCCGTACGATAACGGGCGGCTGATGAAGATGAGGGCCGTCGAGCGCAACCGACGGCCCTCATTTTTTATGTCTAGGAAGTTCTTTTTAGAGGAGGAAATGTAATGAACGGAGTTTTGCTCATGGTTGTGGCCGCGGCGGTGCTCGCCTGCGGCTATCTGGGCTACGGCCGCTGGCTGGCCAACAAGTGGGGCGTTGACAAAGAGGCCCTCACGCCGGCCAAGCGCATGAAGGACGGCAACAGCTTCTCGCCCGTCTCCGCCTTCACTGCGTTTTCGCACCAGTTCAGCTCGATCTGCGGTGCTGGCCCTGTCACGGGTACGATCGTCGCCATGGCCTTTGGCTGGCTGCCCGTCGTGCTCTGGGTCCTCGTCGGCGGCATCTTCTTTGGCGCCGTCCACGACTTTGGTGCCCTGTACGCTTCGATGAAGAACAACGGCAAGTCACTCGCTCAGCTCATCGAGAAGTATATCGGCAAGACCGGCCGTCGCCTGTTCCTGCTGTTCTGCTGGCTGTTCTGCATCATCGTCATCGCCGCCTTTACCGACATGGTCTGCAAGACGTTCATGTTCACCCCGGCCGTTGACGCTTCTGGTGCTGCTACCGGTGCCATCGACTTCACCAAGTCCTATGCCGCCGGCTGCGCTGGTACCATCTCCATCCTGTTCACCTTCGTTGCTATCGCCTTTGGTTGGGCCCAGAAGAAGTTCAACCTCACCGGCGCTGCCGAGTTCGTCACCGGCGTGGTCCTCATGGTTCTCATGTTCGCCGTCGGTATGCAGTTCCCGGTTTACCTGGACAAGTTCCAGTGGTTCGCCGTCGTCATGGTCTACCTGGTCTTCGCTGGCGCTATGCCCATCCAGATGCTCAAGACCCCGCGTGACTACCTCACCTCGATCATGATGATCGTCATGATCGCCTGCGCTGTCCTCGGCATCGTCGTCCTGGGTGTTAACGGCCAGGCTACGATGACCGCTCCGGTCTTCACCGGCTTCTCCGGTGCCTCCGGCATGATGTTCCCGGTCCTGTTTGTCTCCGTTGCCTGCGGTGCTCTCTCCGGGTTCCACAGCCTCGTTTCTTCCGGTACCTCCTCTAAGCAGGTCGAGAAGGAGCAGGACGCCGTCAAGGTCGGTTACGGCGCCATGGTCGTCGAGTCCTTCGTCGGCATCCTTGCCATCATCGTCGCCGGCATCATGTTCTCCGACATGAACACCGCCGGTACCGGCGTCCTCAACGCCGGTGTCGCTTCCACGCCGTTCCAGATCTTCGCCGCTGGCATCTCCCGCGGTATGCAGGCCTTCGGCGTTGACGGCACGCTCGCTACCGTCTTCATGACCATGAACGTTTCCGCTCTGGCCCTGACCTCGCTCGACGCCGTCGCCCGCATCGCCCGCACTTCGTTCTCCGAGTTCTTTGCCCAGACCAACGACGCTCTGGCCATCGAGTCCAAGGCCGGCTACATGAAGGTCCTCGGCAACCCCTGGTTCGCCACGGTCGTCACCCTGCTTCCCGGTCTCGCCCTCGCCTTTGGCGGTTATGCCAACATCTGGCCGCTCTTTGGTGCTTCCAACCAGCTGCTCGGCGGTATGACCATGATCACCCTCGCCGTGTTCTGCAAGTGCACCGGCCGCAAGGGTTGGATGCTCTACGTGCCCGTCGCCTTCCTGCTCTGCTGCACCTTCACCTCGCTGGTCCAGAGCGCCATGGGCTGCATGACCGCCGTCCAGGCCTACGGCTTCTTCGGCACCATCCCGGCTACCGCCACCACGGCTGCCGTCTCCGTCGCCGCCACCAAGGGCCTGCAGCTCGTCTTTGCCGTCCTGCTGATGGTCCTGGGCCTTATCGTTGCCGTCAACTGCCTCAAGGAGTTCTTCGGCAAGGAGGCCGGCTCCATGCCCGACGAGGAGCCCGAGTGGTCCGAGATGGGCAAGGCCGAGTATGGTCGCGCCGCTGCCGCCGAGGCTCCTGCCGACGCCGAGGCCGCCAAGGCCTAGTCGATCGGACGGATAGAATCCTCTATCTATATGACTCGGAAGACCGGGTCCGCAATTACGCGGGCCCGGTCTTTTTTCTTGCGAGAGCAGGCAACGCGGAGGGCGTTCTCGCAGATGTTTTGCGTGGATAGGGGCGTGCGTTGTACCATGTAGAAGTATATGTGTGCATATGAAAGGGGCCCCGTGGCCAAGACGGTATATTCCGATAACCAAAACAATGTCGATGCTCTGGCTGAGCGTCTGAGCAGCCAGACGTCGCTTTCTGCCGAGCGGGCCAAGCTCGTTGCCTACGACCTGCTCTGCCGCAAGGCACTCAAGATTAAATCGAGCGCGCTGGCGCAGATTTTCCGCTCCGTCGATAAGGAATGTGACACCAAGGCGATGCGCGATGAGCTCATCGCGGCGAAGGTCGTGACCAAGATCGAGGGCAGCGGCATCAACGGGCGCCCGGCGTTTTATACCATCAATGCCGAGATTCGCGATGCGCAGGAGCAGCCTGCCGAGGTTGCCGAAGAGGTTTCCGTCGATGATTCCGTTGAGGCGCCTGCTGCGGAAGAAGCTGCCCCGCGTGAACATGTCGATACTGACGAGCTGCTCGATGAGCATGTCGTGCGTGCCTTCACCGCCAAGGCGGGTCGAGGCGGCTTTGGCGGAGGCGGCAAGCGCGATGCGCAACAACGCGCCCAGCAGGAGCGCTTCCGTCGCGCCGTGGCTCAAAAGGATGCTGCGGATGCCGAGGTTGTCGAGAATGAGCCTGTTACCGAGCCGCAGGAGCCTGTGAAAGATCAGAAGCCCGCTGAGCCTCAGGAGCCCAGGCGTCGCCGCGGTGCCCACTTTAAGGCCGAGCAGCAGGAAGTCGCGCACGAGGCCGAAGAGGCTGCCGAGGCCCCGGGCGATTCCGGGGAGCCGGCCAAGAAGGCTCCGGGTTCGTGCCGTCCCGGACGCGGTTTTGCGGGACGTGCGTATCCCGTAAAGCGTCAGGAGAAGGCCGACCAGGCTCCTGCGGCGCAAGCGGAAGTGTCTGAGAAGCCTGCCGAGCCGGAAGTTCGTGAGCAGAAGCCTGTTGAGCCGCAGGCTGCGTCCGATGTGGAGGCTCAGGGCCAGCGACCTGCGGGTGAGCAGGCAGGGGAGAGTACCTCGAGCAGGCCTCGCCGTCGTCGTCATCGCGGTGGTCGCGGCTCAAATGCTCAGACGGCTGCTGAGCAAGTGACGACGCGCGACGAAGATGCAAAGGTAGACGCTCCGGTGGAGCAGCCCAAGCGCCAGCCGGCGAAGGAAGACAAGCCCGGGCGTTCGCAGAAGCAGGCGTCTGCGCCGAAACGCGAGCGCAATGCCCAAGGCGATTCCAAGCGCAAGTCTCAGAAGAAGCCCGAGCCTGCCGCAGCAGATGCGGCCGCCCAGCAGTCTGAGCCGACCGCCCATGGCGAGGTCTCGGCGTTTGCCCTGGCCCGCGTTTTGGGCAGGCAACTGCTCAAGGTCGTTTCCACACCCACGGCGCTCTCCAAGATTAAGGAGCAGCAGACTCAAATCGTTAAGGTCGAGGGCAAGGACGGCAAAAAGGCTCTGCAGCGCACTCAGCACAACGAGATGTCCAACCGCAAGATTGCCGAGGAGATCGCAATCATCCAGGCTTGGATTGAGCAGAACCGCGGAGCCGACACGCCGGTTGCCTCGCGTCGCCAGCGCGCCTATCAGATTTTCAACGACGAGAAGGCCTTTGACGGCAAGCACGGCGAGCGCCTGATTAGGCGCATGACCGAAAAGGGCATCAGCATGCAGGCGATCAAGGTCGCGCCCAACCGCCCCGTGCACTTTACGGGCTTCTTTACGCTGGGCGCCGACAAGCCGTTCATTATGGTCGAGAACCTGGACACATACGACGAGATCGTCAAGCTCCTGCGCGGCCGTAAGCATGCCAAGCTCTTTGGCACCAAGGTCGGCGGCGTCATCTTTGGTGGCGGCTGCAAGGCGAGCGTCTCGCACGCATTGGATGATTATCTGGCCGAGATCGGCTATCGCTTTAACTACGTCTACTACGTGGGCGACATCGATCGAGAGGGCGCGCGCATCGTCGAGCAGGCCCGCAACGCCAACGTCGTTGAGATTCGCCTGCATGCCGGCATGTATCGCGCCATGCTTGCCGAGCACAAGCGTCGCGTGAAGGCTGGCAGAGAGTGCGAGCCCGCGGCTGCCAACCAGGGCGTGCCGCAGAACCTGGCGGCGACGATCAAAGACCTGCCCATGGTCACGCGCGTGCAGTTCCGTAACGTGCTGCGCGAGGGCGGGCGAATTCCGCAGGAGATCCTGATGACTGCCGACTATCGGGATGGCGACTCGGGAAGCTTCGACCGCATGCTTAATAATTAGGGCGTTCGGCCCCGGGAGAGCGGGGACACCGGCTTAGGTTTCCTGCTCTACAGTCCTGCTCACGACGGAGGCCACATTAAGTGGCCTCCTGTTCGTGCGGAACTCGCGATAAACCTAAGCCGGTGTCCCCGCTCCCCCGGGGCCTGTGGCTACGTGGTTGTCGCATGCGGCTCGCTTTTCGGAACTGGGCTGATTATTTCTAGATGTAAGGCGCTCTTGGTCGTTATGGGCCTGGGGCGCCTGTCTTGTATAAGTCGATTTTTGGGACATGCCTGAAAATCTACCTTCTACTTCTCGTGTAGGACGAGAAGTTTCGGTCATAACTTCTCGTCCTACACGAGAAGTTATATACTCAAGATGTTGAAAGGAGAGCATCATGGCACCTACAGCGTTGAGTATTGCGGAGATTGTTGCCGAGGCCCGTTCCTTTGAGATTCCTCATGTCGTGCATCGAGACGATGTCATCGGTAATCTTCCTGAGCCAAAGCCGTTCAATCTTGTCCATATCATCACGGGCATCAGGCGCTGCGGTAAAACGTTCTATGCGTTTCAGTGGATTCGTCGCCTTATCGATCGCGGTATCGATCCCGAGCGTATTTTTTATTTCAATTTTGCCGACGATCGTCTTCGGCCTGCGCCGGACACGCTTATGAGCGACATATTGGAAGAATATTGGCGGCAAGTTCCCTCTGCGCGGTCAAAGGGCTGTTATCTCTTTTTGGATGAGGTGCAGGAGACTGATGGATGGCAGGGCGTGTGTCAACGGTTGGCTGAGCATGAGAATGTGACGCTTGTTATTACTGGATCTTCTTCGAAGCTCTCGGCTGATGAAATCGCGACGCAGTTCCGCGGTCGTTCGCAGGAGCATGCCATGCATCCGCTCTCGTTTCGCGAGTATTGTGCGTTTCATCACATTGAAACGCCGGATATGCCTACTGATGCTGGAGCTCCAGCTGTTTCTCCGCAGCAACGGACTGATTTGGAATCGGCATACGACCGTTACCTCGTAGAGGGTGGCTTCCCTGGGGTTCAGGAGCTTGATGCCGGTTCGCGCATTCAGATGCTTCAGGCTTATCTACGAGATGTTGTTGCTAGAGATATTCTTGAGCGAAGTGGGCGTACAGATATCGCGCTCGCCAACCAAGTGGGGCTCTTCTGCCTGAGGAACACGGGGTGCGACCTCTCGGTTAACCGTTTGCTGGATGCTTTAAAGTCTGTCGGATATCGAGCGTCATGGGAAAAGATCAGTGAGCTCGTGCGCCTGTTCCAGCAGGCTCATCTCATTGGTTTGCTCCCGGAGTATTCGACGGCGCTATCGCCGAAGACAACGACAATGGATAAAGTCTATGCCGTCGATCAGGGGATGGCGTATGCGACGTCGCGCGCCAATCAGCAGGATATCGGAAAGCGTCTGGAGACTGCGATATATGCCGAGCTCATGCGTCGAACGGCAAACGGTCGCATGGAAACGGTGACTTCATATACGGCCCCGACGCAGACGCGAGAAAAGGTCGATTTTCTGGTTGGAGATGCCTTGGCATCAGATCCCTATGCTCTCTTCCAGGCGACGGTCGATATGACGGCGGAGAAAACACGCCGGCGTGAAGTCGGCTCCCTTGAGATAGCGATGTCAAAAACTGGGATCAAAGACGCAAAAATCATCACGCTGCGCGAGGCGACCCAGATCGAAACGGAGCACGGCATTATCGAAGTCATTCCCGCATGGAAATGGTCGCTTGGTCTGAAGTAGGGCGTGCGGTCCCGTCGGGCGGGGGCACCGGTTTAGGTTTCCTGCTCTACAGTCCTGCTCACGACGGAGGCCACATTAAGTGGCCTCCTGTTCGTGCGGAACTCGCGATAAACCTAAGCCGGTGCCCCCGCCCGACGGGACCGCACGGCACTTTGTAGATAGCGGCTCTCTATTCGGAACTGGGCTGATGGTTTCTAAATGATAGGGAGCCCATAGTCGATGTGGGGACGGAGGGATTCCGCGTTCGCCTTTTCGGCGGCCGCGTGCCGCTGCGTCGCTTCGCTCCTTGCGTGCTGCGCTGGAAAACGCTTCGCGTTTCTTCAGCTTCGCACCCTTGCGGGTTCGAATCCCTCCGTTCGCCTACGAAAAAGCGCTCCAGGTCCATATGGGCCTGGAGCGCTATGTTCTTAGGGGCTGGGACGGAGGGATTCGAACCCCCAACAGCCGGCACCAAAAACCGGAGTTCTACCGTTGAACTACGTCCCAATGTGTGGTGTTGCCCAAAAGCAACTCGTTTAGTTTACCTAAACTGCGAGGGCATCGCAAACGCCGTCGAGCAGGCGTACGGCGAGCGTCTGCGCGTCGCTTGCGGTGAAGGTGCCGTTGTAGCGTGTCATGCCTGTGAGCTCAATACGGATGCGTGCGGGCTTTTGCTGCGCGGCGACATTGGCGGTGCGGATGCGCTGGGCCAGGTTGTGGCATTCGGCAAGGGCGATCGTAGCGCGCGGTGCGGCGTCGGCAGGCAGCTCATCACTTGCGATCTCGAGCACCAGGTCGACATCGGTCGGGACCTCGGAATCGCACAGCATCATGCCGCTGCTGTCGGTCGTTGCCGTGGCAATGTTCCACATGCGCGATGCCACGCTGCGCGCGATGGGGTCCTCGCCGATGACGGCGATCTGGAAGCGCTCAAGCACGTTGGCAGCGCGGGCAAACCCGATGCGCGACTCGGCTTCGGTAACCGAAGGCTTGCCCTCCCACACGTGGTGTAGGCGGTTGATGTAGGCGTAGGTATCCTGGAACGCCATGCCGTCGGCAAACAGGCCGACGTTTTCCTGGAACTGCTGCAGAGCCGCCTCGGTGTGCGGACCAAAATAGCCATCGTCCTCGCCGCAGGCAAAACCCAGCACGTTCAGAGCGCGCTGCAGCGCCTGCACGTCGGCACCGTGGAAATTGGGCATGCGCAGGTAGAGGGTGCGGTCGCCCAGTTTATACGAGGCGTCGACCAGGGCGCTCCAGCAGGGAATATCGACGGCATGACCGGCAGCAAGACCGCTGTCGAGCCTAAAAGTGCTAACAGCCTGCTCGGTGGCGGCGCCAAAACGCTTGTCAGCGACCTCAGCGGCATCGATTGTATAGCCGAGCTGCAGGAGGCGGGACTGAACGTCCTCGACAGCTGCTCCTTGCATGCCCGTTGTAATAGGTTCCATGAACGAACCCCTTTCGGCGTACCATTCGTACTATTTGAGCGTATGTCGGACAGACAACGCAAAGGGATGCATAAACATGCACTCAACAGTGTAGCAACTTGTACCCAAAAACGCTGCTGACAGGTTTAATAACCCCCGCTAGTTGAGGCGCTCCACAAAGAAATCTGCCATGGAGAGGAACAGCTCGCGTGCGTGCGGGTCGAGCTGGACGTCCTCGATGGCGGCCTTAGCCTTGGCGGTCAGGTCGAGCGCGTAGGTGTGGGCGAAATCGATGGAGCCGGTTTCCTGGAAGATCTCCACGGCGCGCGTAAGCTGCGCGGGGTCCTCGGTGCCCGAGGATAGGATTGCCTCGACCTCGTCGTGGTAGCGCTCATCGGACAGGGCGTGCACGGCAACGAGCGTGCGCTTGCCCTCGGTGATATCGGTGCGGAAGTCCTTGTTGGCGGCCTCCTTAGTGCCGACCAAGTTGAGCAGGTCGTCCTGAATCTGAAAGGCAAGGCCCGTGTGCAGGCCAAAGGCGCGCAGCGCTTCGATTTGCTCCTCGTTGCCGCCGCCGATAATGGCTCCGGCGGCAAGCGGCGTCGCTCCGCTGTAAAACGCGGTCTTGTGGGTTGCCATATCCAAGTAATCGTCGACCGAGATGTCAAAGCGCCCGTCGCGGACCCAGCCCAGGTCGAGTGCCTGGCCCTCGATGGTGCGGACGATCATCTCGGTGAGCTCGTGGAGTACGCGCAGCTTTACGTTGGGCTCGAGCGTGGGGTCGTCGAGGACCGTCTTGGTGACCATGGTGAGCGCCAGGTCGCCGCAGTTGATGGCAAGACCCGTGCCCTCGGTAAGGTGCATGCAGGGCTTGCCGCGACGAAGCTGCCCGTTGTCGGCGATGTCGTCGTGGATGAGCGCGCCCGACTGGAAATGCTCGATGGCTGCCGCGGCGCTGCGGGCGCTCTCAAAGCTGCCGCCCACTGCGGTGGCGGCGAGCATGCAGATGAGCGGACGGTGGCGCTTGCCGGCGTTGGCGGTAAATGCCGAGAGCGGGGCATACAGGTAGCGCTCGATATCGGCGGAAGTTGCCTGTCCGTCAAAGAACGTGGCCAGATAGTCGTTGATCTGGTCAAAGTGCTGGGCTAAAAAGCTGGTAAACGGACTGGACACGGGTTCTCGCATTCTTTCTTAGGTTGCATCGTTGCATTATGCAGACAACATATTGCCACATTGGGACATCGCGCGCGGCGGTCGAAGGCGATTGGGGCGCGCCGTCCTCAAATGCAGTTAAGGGGCTCGGCTAGATAAGCCCAAAGTGCTCGAGCGCGGTGACGACGCCATCGTGGTCGATGCTGTCGGTTACATAGTCGGCCTTTTCCTTAAGGAAGTCCGGCGCGTTGCCCATGGCGATGCCGACATCGACCGTTTCCATAAGGGCGACATCGTTGCTTGCGTCGCCAATGCCGTACACGGTGCCGTGGTCGGAGCCCAGGGCGCCAAGTATGGCTTGGATGCCGGCTCGTTTGGTGCACTCGCGGGGTGAGATCTCCGTGACTTCGAGCTCGAGCTCGTTAAAGCAGAGCATTGGTTCGAGTACTTCATCCTGGGCGATGCGGTTGGCAAGTGCCGTGGACATAAGGATCTTGTAGACGCTGTAATGGTCGAGTTGCGAGACGGCATCGCCTACGATGCGCGCGTACCCTTCAGCCTCGGGCGCATCTGCGCTCATGCGAACAACGCGATTGAGGCCCTCAAAGCGAATCACCTCTCCCGATTGCTCAAGATAGGGGGCGAGGCGCTGTAGCAGACCAGGGTTTATGGCTGCATTTCGAACAATGTGCCCCTCGAGTTCGGCGTAACCGCCCGCGAGACACACGACGCCCGCCCACGGTAGCTCGAGCAATTTGGGGTGGATGCAACTGAGGGTACGCCCTGTACAGATAAAGGCCATGTTGCCGTTGGCGACAAACTCGCGAATGGCCTGCGAGACCGCCTCGTTGGGATAGGGGGACAGGTCTCGCTCGTCTTCGGGAAGCTCCTGGGCCACGCGAGGGTCTTGCCAGGCGAGCGTTCCGTCGATATCGAAGAAGCAGATGTCGCCGTGCTTTTGAGCCGCGCTGGCGGCAGGGGAGGTCGAGGTGGCGGGCGCAAATCCCGGCTCGAGGCCCATGATCTGGTCAAAATGCTCTTTAACGCGGGGAACGGAGATACCGATAATCACCTGGGCGGTTTTGCCCGTAATGATGAGGCCTTTGGCGCCCACCGCGACAAAGGACGCGTTATCCGCGACGATGGAAGGGTCTGCGACCTCGACGCGCAGGCGCGTGGCGCAGTTGGTTGCGCCCGCAATATTGCCAACGCCACCTAACAGCTGAATTACCCGCTCGGCGAGGACGTGATCTTGATTGGATTGGCTGTCGGCCTCGTCTTTGGGAGATTGTTCTTTGGCAAAGCCGCTTCCCGTTAAACGATCGATTGCCGCGCGATTGGCGACATGGTCCTCGCGACCCGGCGTCTTGAGGTCATAGATCAAAATGAGGGCTCGAAAGCTAACAAAATAGATAAGGCTAAAGGCAAGGCCGATACCGAGCGCCAAAAGATAGGCACCGGCATGCATGCGCATGAGCGGAATAAAGTTGAAGGCTGCCATCTCCATGAGGCCGCCCGAGAAGATGCCGACGATGCCAAAGAAGTTCATGGTCATGGCAAGGCAGGAGGATAGGACGGCGTAGAGCAAAAAGAGTCCGGGATAGGTGAACATAAAGAGAAACTCGAGCGGTTCGGTGACGCCGCAGACCACCGAGGCGACGATGGCGGGCAAAAGGATGACCTTAAGGCCGGCGCGGCGTTCGGGTTTGGCGGTGAAATAGAATGCTGCCGCGATGGCGGGAAGGCCAAAGAGCTTGCCCCAGCCGGTGGCGGTAAAACCTGCCCAGGGTGCAAGTTCATTTAAAGGGCGCGTGCTATGGGAGAGAATGGGGAGCAGGTTGGTCCACGTGGCGTAAATACCGTCGTGAATGACCAGATTGTCGTAATAGATGGGCATATAGAGCAGGTGGTGCAGCCCCATGGGCTCGAGTGCTCGCTCCAAAAACACAAAGATGCCCACGCCGAAGGGGCCGACGCCTGCAAGTGCGTGGCGCAGCGTTTCGGTCACAGCGTATGCGAAGGGTACGATGGCGGCCGAGATGGCGGCAAGGGCAAACACGGCAAAAAAGCTGATGAGGTAGACCAGTGAGGAACCCGAGAAGGTGCCGAGCCAATCGGGAACCTTGGCATCGTAGAAGCGATCATGGATGGCGACGACGGTTGCCGATACCGCCAGCGGGCCGATAATGCCGGTGTCGAGCGTCTTGATGCCGTCGATGACGGTGATACCGTTGGCGGGGGTCAAAGACGACGGGTACTTAAGTCCAAGGTTGTCTCCGCTCAGCTTGATGATCTCGCTCAAAAAGAAGCAATAGGCAAAATAAGCCACGAGTGCCTCGAGGCAGCAGCGTGCCGGTTGCTTTTGGGCAAGACCGATAGGCAGCGCTACGGCAAAAAGGAGCGGAAGTCGTTTAAAGACCGTCCACGAACCACGCTGGATGATAGTCCAAAAAACGTACCAAGGGGTTCCGTATACGGCGAGGTCGCCGACGATGTCCGCAGTCGTTGCGAGAGCGGAGATGCCGACCATGAGGCCTGATATAGAAAACAGCATGGCGGGCGCGAACATGGCTCCGCCAAAACGTTGGATTTTCTGCAGCATGTTCTGCCTCCCGAATATCGAGGCGCGTTGCGCGTGGTGAAACGTTTAAACAATGGATTCATTGTAGAGGACCAGACGATTGTCGTACCGGCAGTTTTGAGCGAAACCGGTTTGGGCGCGACAGAAACCGTCAACGGTTAAATCCTGTCGCTTTGCCGATAATCGGTTTAAACAACTTCAAGAAATGCTATCGTGCCTAGCCATACATATTCATTAGAGGTGAAGTCATGCCAAAAGCGATTTACGAAGGAATCTACCGCGAGATCCGTTCACGCATCATTAACGGGACTTATGCGTTTCAGGAGATGCTGCCAACCGAAGCCGAGCTGACCGCGGAGTTTGGCTGCACGCGCAATACCGTTCGACGCGCCTTGAGCATGCTGGCCGACCAGATGTTTGTGCAGCCTATACACGGCAAGGGCGTGCGCGTTATTTGGCTCAAGGGCGAAACCGACATGCTGGGCGCACTCGAGGAAGTCGAGTCGTTTGGCGAATTTGCAAAGCGCAACAATGCCGTTGCATCGACGGACGTTAAGTCTTTTGAACATTTGATTTGCACCGAGCAACTCTCTCGTCGCCTGGGTTTTAAGGTTGGCGAGGAGTTGATTCGCGTGGTGCGTGTCCGAAGCCTTAACGGCAATGCGCGCCAAGTAGACCATGGTTACTTTTTGGAGTCAATCGCCAAGGGCCTGACGCCCGAGATCGCCGCAAAGTCAATTTACGACTATCTGGAGCACAAACGCGGCGTCAAGGTGATGGCGAGTCGCCGTACAGTGAGCGTCGAGCTTGCCAACGATGAGGACTGCAGCTATCTTGACCTTGGCAAATACAACTGCGTTGCCGTCATGGAGAGCCAGTCGTACACCTCGGACGGCATCTTGTTCGAGGTCACGCATGCCCGCACGCATCCCGAGATCTTCCACTACCGCGTCAACTCCAAGCGATAGCCGGCTAGCTCGCAGCCTGACGAGACTCATGCCCTCAAAGAGAAAACGCCCGGTCAAACCGACGATGCATCGGCTTGACCGGGCGTTTTCTCTGCATTCGATAACAAATAATTGTTTATACAAAACTTGTCAAGTATCAAGTTGAAATTACCGTTCACCGAAGTTTTTCTACCGCTCTAGTAATACTTGTTCAAACAACTAGCCAAATAGCGTATCGTACAAATCAGCAAAAGGGGCAAAGTCCCCGAGCCAATCTCCGAAGGCGACGGCAAAGGGTGCCGCCACGGTGTGAAAGGGTGGATTGTAATGAAGAACGAAATGAGCAGAAGGCAGTTCCTGGGCTTTGCTGGTTCCGCGGCTGCGGTTCTTGGTCTGGGTCTCGTGGGCTGCGGTGGTTCTGCCGGCTCCGGCTCCTCTGCTTCTGGTGACGCTGCCGAGGTCTACTTCCTCCAATTCAAGCCCGAGGTCGACAAGGAGTGGAAGGAGATCGCCAAGGCCTATAAGAAGGAGAAGGGCGTCGAGGTCAAGATCGTGACCGCCGCCTCCAACACCTACGAGGAGAAGCTCAAGTCCGAGATGTCCAAGAGCTCCGCTCCGACCCTGTTCCAGGTCAACGGCCCCACCGGTCTTAAGAACTGGAAGGATTACTGCGCCGACCTGTCCGATACCAAGCTCCGCGGTGAGCTCATTGACGACTCCCTGGCTCTGCAGTCCGACGGCAAGGATCTGGGTATCGACTGGGTCCAGGAGAGCTACGGCATCATCTACAACAAGCAGCTGCTCGAGAAGGCTGGTTACAAGGCCGAGGACATCAACTCCTTCGACAAGCTGAAGGCTTGTGCCGACGACATCCAGGCCCGCAAGGACGAGCTTGGTGTTGAGGGCGCCTTCACTTCCGCTGGCATGGACGACTCCTCCAGCTGGCGCTACACCACCCACCTCGCCAACCTCCCGCTCTACTACGAGTTCGAGAAGGAGCACAACCAGGAGGACGACGAGATCAAGGGCGAGTATCTCGACAACTTCAAGCAGATTTTCGACCTGTACATCACCGACTCCACCTGCGATCCTTCGCAGCTTGCCTCCAAGACCGGCGACGACGCCACAAACGAGTTCGCAACCGGCAAGGCCGTCTTCTATCAGAACGGTTCTTGGGCCTACGCTGACCTCACCAAGGCTGGCATGACCGACGATCAGATTGGCATGATGCCCATCTACATCGGTGTCGACGGCGAGGAGAACCAGGGCCTGTGCTCCGGCGGCGAGAACTACTGGTGCGTCAGCTCCCAGGCTTCCGAGGATGCCCAGAAGGCCACCGAGGACTTCATGTATTGGTGCGTCACTTCTGACACCGCCACCAGCATCATCGCTGACAAGATGGGTCTGACTGCCCCGTTCAAGAGCGCTAAGGAGACCACCAACGTCTTCTCGCAGCAGGCCGTTGCCATGGCCAAGGACGGCAAGAAGACCGTCGCTTGGGACTTCGTTTACATCCCCTCTGAGGAGTGGAAGAAGAACCTCAAGCAGGCTCTGATTGCCTATGCTGCCGACAACAGCAAGTGGGACGGCGTCAAGAACGCCTTCGTCGATGGCTGGAAGACCGAGAAGGCTGCTTCCGAGTAAGCAGTTGCTGCCCAAGCTATCTGATTAGCGACAGGGGGCGGGCAGACGTTGGTTTGCCCGCCCCCTGCATATTGAAAGGACCCTTCTATGGGCAAAGCACTCAAGCGCTGGTGGCCGCTCTTTATGCTGCCCACGTGTCTGGCGTTTATGATCGGGTTCGTGATTCCCTTTATCCAGGGTTTCTATCTCTCGTTCTGCCAGTTTATTACCATCAACAACACGCACTTTGTCGGTATCGAGAACTACGTGCGCGCACTGTCCGATCCGCAGTTTGCCACGTCGTTCTTCTTTACCGTGGCGTTTGCCTTCCTGTCGACGGTGCTCATCAACGTGATCGCCCTCGCCATCGCGCAGGCGCTCACCCGCAAAGCGCTCAAGGGCACCAACATCTTCCGTACGATCTTCTTTATGCCTAACCTGATCGGCGGCATCGTGCTGGGCTACATCTGGCAGATTCTGATTAACTGCCTGCTCTCCAACGTGGGCGCCCAGCTCATCGCCCTTAACTCTGCTGCTGGCTTCTGGGGCCTTATCATCCTGACCCTGTGGCAGCAGGTCGGCTACATGATGATCATCTACATCGCTGGTCTGCAGTCCATTCCGTCCGACTACATCGAGGCCGCCAAGGTCGACGGTGCCACGGCATGGCAGACGTTTTGGAAGGTTAAGATCCCTAACCTGATGCCGACCATCACTATCTGCCTGTTCCTGTCCATCACCAACGGCTTTAAGCTGTTCGACCAGAACCTCGCCCTTACCGGCGGCGCTCCCGCGCACTCCACCGAGATGCTCGCCCTGAACATCTACAACACGTTCTATTCGCGTGCCGGTATCGCATGGCAGGGCATCGGTCAGGCCAAGGCGGTTATCTTCTGCATCCTGGTCGTAGCCATCTCCATGATTCAGCTTAAGGCCACGAGGTCCAAGGAGGTGCAGCAGTAATGAAACGCGATAAGGTTATCAACCGCGCGCTCTCGATTTTCTTTACGATTCTGTCGCTCGCGTGGATCTACCCCGTGTTCATGATTGCGCTCAATTCCTTTAAAAAGGCAACTGCAATCAGCACCACCACGGCATTCGATCTGCTCACGCCCGAGACGTTCAACGGCCTCGCAAACTACATGCATGCCCTTAACGAGCAGGGCTTTGCCTCGGCATTTATGTACTCGCTCATCATCACGGTCACGTCGGTCGTGCTGATCTTGGTGTGCTGCTCCATGTGTGCTTGGTACGTAGTGCGCGTCAACAGCAAGATCTCGAACTTCTTCTATTACCTGTTCGTGTTTTCGATGGTCGTACCGTTCCAGATGCTCATGTTCACGCTGTCCAATTTGGCGGACCGCATCGGCTTCAACACGCCGTTCAACATCTGCTTTATCTACCTCGGCTTTGGCGCGGGCCTGGCGGTCTTTATGTTCGCCGGCTTTGTAAAGAACATTCCGCTCGAGATCGAAGAGGCGGCCATGATCGACGGCTGCAACCCGGTCCAGGTGTTCTTTAAGATCGTCCTTCCCATCATGAAGCCCACCTATCTTTCGGTCGGCATCCTCGAGACCATGTGGGTCTGGAACGACTATCTTCTGCCCTACCTTACGCTCGACTCCACCAAGTACAAGACCATTCCTATTTTGATCCAGTACTTCCGCGGCGGCTACGGCCACGTCGAGCTCGGCCCCATGATGGCCTGCATCATGATGGTCGTTATCCCCATCGTCATCATGTACATCCTCTGCCAGAAGTACATCATCGACGGCGTGGTGGCAGGTGCCGTCAAGGGCTGATGCCGTAACTGTTTTGCAAGTTTCTGCGGCGCCCCTCAGCGTGGCGCCGCATATCGAAAGGTAGAGACATGGCCGAGATCGTTCTCAAACATGTTCAGAAGGTGTATCCCAACAACGAGTCCAAAAAGAAGGGCTTCTTTGGCAAAAAGAAGAAGACCGAGGAGAAGAAGCACAACCTCAAGGTTACCGAGGACGGTGTGCTCGCTGTAGAGGACTTCAACCTCACCGTTCACGACCAGGAGTTCATCGTCCTCGTTGGCCCCTCTGGCTGCGGTAAGTCCACGACGATGCGCATGGTCGCCGGCCTGGAGGACATCACCTCGGGCGATGTGCTCATCGACGGCAAGCGCGTCAACGACGTCGCTCCTAAGGACCGCGACATCGCCATGGTGTTCCAGAGCTACGCTCTGTACCCCAACATGACGGTGTACGAGAACATGGCGTTTACGCTTGAGCTCAAGAAGGTTCCCAAAGACGAGATCGACCGCAAGGTTCGCTCCGCTGCCGAGATCTTGGGTATCACCGAGTACCTCGACCGTAAGCCCAAGGCGCTTTCGGGCGGCCAGCGCCAGCGCGTCGCCATCGGCCGCGCCATCGTGCGTGACCCCAAGGTCTTCCTGATGGACGAGCCGCTGTCCAACCTGGATGCCAAGCTCCGTAACCAGATGCGTGCCGAGCTCATTAAGCTACGTCACGAAATCAAGGGCACCTTCATCTACGTTACTCACGACCAGACCGAGGCCATGACCCTTGGCGACCGCATCGTGGTCATGAAGGACGGCGTTGTCCAGCAGATCGCCACGCCGCAGGAGGTCTTCAACCATCCCGCGAACATCTTCGTCGCCGGCTTCATCGGCGTGCCGCAGATGAACTTCTTCGATGCCCAGCTGGTGCGCTCGGGCAACGGCTTTACCGTCAAGACCGAGGATATGAACGTGGCGCTCGCCCCCGAGACTTGCGCTCAGCTTGCCCTCAACTGGGACGGCGGCGACGTGAAGGAGATTACGGCCGGCGTGCGTCCCGAGCAGATCCTGCTTGCCGACAAGGGCGAGGAGGGCGCGCTCCAGGGTACCGTCGAGGTGACCGAGCTCATGGGTTCGACCGAGCATGTCCACGTGACCGCTCCCGATGGCCAGTTTGTCCTGATTATCCCCGTCGTCGACCTCGAGGCCAAGGGCACGCTCAAGGCTGGCGACACCATCTGGTTCAAGTTCGAGAAGAACGCGACCCACCTCTTCGATAAGGTCTCTGGCAAGAACCTTATCTAGGCCCGGTGCAACCAGGCCCTTCCTTTGGGCGACTGCGGTATTGCCATCCTTTTGCCGCGGTCACATATAAGGCTCCCCTCCCGTCCACTGGGCGAGAGGGGAGCCTTTCTTTGTGCTGGGATTGTCTGACCGGTCGTTTGTCTCGATCTGTAACAGCTGGGGCCGTTTTTACCGAGTAGCTGTTACAGATCGAGATTCTTCGGTCGAGTCGGGTCACAGGATAACGTGCGGGCACAAAAAACGGAGCCGTGTTGCCACGACTCCGTTTCTCAAGAGGATGGGTAAGGGAAGTGAAATTAGTTCAGGTGCCAGATCTCGTCGTTGTACTGGGAGATGGTGCGGTCGGACGAGAAGGTGCCGGCGTTGGCGATATTGATGAGCGTCTTGCGCATCCAGGCGTCCAGGTCCTCGTAGTCGGCCAGCACGCGCTCCTTGGTCTGGATGTACTCCTCAATGTCGAGCAGGGCCATAAACCAGTCCTTGCCCTTAATGTCGTCGTGCAGGCGCTGCAGGCGCTCGGCATTGCCGGTCGCCATAAAGGCCGGGTTGGTGATGAAGTCCACCAGCAGTTTAATGCCAGGCTTGCGGTAGAGCATACCGGCGTCATAGGTGCCGTTGGCATAGAGCTGCTCGACCTGTTTGGAAGAGGCGCCAAAGGTATAGATGTTCTCGTCGCCCACGAGCTCGGCAATCTCCACGTTGGCACCGTCGAGCGTGCACAGGGTTAGGGCGCCGTTGAGCATGAACTTCATGTTGGAGGTGCCGCTCGCCTCCTTGGAGGCCAGGCTGATCTGCTCGGAGATGTCAGCGGCGGGGATCACGCGCTCGGCGGCGGTGACGTTGTAGTTCTCGATCATGACAACCTGCAGGTAGGGAGCCACGTCGGGGTCGTTTGCAATCCACTGCGACAGCGTCAGGATCAGATGGATGATGTCCTGCGCGATAGTGTAGGCAGGCGCCGCCTTGCCGCCAAAGATGATGGTGACGGGGTGCTTAGGCCTGTTGCCGTTCTTGATATCGAGGTACTTCCAGATGATGTAGAGCGCGAGCATCTGCTGGCGCTTGTACTCGTGGATGCGCTTGACCTGGACGTCGATGATGGCGTTGGAGGGAATGGTCACACCCTGCTCGAGCGCCATGAACTGGCGCATGATGGTCTTGGCCTCGACCTTGGTGGCGGCCAGGCGCTCAAGAACGTCCTTGTCGTCAGCGAACTTGGCGAGTTTGCTCAGATCGCCGGTGCTGCGCCAGTCGGTGCCGATCACATCGTCGAGCAGGCTGGCGAGCGCGGGGTTGGCCCCATGGATCCAGCGGCGGAAGGTGATGCCGTTGGTCTTGTTGGAGAACTTCTCGGGATAGATCTCGTAGAACGGATGAAGCTCGGTGTCCTCCAGGATCTTGGTATGGAGGGCGGCTACGCCGTTGATGGAGAAGCCAAAGTGGATGTCCATGTGGGCCATGTGGACGGTGTCGTGCTCGTCGATGATGGCAACGCGCGGGTCATCGTGCTCGGCCTTTGCGATCTCATCGAGCTTGACGATAATGTCGGCGATGACAGGGGAGACCTTCTGCAGGCTGGCGAGCGGCCACTTCTCGAGCGCCTCGGCAAGAATCGTGTGGTTAGTGTAGGCGACCATGGAGCGTACGATGGTCACGGCCTCGTCAAACTCGATGCCATGCTCGGTGGTGAGCAAGCGAATGAGCTCGGGGATGACCATGGTGGGGTGCGTGTCGTTGATCTGGACAACGGTGTAATCGGCCAGATCGTGCAGGTTGCTGCCGCGCTCGACGGCCTCGTCGATCAGGAGCTGGGCGGCGTTGCTCACCATGAAGTACTCCTGATAGATGCGAAGTAGGCGGCCCTGCTCATCGGAATCGTCGGGGTAGAGGAACAAGGTGAGGTTCTTGGCGATCTCGGTCTTGTCGAAGTCGATGGAGCTGCCGGGGACCAGGCCGTCGTCGACGCTCGCCAGGTCGAACAGGCGCAGGCGGTTCTTGGTGGGCTGGCCGTAACCGGGCACATCGATGTTGACGAGCTTGGAGGTAACGGCAAAATCGCCGAACTCGACGGTGTAGGAGCGGTCATCGTCGACTAGGATGTCCTGCTCACCGAGCCACTCGTCGGGGACGGCCTTCTGCTGGTTGTCGACAAAGCGCTGACGGAACAGACCGTAGTGATAGTTGAGGCCCACGCCATCGCCGGTCAAGCCCAGCGTGGCGATGGAATCCAGGAAGCATGCGGCCAAGCGGCCCAGGCCGCCGTTGCCGAGTGACGGCTCGACCTCGAATTCCTCGATTTTGTTGAGGTCGTGGCCTGCGGCGGTGAGCTGGTCCTTAACCTCGTCGTAGATGCCGAGGTCGATCATGTTGTTGATGAGCAGCTTGCCGATCAAAAATTCGGCGGAAATGTAATAGAGCTTTTTCTTGCCGTTGTTGAGCGGGCGGGCGGCGGAGCGCTCCTGCACGAGTTTGACCAGTAGCTTGTAAATGCGACGGTCGTCGAGCTGCTCGAGCGAGGTGCCAAAAGACTGCTCGGCGAGTTCCATGAGGTTAATTTGGGGCATGGTTTCTCCTGCGATGGGTTGTTTCATGTCTGCAATTCATAAGAAGCCCGCGCGAGGGGATTGGGGTGGCCTCGCGCGGGAAAAGCAAGCGCGTCCGCACGGTGGGGGGGGTCGGGCGCGGTAGCTCCTATTGAGGAAGCTCGATTTCGGCTTCCGATGGGATGCGGAAGTAGGTCTCGGTCCAGTCGGTGAGTTTGTGCTCGAGCTCGCGGGTGATGGCGCCGTCGAGCATGCGCCAGGTCCAGTTGCCGCCCAGCGTGGCAGGGGTGTTGATGCGCGCCTCGTTGCCCAAGTTGAGCAGATCCTGCATGGTGTAGATGCACGTGTCGCTCACGCTGGCGGCGATGGTGCGATTGAGTGCATCTGCCATGGGTTCGCCGGCCTGCTGATGGGTGTACAGGGCTGCCTGCTCGCGCTGACGCGGGGTGGCCGTTCCCTCAAACCAACCGCGCGCCGTCTCGTTATCGTGGGTGCCCACATAGGCGACGGTGTTGGCGATGTAGTTATGCGGCAGGTAGTACGAGTTGGTGCCCTCAAAGGCAAACTGCAGGATCTTCATGCCGGGGAAGCCCGAGTTGTCGCGCATGTCGATGACGCCGGGGGTGAGGAAGCCCAGGTCCTCGGCGATGATGGGCAGTGTGCCGAGCTTTTCCTCGAGCGTCTTGAAGAACTTAAGGCCGGGACCCTGCGTCCACGAACCGTAGGACGAATCGGGCGAGGAGAACGGCACCTCCCAATAGGCCTCGAAGCCGCGGAAGTGATCCAGGCGGATGACGTCGTACATGTCGAGGGCGGCGCGAATGCGGCCCTCCCACCAGGAGAAGCCATCGGACTCCATAGCGTCCCAGTCGTAGATGGGGTTGCCCCAGTACTGGCCGGTGGCCGAGAACTGGTCGGGCGGCGTGCCGGCGACGCTCACGGGATTGCCGGCGGCGTCGATCTTAAAGAGCTCAGGCGTCGCCCACATCTCGACGGAGTCACGCGAGACATAGATGGGCAGGTCGCCGATGATGAGAATGTCGCGCTCGTTGGCATAGGCCTTGAGGCGGCTCCACTGGCGATCGAAGAAGTACTGCGTCATCTGGTGGTAGAGCATACGCGCCGGATGGTCGGCGCAGACCTTGGCGGAAGCCTCACCGCGGGTGCGGAGCTCCGCGGGCCACTCCCAAAACGCCTTGAGACCGCACTCCTCTTTGACGGTCATGAACTCACAGTAGGGGATGAGCCAGTCCTCGTTGGCTTGGATAAAGTCATCGAAATCGGCCGGCTTGTCGGCAGCAAAGCGCTCGGCGGCGCGGTCGAGAATCTGACGGCGGCCGCCAAAGATGGCACCGTAGTCGACATTGCTGGGGTCGGATCCCAGATACACGCCATCGATATCGCGCTGCTCCAGATACCCTGCCTCGATAAGCTCGGCAAAGTCGATAAAGTTGGGGTTGCCTGCGCGGGCCGAGAACGACTGATAGGGCGAATCGCCATAGCTGGTCGTCGTAAGGGGCAGAATCTGCCAGTAATGTTGTTTGCACGAGGCGAGAAAATCGACGAAGTCGTAGGCATTCCAGCCAAAGCCGCCGATTCCGTATGGTCCGGGCAGAGATGAGACGGGCATGAGGACGCCGCTTGCACGCTCCATGAATGCGCTCACCAACCTTCTTGTTGTGGGGTCGGCCTGCCGATGGGTGTGCAGTCCGCCTCCGATGTTCTGATTCGATACGCCTATTGTAAAACATGTTGTTTAAACATGTACAGGCAAGATAAAAAAGTTGGTCGATTTTCGGCGAATGGTTACATGCCATGAAAAAGCCCCGACCTCACAACGTGAGATCGGGGCAAGAGCGGTATGTAGGTTTTTGCTACTCGGCGTCGGCGAAGCCGTTGGGGTTGTGGCTCTGCCAGTTCCAGCTATCGCGGCACATGTCCGCGATGTCGTACTGGGCCTTCCAGCCCATCATGCGCTCGGCCTTGGAGGCATCGCACCAGTTGGCAGCGATGTCGCCGGCGCGGCGCTCGCGGATCACGTAGGGCAGCTCCTTGCCACAAGCCTTGGAGAAGGCGGCGACGACCTCGAGTACCGAGGTGCCGGTGCCGGTGCCCAAGTTAAAGATCTCGACGCCGGTCTTGCCGTTCATCCAGTTAAGGGCGGCAACGTGACCAGAGGCCAGATCGCACACGTGGATGTAGTCGCGCACGCCGGTGCCGTCGGGGGTGGGGTAGTCGTTGCCAAAGACCTGAACGGCCTCGAGCTTGCCCACGGCGACCTGGGCGACATAGGGCACCAAGTTGTTGGGGATGCCCTTGGGGTCCTCGCCGATCAGGCCCGACGGATGAGCGCCGATGGGGTTGAAGTAACGGAGCAGCACGACGTCCCACTCGGGGTCGGCGGTGTGGACGTCCATAAGGATCTGCTCGATCATCCACTTGGTCCAACCATAGGGGTTGGTCGCGGGCTTCTTAGGATCCTCCTCGGTGACGGGCGGGTTGTCCGGGTCGCCGTAGACGGTCGAGGAGCTCGAGAAGATGATGGACTTGCAGCCATGGTTGCGCATGACGTCGATGAGCACCAGGGTGTTCTCGATGTTGTTGTGGTAGTACTCGACGGGCTTGCTCACCGACTCGCCGACGGCCTTAAAGCCGGCAAAGTGGATGACGCGGTCGATCTGATGGGTATCGAAGATCTTGTTCATCGCGTCGCGGTCGAGCACGTTGGCCTCGTAGAAGGTGAGGTTCTTGGCGGCCTCGTCGCCCACGATGGTCTTGACGCGGTCGACGGCGACGGAGCTGGAGTTGGAAAGATCATCGACGATGACGACCTGGTAGCCACCTTCGAGCAGCTGAACGACGGTGTGCGAGCCGATAAAGCCGGCGCCACCGGTAACGAGGACGCAGGTGTCTTTGGGGTCGAGTGCTTTGGACATGTAGTCTCCTATCGAATCAGGAACACTTCTTCAGGGGAGTATAGCGCAGGCAGGGACGCCCAAATCGTGCGCTGTGGGAAAAGCAGAGGATTGTGCTAACGTACTCATAGAAGAGCTTGCGTACGCATAACCTGATCTTTGGCATTTGCTTACGGGCCGCTGACCTTGTAGTTTCCTGCCGTTCGTGGAAATCGTTGGGACGCGCCATATGTACGCTAATATGTATGAGTTGAGCGACATATAAATAAACATGTAACGGAGTACATATGTCACCAAACAGCGATTCCATCCTTTCCCAGGAGCTCTCGCGCCGCACTGCCCTCAAGGCCCTGTTCGGCGCCGCTTCTGCGGCAGTTCTTTTTGGCCTGCCCGCTCGCGCCCATGCGGCGGAGGCTTCCAAAGAAACTACCGATAAACTGAATGCCGCCCAGGCCCAGCTCGACGAGGTTCAGGCCCAGCTCGACAGCATCGCAAATGAGTATGCGGCGCTGGCCAACAAGAATGCCCAGACCCTCAACGACATCGAGAATGTCCAGGGCAAGATTGACGACACGCAGGCCCAGATCGATGAAAAGAAGGCCGAGCTCAAGAAGAAGCGCAACGACCTTTCCGATCGCGTGGCCGCCAGCTACAAGTCCGGCGGCACGAACATCCTGTCGCTGCTGCTGGCCTCTGGCTCGTTTGAGGAACTCGTCGCCAACGCGCATTACGTTGAAAAGATCAACAAGAGCGACCGCGATGCCATCGAGGATATCCAGACGATTCAGGCTGAGCTCGACGCACAGAAGACCGAACTCGAAGCACAAAAGGCCGACCTGGAGAAACTCAAGGACCAGCAGACGGCTCAGATGCAGGATATGCAGGCCAAGCAGCAAGAAGTCCAGACCGTGCTGAACGGTCTTTCCGACGACGTCAAGGAGCTCATGGCTCAGCGCGATTCCGAGATTCTCGCTGCCGCCCAGGCTGAGGAGGCTGCCAGGAAGGCCGCCGCTGCCGCGGCCGCCGCGAACAAGAACAATTCCTACTCGGGTGGTTCAAGCTCGGGTGGCGGATCGTATGCGCCCGGAACCCCGCAACAGAATGCCGGCTCGGGCAAACAGCAGGCCGTCGTCAACGCGTGCTACTCCACGCCTTCGCCGGGCCAGAACTGGTGCGCGGCGTGGGTTACCAATGTCTTCCGTAACGCCGGCGTTGGCTACTTTGGCGGTAACGCGTGCGATATGTTTAACGCATGGTGCTATAGCTCCGACCGCTCGGCGCTGCAGGTGGGCATGATCGTGGCCGATTCCTCGCACAGCGGCACGGGTGCTCCGGGCCTTATCTACGGTCATGTGGGTATCTATGTTGGCGGCGGCATCGTTATGAGCAACGAGGGTGCCATTACGTCTAAGTCGCTTGATTCGTTCATCAGCTTTTATGGTACTGGCTCTGGCGTGCGCTGGGGCTGGCTCGGCGGTATTGCGCTGTCGTAAAGCCGACTGGGCCGCGTGCCCGCCCGCAATATATTTGATTGCCTGCTCGGGCAGTCCTGCGCAAGACGAAGGCCACATTAAGTGGCCTTCTTTGCGTGCGGAACTC
>OFMO01000757.1_pt1 | contig 24355 bp, 28 predicted proteins | sample 1541821 | NCBI WGS metagenome assembly OFMO01 (sample SAMN04209253, study PRJEB22552) | human gut metagenome | biome: gut; material: feces | host: Homo sapiens | place: USA: Oklahoma | reverse complement strand
AAGCAGTAATAACTCTTGTGTTTTGTATAACTTTTATTTTTCAAACACGCTCTAGAGCGTGTTTGAAAAATCATATCTTCAGAAATGGCAATACACATAGCTTTTTAGTAAAATTCTTTTTATCACAAATTCGTTGTACCTTCTTAAATTACATGCGTCATCCCCAAATTCTCCCAACCATATTCTGATTAAACTAAATCTAGCCAAAGATAGCCCTCTGAAGGCGAATAAATCCCTATCTGTGACCTCGGAGCAAGAGAAAATACCGAATGAGGTATTTTCCTCGCCACGATTAAAGTCACAGATAGGGATTTATTTGCCTTTAAAGGGTGTCTCTTATTCAAACGAAATCAGAATTAAAAATACTTTCTTGTTCCCCACAATCCCGCTTTCTTTAATTCAATATACTGCTGGTAGGCATCTTCTAATATTTGCCGCTCATTAGGGAAGCGAAGCAAATGATATGCTTCGTGGTACTTATAGTAGCCGGAATCTTCAAAATATTCTTCTTTCTGAGGTTTGGAGTAATAGCTGTCCGCCATCATTAAATACCAGTGTACCTGCTTTACAACTACATCGTGTGCGGTATTAAATGTATACTGGCTCTTTCCTACGTACTTTATTGCAGAAGCCTTTACTCCTGTCTCTTCGTGAACTTCTCTTAAGGCAGTTTCTTTATATTCTTCCCCTGCCTCCACTGTTCCTTTTGGAAGAACCCATCCGTCATATCTGTTTTTATAATTCTTATATAACAGAAGTATCTTTCCCCGAAATATTACAACACCACCGCAGCTTGTCGCCTTAATCATTGTTCTATCCTCCTGTGCTGACAATTCTGGTGTGTTCTACACTTACATTAAGTATACCAAATCGACAGAAGGTTTGCAACAGAAGCCTTTTACATGTATTATCAGTTTATTCCTTTAAAAGCTCCTTAATATATTTTTTCATATCATCTATCCGATTTTGGGACAGTAAAAAGGAGAGTGCCTGTAAATGATTATTCATATCATGATTTTGCCTGCGAAGAAGAATATTTTGTTCCTGATATTGTTTGTAAATAAATATTTGTTTTTCAATTCGCTTCTTTTTTTCTTTATTAACCCGAATCTGTTTTAAGATGACTGGAATTTGAGTCACCGCATGCAAAAATAAAAGGCTTAAAACAAATAGAATAAAAAACAAGAGAATCCAGCCGGTCATTCCGAATAATTCAGGTAAAAAGATAAGAAATCCATTTGTACATAATACAGGAAGCAGAATCATTTCCACAAACGTTGTGAGATGAATAAACCGAATATATCTTTTCCATAATAGAGGAAAGAGAAAGTTAAATGCTATTTCGGCAAGGGCAGCAGGTAAAAAGAAAATAAGTATAGTAGATACTTTTTGATTAGGAACATTAATATACGGGGTATAGTGAAGACCGAATAATTTTTCGCAGATTCCTTTCCAGTAAAGAGAACAAATAACAATCTCTAAGATACCATCAAAGAAAACCAGGATAAAAAACAGCGATAATTTTTTTAAGAAAGATTCTTTGGTAAATAAAAAAATTGTGATGAGAAGAGCGAGGTAAAAAAGAAAGCTTCTCATTCCAGACTGTACATTGGCTGTTGCAATTTCATATAGAAAAGGAATAAATAGAAAAAGAAAACTAAAAAGGTAATACATAAATTCTCGAATACGCAAGGGCAGAATCTGCCCAATGGCAAAACTTAATGAGAATCCTATAAAAAGCTGAACGGCTGCTACAATATAAATATAAACTGGTGTAAAATCAAACATTTGGTTTAAAGTCATAAAAAATCCTTTCTTTACCATTTTAATCGTTAGAATTAGAGCGTGTTTGAAAAATCATTCCTGCAATCTGCATACCTCAATCTGCAAAAAGCATTTTTCAAATATATTCCAAGATAAAACATATTCGTTTGCGGTGGTATTATAAAAGATAACGAAGCATTATACGAGATTCAAAAATATTTCCCCGATCTTCCCACTCACAAAATCCATCATAAGATTTTACAATCTCTTCAATGATAGATAATCCAAATCCATGAGAAAGGGAATCTGATTTTGTTGTTTTTCTTGCTAATGAGTTAAAAATCAAGGCTGTTTCCTTTGTATTTTGCATGAAGATAATTAAGAAATCCCCCTTATAATCAATTGATAATTCAATTTTAGGATTTAACGAGGAAGCCATCTGGCAACTTTCTATGGCATTATCAAGTAAATTTGAAAACAGACTAATTAAAACAGAAAAAGAAAAATCATTCTTTTCAGGAAACAAAATCGTATATTCAAAAGAAATATTATGTTGGATACATTCTGATTTTTTGCTTTGTAAAATACCATCAACGATAGAGTTGGTACAGCAAATGATATCGGTATCTTTAAGAGGAATCTGTTCACCAAGTATTTTTTGTGCAGTTGTTAAATCATTTTGCTCTAAAAGTATGTAAAGTTCTTTCAATTTTTGGGTAAAATTATTTTTATGAAGTTTGAGCTGCTTATGAGTAAACTGTTCTATTTCGCGTTGCTGCTTTGAACTTTCTTCTGTAGTTTCTAACGTAGAAAGAGAAGTTCCTGTCCGGTGTTCTCTTAAAGATGCAAGAAAGATATTTAGTGGGAAAATAAGAAGAATCGCATAAGAAATCATCATGCATAGGAATGAGCGAGGTGACTTAGCGGAACAAAAATAAAATAGAACCACAGATTCTGAACAGGCAATAAGAATTGAAAGAAAAATCATATCTTTTTTATGCATCATTAAAGCTCTCCTTTCGCTTCTTCATTTGTAAAATACATCCCATCTGCCCATATACATCTGGCAAATGTCTTTTTTAAACTTTCGTAACAAGTTCTGCTGACTGGAACAGAAGTATCGTTTGATAAGATAGCATGGTGACGGTCTAAATTAACGATGTGCCGTCCATTTACGATATAGCTTCGGTGAGATGGACAAAACCAGGGACATAAACGTTCTAAAAGAGAATCCATCTTTTCTGGTGTCTGATAGATTGTATCTGCGGTATGAATATTTGTAGTACGCATAATTCGTTCTAAATATAAAATCTTACTTTGTGCAATACGAATATGCTGCTGATTTGATTGGATAATCAAATAGTACTGATTTATCTTTGCTATCTGCTGTATGGCCTTTTTTAATGCGGTTGAAAGATAGGTATCTATATCTTTCTTTAAAATATAGTAAATATGTGATGTCTCATAAACAGAGGTAAAATAGTTTGTATAATTTGTAATATATATAATCTGACAGTCTGGATGCCAGGCGTTAATCTGTTTTGATGCCTCAATTCCAGAGGAAACATCAAATTCGATGTCCATAAAGATAATATCAAACAGCTTGTTTTCATTATGAATAGAAAATAGTATATCTTTTATGTGATAAAATACAGAAACTTCCGCTTCAATAGGGCAGCATTGTTTTACTTTTTCTGAGATTTCCTGCGCGGTAATCTCATTGTCATCACAGACAGCAATTGAAATCATAAAATAGTCCTTTCATGTAAAATACATTTTTTATTAAAAAATATATCATTGTTTTTAAATGATGTATATATTATATAATACTTTTTCTTATTTACAAGCAGGGAATATAGAAAATGTGGTTGTTCAAGACATAAAATTTACATTTCGTGCAATAGTACTTGAAAAATATGAGAAAAAACATATAATACAGAATGTACTTTGCATTTTGCATAACCCCGTCGAAAGTGAGTATGTTCTTTGGTTTTTCGCTTTCGACGGGCTTTTCTTTATCATTTTATACTATAGAGATTTCATATTATCGTAAGAAATGAGGTTGTGGATATGAAATATACCGTAAATTTGGGCATATAGATTGCAAGAATATTTTTTCAAACACATATTAAAGATATGTGGAAAGTTCTTTTCGTAGATTTTCCTCTAATCGAATCAGTTTTTCTGTTATTTTTTTAGAAATCACATCGGCCATGGCATATTGATTTAGATATTTATTTAAAGATTTAATTCCCATATTACATCCATCGGTAATAAGGTTAGCCACTGTTTTATCACTTTCATCGATTCCCATTTTGACATTTGTTTTGATAAAAGACATGCCTTTTGCAATCGGATCGGGTTCTTTTTGTTCTTCTTTGTGATAATTAAGCAGGGAATGAATCTCTGATTCTAATTCTTCGTGTGCATTTCTGCTCTTAGTTAGAATCTCATTTAATTTTGTATCTTCAACCTTTTCTAAAATTTCATTAATTGAAGAAATCGCCATCTTTGTTCCTGCATCACATTCTCTTAAAAGTTTTGTAGTATCTGTCAGTTTTTTTGTATCTGATTCCATAGTAATCTCCTTTAAAAAATCTAAAATTTAGTACTCATAGTATGTATAGAAAGAGCGAAAATATTCTGTTTTGTTAATGGAGATACACTAAAAATATTAGATAAGAATTATTCTATAAGTATTTCATGAAAAATGAGCGTAGCGTTTCTTTATTTTATTTCATTCAATGTAATTTGCAATGTAATTCGAAACACAAAAAAATAGAAACACAAAATTTACTATAAATCTTGTCTTTCTATTTTATCTGTTTGCATACCGCTTGTTCAGATTTTTAGTACTTTCTTAATTTGTGCTGTCAGTTTGGCCGAATCATTTTGTCCTAAATAATTCATACGGTATGTATGTTCCGCAGTTCCTCTATCGACAAAAACTCGTCCGCTAGCTGTATCAATGACTAGTCCGCTGTTTCCAGTGTATATAATCAGATTTTCACCATGACCGGTAAAAGATTCATGAGGGATGAAACTGTACCAGGTACAATGGTAGGAATAATCTTCGAGAATTTCCATAATTCTTCTGTATTCTACAGAACTTGCAGACAAAGAAAAGGACGATATATTCGTGTCATTGTCTGACAGGCTGACAGTCATTGCCGTATCTGTTTCTTGTCGAAGTACTTTGCGAAGAGGCAGCGGCCAGAGCATGATTATGGAAAATATAATAATCATGACTGAGGCAACAACCAAAGTACGTTTTAAATATTTATTCATAAATACCTCCACCCTTTTTATTTTATTATATCGCCTTGTTGTTTTATGGTCAACATACCGATAGACGATTAATGTAGGAAATCAAGAGAAGAATGTATAATAATAAAAAAGTGCTGGAAGAAAAAAATCTGTTCGCAAAGAAAAAATTATCTGTCGGAACATCTAAATTTCTGTTATAATTTATAAAAAACTATGATTTACTAAGGAGGAACACAAATGAATCGAGCACAAAAAGCGGCAGAGTATCATCAGAAAGGTTATAACTGTGCGCAGGCAATTGTCTGTGCATTTTGCGATAAGGTAGGCCTTGATGAAAAAACAGCATTTAAAGTGTCAGAAGGATTAGGGCTGGGTGTCAGTGATACTTATGGTACCTGCGGCGCAGTTACTGGTATGGCACTTGTTATGGGTATGGCTAATAGTTGTGGAAATCTTGAAGTGCCAACTTCAAAAGCGGCTACTTATCAGAAAGTACGAGAATTAAATGAGATATTTCGTAAGAAAAACGGATCGACAATCTGTCGGGAATTGAAAGGGATGGATACCGGTAAAGTACTTCGTTCCTGTCCTGGCTGTATAGAAGATGCAGCCAACATATTGTCTGAAAAATTAGGCGAATAGTATATTTTATTAATAAAATTAACTAAAAATAAGCTTTTTTATAATTTTCTCTTGCAAAGCACTTAAATATGTGATACTATTCGAAACGTGACAAGGGTGTCTAAAGTATAACAATTATACTTTAGGCGCCTTTTTTGTTTTCCGGAAGAGATTTAGCAAATTAAAATGATGAATCATCAGAAAAAAAGAGAAGAAAGGACTTATATAAATTATGAATACAGGAGATACAGCTTTTATGATGATCTGTGCTGCTCTCGTCTTTTTTATGACACCAGGGCTTGCATTTTTTTATGGTGGTTTAGTTAGAAGAAAAAATGTTTGTAACACAATTATGGCATGTGTGGCAATTATGGGTCTTTCCGTTGTTATGTGGACACTTTTTGGATACTCTTTATCTTTTGGTGGAAACCATGCAGGAATTATCGGAGATTTTCGCTGGTTTGGATTAAATGGTGTTGGAATGGAAGCAGGACCTTATGCAGATAGTATTCCACATTTGGTATTTTGTGCTTTTCAGATGATGTTTGCAATGATTACGCCAGCACTTATTACTGGTTCCCTGGTAGGGCGTATGAAGTTTAAAGCGTTATTTCTTTTTGTAGCAATCTGGTCTGTTATTGTTTACTACCCAATGGCTCATATGGTATGGGGAGATGGCGGCTTTCTTGCGGCAATCGGTTCTGTAGACTTTGCTGGTGGTGATGTTGTACATATCAGTTCAGGTATCAGTGCATTAGTGCTTGCTATTATTCTTGGAAGAAGACGTGGTTATGAACATACAACCTATCGTATTCATAATATTCCATCTGTTGTTCTCGGAGCCTCTCTTCTTTGGTTTGGATGGTTTGGATTCAATGCCGGTAGTGCATTAAAAGCAGATGGCCTGGCTGCACATGCATTTATGACTTCAGCCATTTCTGCGGCAGCAGCATTGTTATCCTGGATGTTTATTGATACAATAAAGAATGGAAAAACGACTTTAGTTGGTGCAGCTACCGGACTTGTTGTTGGACTTGTTGCGATCACTCCAGGTGCAGGTTTTGTTCCAATCTGGTCTTCTTTCATTATCGGTGCACTTGTCAGTCCGATTTGTTACTTTGGTGTTGGATTTATCAAGAAAAAATTAAAAATAGATGATGCGTTGGATGCATTTGGCTGTCATGGTATCGGCGGTATCTGGGGTGGTATTGCCACAGGTATTTTTACACAGAAATCAATTAATCCAGTTGCCAGATGGGATGGACTTATTTTTGGTGATTACCATTTATTTGTAGCACAGATTGTTGGAATTATAATCACGATCGCTGTGGCCGTTGTTGGAACACTTATCTGTGTTGCTATTGTCAGAGTATTTACACCATTACGAGTAAGCGTTAGAGAAGAGCAGGTAGGACTTGATATTTCTGAACATGGTGAAAGTGCATATCCATCTTTCAATGGTCTTGATCAGTAATTTTAGTTATTTAATCGTTCATTTGGTAATTTTGGTAATTATGAAAACAGGAGGACTTAATCATGATGATAAAAGTTGAGGCTTACGTCAGAGAAGATAAATTTGAAGATGTCAAAGCCGCTTTAAATGCAATTGGTGTAAATGGTCTTACCGTATCTCAGGTCATGGGCTGCGGTATCCAGAGAGGTTATAAAGAAATTGTTCGTGGTATGCAGGTAGATATGCAGATGCAGCCAAAAATAAAGTTTGAAATAGTGGTATCTTCCGAAGAATGGGAGGTAAAAACAATTGAGGCAATCGAAAAGGCTGCTTATACAGGAGAGCCGGGAGATGGTAAGATATTTACTTACGAAATCCGTCATGCACAAAAGATTCGTACAAAAGAAACGGGATATGATGCCATTCAGGCAACCGAATAAACAAAAATAATAGAAAATTTAAATATTTGTTTGTGTATTTCACAAAATTAATGCTATAATAAAAGGTGGCTGTCTGAATTAAAGAAGGCAGCCGCCTTTTATGCAATAAAAAAATAATAAAATACAAAGACAAGGAGATGAAAATATGAGTGAAGAACGTAAAGAAAACATACAGACAGGCAATCCGTTAGGAGAAGCTTCCGTTGTTTCTTTAATGGTGAAGTTTGCTGTTCCAAGTATTATCGCAATGCTTGTCAGTGCCTTATATAACATTGTTGACCAGTTATTTATTGGACAGGCTGTTGGCACACTTGGCAATGCTGCAACAAATGTTGCCTTTCCGCTTACCACATCCTGTATTGCACTTGCACTGATGTTTGGTATTGGCGGTGCTTCCTGCTTTAATTTAAATATGGGAGGCGGTCATAAAGACCGGGCTGTTTATTTTGTAGGAAATGCCATCATTTGTCTGATAGGCAGTGGTGTAATTTTATTTTTGATTGCAGAATTATTTTTAACTCCGCTTTTAACGGGATTTGGTGCTCCGGAAAATGTCCTTCCCTATGCACAGACCTATGTGCGGATTACAGCGATAGGTTTCCCATTTTTGATTTTGACAACGGGAGGATGTCATCTGATTCGTGCAGACGGTAGTCCCAATATGGCAATGCTCTGTAATTTAATCGGTGCAGTTATTAATACAGTATTAGATGCCATATTTGTTATGGTATTTCACTGGGGAATGGCAGGTGCTGCTTTAGCAACAATTATAGGGCAGATTATTTCAGCGATTATTGTTATTCGTTATTTGCTTCATTTCAAGACCGTTTCTCTGACAAAAGAACATTTCCGTCCGCAGATAGAATATATCAGCAAGACGGCACAGATTGGTATGGCTTCTTTCTTTAATCAGGTTGCCATGATGGTTGTACAGATTATTATGAATAATTCTCTGACTCACTACGGAGCGGCTTCTGTTTATGGAGAAGCGATTCCTTTAGCCTGTGCAGGAATCGTCATTAAGGTAAACCAAATCTTTTTCTCCATTGTTATCGGTCTCTCTCAGGGAAGCCAGCCAGTAGAAAGTTTTAATTATGGAGCAAAGAATTACGACCGTGTGCGTAAGGCATTTGGTCTTGCAGCAACATCAGGAGTTATCATTTCTATTGTTTCTTTTGTACTGTTTCAGATTTTCCCAAGACAGATTCTCGGACTATTTGGAACGGGAGAACCAGAATATTTTGAATTTGGAGTACGTTTCTTTCGAATCTTCTTATTCTTTATCTGGTTAGATGCCTTACAGCCAATTACATCCACATTTTTTACATCAATTGGAAAGCCGGCAAAGGGAATCTTTTTATCTCTTACGAGACAAATCATTTTCTTTATTCCGCTGCTTTTAATTCTGCCGCATTTTATGGGAATAGAAGGATGTATTTACTGTGGACCGATTGCAGACTTTTTAGCAGCAGTTGTTACAATTATCATGGCATTTCTTGAATTTAAAAATATGCCAAAAACAAATGGAGAGTAAAAGGAAATTTTTATAATGATAAAAACAGGGATAAAAGACAGCTATGGCAGAGAGATAAATTATATGCGTATTTCCATTACAGACCGCTGTAATCTTCGCTGTCGTTACTGTATGCCAGACGGAGCTGAATGGATTCCGATGAAAGAGATTCTTACTTATGAGGAGATTACAGAGGTCTGTCAGGAAGCAGTAAAGCTTGGCATCACCCGTTTTAAAATTACGGGAGGGGAACCACTTGTGCGAAGAGGCTGCCCGGAGGTTATTCGCATGATAAAAAATATTCCGGGAACAGAACTTGTCACATTGACAACAAACGGATTATTATTAGGAGAGCAATTAGAAGCTTTATTATCGGCAGGACTTGATGCCGTTAATATCAGTCTTGATACATTGGATATCAAAAAATATGAATGGATTACTGGTTTTGATAAACTTGCTGTTGTCCTTTCTTCTATAGAAAAGGCAGTAGCTTCTGGTATTCCAGTAAAGATTAATGCAGTTTTACAAAAAGGAATGAATGAGGAAGAATGGCTTCCTCTTACGGAACTTGCAAGAAAATTACCGTTAAGCGTTCGTTTTATTGAAATGATGCCGATTGGTTATGGAAATATGTCGGAAAGCATTTCTAATGAGGAGTTAAAAGAAACGATACGAAAACACTATGGAAATTTAACAGAGGATTTCCGAGTATATGGGAATGGTCCGGCAGTATATTACTCTATAGAAGGATTTCAGGGAAATGTCGGATTTATCAGTGCAATGCATGGAAAGTTCTGTAATCTCTGTAATCGTATTCGAATGACTTCAACTGGAGATTTAAAACCCTGCCTGTGCTACGAACAGCGTTGGGCTTTAAAACCTGCTTTGCGAATGGAAAATCCAGAAAAACGACAGGAAGAAATTCAAAATATATTAAGAAAAAGTATTGAAAATAAGCCGCAAATGCATTGTTTTGAAGATACGAGGCAAGTGACAGAAAGCCATCCGATGGGGCAGATCGGGGGTTGAATTGTATCTAATAAGGGACAGTTGGTATATATGCTTTTTATGGGTATCTGTTGCGTCAGAACTCCCTATTCTGCATCTGCCAATAGTTTCTTAATACACGAATAAGTAATTTCATATAAGGATAACAGAACATATTCTGTATGTGCTTCTTCCATCGCCTCTGTCTGTTTTTCTGTCACATAAGTATATGGATAAATACCAAATAAAAATGGAAAGAAAACATATAAAAAGTCTTGAATATCGTGTATCGTCATTTTAGGGAAGAATTTTTCAAGACAGTGAGTTACGGCTGCCATAGAGTTTCCATAAGATTTTTTAAATTCTACAAGATTGTCTAAACGGCTGCGGCTTTCCATATCATAATGATTCATAGATAGTAATTTTAGGAGACATTCTCTTTTTTCTAAAGTATGAGCTAAGGCACTGGCAAATTCATCAACAGTCATCGCTTCATATTTTTCGAAAATCTGTCGGATATCGGCTGTCCATAAGTCATACTCCCTCTGAAATAGTGCCAGAAAAATCTCTTCTTTTGTCTGAAAGTAATTATAGATAGAAGTGCGGGTAAAGGTTGTTTCAAGACTAATCTGTTTTAAAGTGATATCTTTAAAGTTCATCGTCGTATATAATTTGGCACAGGCGTTAATAATTTCTTCTTTTCTTGCGTTAGTTAATTGTTCGGAACCTTTTGGCATAATATTCTCTCTTTTCTTTAAAATATATAATTAATTCATTCTTTGCTATAAATGTATGCTTCATTTATATGTGATTTACGATAAATATTCACTTTTTAAGTGATTATATCTAAGTACCGATGATATGTCAATCTATGATGAATATGAGGGCATAGTGTGTTTTTCTCCTGCATATCTTTCTTTTTGTAAAAGTATATGATATAATTTTGAGAACGATTATTAAAATTATTGGGCTAGATTGGCGGATGAGAGGAGAAGTTAATATGGGGAAAATTACCGGAATTTGTATCAGTGAAAAAAGAGGGGTGCAAAAGCATCTCATAACAGAAGCTAATATTGTTTGCGACTGGGGAATCGAGGGCGACGCTCACGGTGGCAAATGGCATCGTCAGATTAGTCTTCTTTCCAAAGAAAAAGTGGATGCCTTTAAAGCCAAAGGTGCAGACATCCATCCCGGTTCTTTTGGTGAAAACTTAATTGTTGAGGGAGTTGATTTTAGTTCTATGCCTGTAGGCACCCGTTTTGTTATCGGAGATGTCGTTCTTGAAATGACCCAGATTGGAAAGGAATGTCATAACCATTGTTTGATTTATAAAACAATGGGGGACTGCATCATGCCAAGAGAAGGCGTATTTGCAGAAGTGATTACAGGTGGGCATATTAAAATCGGTCAGGAAGTTACCTGCATCCCTCCAAAAGCAGACAGACCTTATACAGCAGCAGTAATCACTTTAAGCGATAAGGGAGCTGCCGGATTAAGAGAGGATAAAAGTGGTCCTGCAATCGTAGAAATGTTAAAATCTGCAGGATACGATGTAAAAGAAACTCTTTTACTTGCGGATGAACAAAAGCTTCTTGAAAAAGAAATGATCCGTTTAAGCGATCAGCGCCAGATTAATCTTATTTTTACGACTGGCGGAACTGGATTTTCCAAACGTGACCGGACACCAGAAGCAACTATCGCCGTCTGTGACCGCATGGCAAACGGAATTGCTGAAGCCATTCGTAATTATTCCATGACGATTACCCCTCGTGCCATGTTCAGCCGTGCTGTTTCCGGAATCCGTAACAACACTGTCATTATCAATCTTCCGGGCAGTCCAAAGGCAGTAAAGGAGTCTTTAGAGTTTCTTCTTCCGAATTTAGAACACGGGCTTGGGATTTTGACGAATCGTGAAAATGAATGTGGAGCACCTTCGCTGTGATGCAGAAAATATTACAATAGAAATCGCCTTTTCCATTTCCCCTATAATAACATAAAAGGAAAAGGCATCTAGAGTCACTTTCCCTATAGAAGAGATTTCATGCACTCGCATGAAATCCCTTCTTTTATTACTTCCTATGTTTAGGCAACCCCAAAAGGTTTATTACTTAATATATGCGTTTTTGTCTTTCATTTTGTCTTTTAATATTTTATTGTAACGTATATACATATCTTCCCAGTCCATGAACAACACATAAAATACTCGTCCATGTTGCTGGCTATCTACAATTCTTCCATGGTCAAGCACAGAAAGGTAAGTTCCGTCAGCCTTTCGAAGATGAAAGTGAATATAATCATTTTCATTGCCGCTGTCAATCTGTTCCCAGATACTTGATTCAATCTGTTGTTGTTCATCTTCTCGAATCAGGTTTCGGAAACTTTTCTTAGTAAGTCTGAATAGTTCATCTATATCTTTGTATCCAGACATGTGAAGGAATTCATTGTTTGCATAAAATAGCTCATCATTTTTTCGGTCAGCTCTGTATATGATAAATGCACCTGGAAGATGTTCCGAAATATCCTTAAATGCGAATCCCAGCTGTTTACGGACACCTGACTGAAGCCCTTCCCTGTAGGCCATACATCCATTTTTTCCATGAAGTTTTATTTCATAAAGTGCTGCATCTGCACAGTGCATGAGCTGTGAATAGCTGGATGCAAATGTTGGATATTCTGCATATCCAAGAGAAATATAGATTTGCTGACCTTTTCCCATATATGAAAATGTCTTTGGAAGTTTAGTGAATTGCTGCATCTGTTCAGTCACTTCTTTAAAGGTACAATTTGGTAAAAGAATACCGAATTCATCACCACCATTTCTTCCCAGTAATGCATCGGACGGAAAAAAGCTTTCATGCTGTCTGCAAGACTCTTTAATGCTCTGTCTCCATAACTATGTCCATAGATATCATTGATAAACTTGAAATCATCGATATCAAGGAGTGCAGCCACAAAATGTGTTTGAGGATTTTTAGAAATCATCTTTTCGGCTAACCCATCAAATCCATAGCGGTTATAAATACCTGTAAGAGAATCTGTATGTGCAAGTATTTGAAATTTATTCTTATTTTCTTTTGCCACTAACCATACCCTGGTAAGAATTGACAAAAACAGGATTATAGCAAGGAATATCCCGCTGGTTACTACGATTAATATGTTATTTCGCCATCCACTTTTAGGTGTTACCTCAAATTTCCAGTTCTCGTCTCCGATTGTAAAAGCATAAGAAACAGGATGATCTATTTGACCATCTGACTGATAAACTACTTTATAAGTATCACTCCAAGGAGTCTCTGTTTTTAAAATTCTATATTCATATCCAAAATCGGAAAGTGCATGAATCGAGTCTGAAAAAATGTCCGGAACCCGCAGGATAACGATAGTAAATCCCCAGAAATATTCTTGTTCATTTTTATCTTTCAGGTAGACAGGATTGCGAACTGCAATTCCATAGCCGCCCTGTTTCAATTCGAAGGGACCCTGCGTAATGATTGTATGGTTATCTCTTGCGTAGCAGGAAATCTTTCCACGGTCTTTATCGTGGATAAGATCAATCTTACCAGCTTTATTTCCAGCAGTAGGATAAATATCTGTCACAATACCATCTGGAGCAAGCTGCACGCTTTCGATAGAATCAGACATAAGATTTCCAGCAATCGTATCAAACTGATGAATCTCTCCATTTTCGCTGATTAGAATCTGTCCCAACGCATTCGTAATTTCAATTCCATCTGTAATTTCATTCTTTATGCGTTCACCATAGGTGGCTGCATTTAATTGTGCTGTTATGTGCCTCTGCTCTCGTTCATGGGTGTCTGTTTTGTATACAATGAAACTAACAAGGCATATGCCCAGTAAAAAAACGATAAGAGGCACAAGTGTTTTTTTCTTCACTTGCTTCACCTCGTTTTATCCATTGAATTTTCATAATAAAGCATTATATCATAGAAGTTGAAAAATAGGATAAATTTTCTACTCCATAATTTAACTTAATTTATTTGATGTCAGAATTTTGATGTGACAAAAGCAGATGGCTGTGATATATTGTAACAATGCCAGAGCGTGTTTGAAAATAAAATAGAATCATATTGGAAATTGACCGCCAAAATAAGCACAGAAAGATTCTGGGAGTATATATAAATAAATGGAGGCAGGATTATGTTAAATAGCAAAGAAAAGAAATCAAATCTTGAGATGTTTATAAAGCTTATAACAGGACATTTTAATAATAAAGAGCAGTTTGAAGAGATGCAAAAATCGGGCAGGGTATATCCATATGCCGAGCATGTTAATACAGTCTGCAATGACAAGATTAAAAATCTTCCAGTGGATTTTCAGGGAAAGTTTCTTGTAGAAGAAAGCTATTATGAAACGAATGGAAAAAAACACGCATCCTCCCATATTTTTTTATTTACAGAGGAAAAGGAAGGGATTTTACTTTCTTCTTATGAAATACCAGCGGGAGCAGATAAAAATACATTTACGTATGATTCCATGCTGCCGGTAGAATATAGTGAATTGAAAAAGTCGGAAAAGTTTACACCGGCATTATATCTTGAAAATGATGGTGTTTGGGAAGGTGGAAGTACAAGCCAGTTTACACCGGTTATGAAGTTTAAATTGTGGGAACGTTTTTCAGAGACAGGTTTGGAAGTAGCTGAGAGCATGGAAGTAAATGGAAAAAGAACGTTTGGATATGATGTCCCGATTCTTTACAAGCGTGCATAAAGAAGTATAAGTTTGACAGTATCGTTGTTCGTATATTATAAACAACAACAAAGTGAATTTGCCCGTATAATAAAGGGGAAAAAACCAATTTATTGCAATTTATCCAGTTGATTTTTTTAATCCAGATACTTTTAAGGAGTCTGGAATTTGCAAAAAGTGAATTTTTTTGATATTATAGAAAAACTGACGCATAAATTTGTTTAAATTCACATTAAAAATCACTTAAATATTAAAATTTAAGCAAATATATGTTTTGTGAAAAATAAACAATAACGAAAGGAAAATGTATGAATAATTTAGCATTAAGTGATGAAATATTGCTAAAAATAGAGAAGCCAGTACGCTATATTGGGAATGAAGTAAACATGGTAAGGAAGGACCCGGAAGGGAAAATAAGGTTTGCGATGTGCTTCCCGGATGTGTACGAAATCGGCATGTCCCATCTTGGGATGAAGATTATTTACGATCAAATGAACCGCAGGGATGATGTATACTGTGAGCGTGTATTTTCACCGTGGGTTGACCTCGATAAAGTCATGCGTGAGGAAAATATACCTCTTTTTGCCTTAGAAAGTCAAGACCCTGTATTTATGTTTGATTTTCTGGCGGTTACGATTCAGTATGAAATGTGCTACACTAATATTTTGCAGATACTTGATTTAAGTCAGATTGGCATTTATGCGAAAGATAGAAGAGAAGATGCTCCATTTGTTATTGGCGGTGGCCCTTGTACTTATAACCCAGAGCCTTTGGCGGATTTCTTTGATATGTTTTATATTGGAGAGAGTGAAACCGTATATTATGACCTTATGGATTTATATAAAGAACATAAGAAGAACGGCGGCAACCGTAAAGAATTTTTAAGAAAGGCTTCCCACATTCCAGGAATTTATGTGCCATCTCTTTATGAGACAACTTATAACGAAGATGGAACAATTGCTTCTTTTGGGCCGCTTTATGAAGATGTTCCAAGAACGATTTTAAAACAGGTGCAGATGGATCTTACGAACACATTTTATCCTGAGAAACAGATTGTTCCATACATTAAGGTAACACAGGACCGCTGTGTTCTTGAAATCCAGCGTGGATGTACAAGAGGCTGTCGTTTCTGTCAGGCGGGAATGATTTATCGTCCATTAAGAGAGCGCTCTCTTCCAATGTTAGAAGAACTTGCTGCTAAGGGAATTAAAGGAACTGGAAATGACGAGATTTCTTTAAGCTCTTTAAGTTCCAGTGATTACAGCCATTTACCGGAACTTTGCAATTATCTGATTGATAACTACCGTTCTAAGAATATTAATATTGCATTACCTTCTCTTCGAATTGATGCTTTTTCATTAGATGTTATGAGTAAAGTACAAGATGTGCGAAAGAGCAGCCTTACTTTTGCACCAGAAGCTGGGACGCAGAGAATGCGTGATGTAATTAATAAGGGACTTACCGAAGAAGTAATTCTTCACGGTGCGATGGAGGCGTTTAAAGGTGGCTGGAGCAAGGTAAAGCTTTACTTTATGATGGGACTTCCTACAGAAACGGAAGAAGATATTAAGGGTATTGCTCATCTTGCAGAGAAAATCGCGATGAATTATTACAGCATGGATGCCGAGTACCGTCATGGACGTATTTCCGTAGGTGCAAGTGCTTCTTTCTTCGTTCCAAAGCCATTTACCCCATTCCAGTGGGCTTCTATGTGTGAGGAGGACGAATACAAAACAAAGGCACATATCGTAAATGATGAATTTAAGATTCAGCATAATCACCGCAGTCTTTCTTTCAAATGGCATGATGCCAAAACGACCGTATTAGAGGGTATCCTTGCCCGTGGTGACCGCCGTATCGGCAAGGTTATTTACGATGTTTATAAAAAAGGCTGTATTTATGATGCCTGGACAGAATTTTTCAACTATGAAGCCTGGATGGAAACAATGGAAGAGAATGGTCTTGACTATCATTTCTACACAACAAGAAAAAGAGAACTTGACGAAATCTTCCCGTGGGATTTCATTGACATTGGTGTAACAAAAGAATTTTTAAAACGTGAATGGAATAACGCAATGGCAGAAAAGGTAACACCAAACTGCCGTCAGAAGTGTTCCGGCTGCGGAGCTGCAAAATTTGGAGGAGGTGTCTGCTATGAAAGTAAGAGTAAAATGGACGAAAACAGGTGTTCTTAAATTTATAGGACATCTCGATGTACAGAGATATTTTCAAAAAGCATTAATGCGTGCAGAACTGCCAGTTTCTTTTTCTAAAGGTATGAGCCCTCATCAAATCATGAGTTTTGCCGCCCCATTAGGACTTGGCATGACCAGTGAAGGCGAATATGCGGATATTTCCTTTGACTGGACTTACAGTAGCGAGGAGATGCTTTCCCGTATCAATGCGGTAATGAATGAGGGGATTTCTGTCCTTGAATTTAAGGAAATTGATGAGAAAGAGAAAAACTGTATGGCAGTAACGGCTGCGGCAGATTATCTTGTGACATTCCGTGAGGGATATTATTACAAAGATGCATTTTTAAAACGCACACAGCCTTTTTCTATGCAGGAAAAAATTTCTATTGTAAAGAAAACAAAACGTTCTGAAAAAGAAGTAGATATCGCTCCGATGATTCTTGATATTCGTGAATATGAATCAGAACCGCTTCTGCCGGGACTTCCATTAAAACAGGAAGGCATTTTTATGAAACTTGTTACCGGCAGTGCAGAGAACTTAAAGCCACAGCTTGTAATGGAAGCTTTTTGTAAATATCTTGGCTATGATTATGACCCGATGGGATTCCAGTATCACCGTCTGGAAACCTATTTGAAAAAAGATGGAGAGCTTCAGCCATTAGGTTCTGTCGGCTGGGAAATTACTGAAGAAAAACATCCAGACGAAGAAGAGAAAAACTAGAGCGTGTTTGAAAAATAATTTCTGCAATCTTCATGCAGTAATATATGTGTATTTGTTTACGCACAAAACTATGCTGTATTTTGCAATAAATATATGTATAAATTTTATTTTTTATAGCAATGGTAATAAAGCTTTATTTCAAAATGTTACAAGAATATTAAATAAATTAATATTTTTGTTAAAATAGGGTTAACAAAACGCAACAAGTATGTTATAATACATTTCGTAATAGAAATTGGAAAGACGAAAAGGAGGTCTATTATGAAGTGTAAACAGTATAACATCATTGCAACGTTCATCTTTATGTTAAGCTTTCTCTGCCTTTTCCCGCAGAAAGTTTCTGCACAGCAGACAAAATCGAATAATACACAGGCGAGTGTTCAATCACAAGCTTCTATAAGATTAAATAAAGCTGGTTCCGTTGTAGAGCGAGGCCAGAAAGTGAAGTTAAAAGCCAGAATTTCTAACAGCCGTTCTAAGAAGGTTGTATGGAAGTCCAGCAAAAGAAGAGTAGCAACAGTAAACCGTAATGGACAGGTCATTGCAAGAGGCAAGGGAACTGCAGTAATCACAGCGAAGATTGCTGGAACGAATGTATATGCACAGAGCGTTGTAACGGTAAAGAATTACATAACGATGCGTGTAAGAACAACAGGTTACTGTAATTGCAGAAGCTGTGCCGGAAAGTGGGCAGGATGTGCGACCGCCAGTGGAACAAGACCAAAAGAAAAACGTACTATTGCTGTGGACAAGCGTCTTATTCATCTTGGAACAAAGGTTAAGATTGGTAATATTATTTATACTGCCGAAGATACTGGAAGTGCCATCAAAGGTAAACGAATTGATGTTTATTATGCAAGTCACAGAAAAGCTACAGCACATGGTGTAAAATATCAGAAGATTAAAGTATATATTTAAAAATAATCTAATCCTTATACTAACAAAGAGATCGGTGAATGTTATTCATCGGTCTTTTTGTTAGTATAACAGCAATAATACGAAGCAATCGTTCAGCTTTTATATATTTTTCTATATAAAAAAGCTGCCTATGAGACAACTATAATGCATTACAAATATAATAAATTGAGGTCAGATACATGGAAATAAAGAAAAATAAATTAGTGATCACAGAAAAAGAGGGAGTCATCTGTTATGGATATTTTCAGGATGGAGTTCCCACAGAACTTTACTGTGAGCCTAAAGAACAGCAGAGCATTCTTGGCAACATTTATGCTGCCCGTGTTGAACGTGTTGCCGAAGGGATTCACGGTGCATTTTTAGAAATAGGAGATAACCAGAAATGTTACTATTCCTTATCAGCAGAACAGCTGGTAAAATTATCACCGGGCCATGAGGATAAGCTTTACGGCGGAGATATTATTTTGGTGCAGATCACAAAAGATGCTGTAAAGACAAAGCTTCCAGTAGGAACGGGTAATATCAGTCTGGATGGTAAATATTTTGTATTCACTCTCACAGATAAACGAAATGGCATTTCAAAAAAAATACGAAATACAGTTGAAAGGGAACGGTTAGAAACTCTCTTAAAAAAATATACAAGAGAGGAGTATGGTATTATCGTTCGGACAAATGCTGCAGGCGTTTCAGAAGAGACTCTTACAAAGGAATTAGAATTGCTGCAGCTACGTTATGAAGAACTGATGAGAAAGGCAAAGATTGCTGCTGGAAAGACTCTTTTATACAGAGAACCACCTCATTACATTACATTGGGAAAAGAACTTCCGGCAAAAGCACTGGATGAAATTCTTACAGATCATGCAGAAGTTTTTACAGAACTGAAGGAATATTATAAACAGACAAGCGAGTCTGAGACAACAAAAATCAGTTTTTATGAAGATACATATTCTTTATATAATTTATATCGTTTTGCCCATTATTATGAAGAAGCTTACGGAAAGTATATCTGGTTAAAATCCGGGGCAAGCCTGGTTATAGAACATACAGAAGCCATGACTGTTATTGATGTAAATACAGGAAGTGTTCTAAAGAAAAAGAAACAGGAAGATACACTTTTTTACCAGATAAACAGAGAGGCAGCAAAAGAAATCGCCAGACAACTCCGATTAAGAAATATCTCTGGTATTATTATGATTGACTTCATCAATATGAAAGATACGGCACAAAAAGAAAAACTGCTCTCTTTATTAGACAGCGAATGTAAAAAGGATCGTGTACACTGTAATGTCATTGACATGACCGCACTTAATCTTGTAGAAATGACCAGAAGTAAGGTAAGAAAGCCTCTTCACGAGCAGATTCGATTCTGCATGAAAAATAATAGAAGCTGATGCGTTTGAAATTTGAGCATCCAGATTACCTTTTAACTTTCTCCATGCTGTTGTTCTTTTAAGGGATTACAAACTTGAATTAAATGCCAAAAGATTTATGCTTGAAAAAAGAAAAATAAAAAAACATTTTAAAAAAAATGCTTGACAATTAAAGAAATGGCTGTTATTATAATAGCCGTATGCCGCACAGTTCGGTATAAGTTTCATAACAGAACACCAAAACTGGCGAGTAATTATTAGGAGGTGCCATATGTACGCAATTATTGCAACAGGTGGTAAACAGTATAAAGTAAGCGAAGGCGACGTAATCAAAGTTGAGAAGCTTGGCGTTGAAGCTGGATCTGCTTATACATTTGACCAGGTTTTAGTAGTAGGCGGAGAAGAGACTAAAGTGGGAGATCCTGTTGTTGCAGGTGCAACAGTAGAAGCTTCTGTAGTTGAAGACGGTAAAGACAAAAAGGTTATCGTTTACAAGTACAAGAGAAAAACAGGCTACCACAAAAAACAGGGTCACAGACAGCCTTATACTAAAGTTAAGATTGAAAAAATTAATGCTTAATTAAGGTTAAGTGAGCAGAACAGACGAGACAGTTTGTTAAACAAAAACTGGTAGAGATATGATTCAGATTACTATCTACAAAAAACCTGATAATCAATATAAAGGATTTCAGGTAATTGGTCATGCTGACAGTGTGGAAGAGGGAGCAGATTTAGTCTGCTGTTCCGTTTCTGTTCTTACGATTAATCTAGTGAATAGTTTAGATACTTTTACGGATGATGAGTTTGAAGTGACAGAACAGGAAGAACTTGGACTTGTTCAGGTTACTTTTAAGAATCCTCTCAGTGACAAAGCATTGTTATTGATGGACTCCTTTGATCTTGGAGTACATTCCATTGAAGAACAGTATGATATCTGGTTAAAAGTTATAACAAGGGAGGTGTAACGACTATGATGAAAATGAACCTTCAATTCTTCGCACATAAGAAAGGTGTTGGTTCCACAAAGAACGGACGTGATTCTGAGTCCAAGAGACTTGGTGCGAAAAGAGCAGACGGACAATTTGTAAAAGCTGGTAACATTCTTTACAGACAGCGTGGTACAAAGATTCATCCAGGCGTTAATGTAGGACGCGGTGGAGATGATACATTATTTGCATTAGTAGATGGTGTAGTACGTTTCGAAAGAAAAGGCAGAGATAAAAAACAGTGCTCTGTACATCCAGTGGCATAGTTAAATCTTGTTTATCAGCGGCTTCAAAACGTTTTGATTTGAAGCCGCTTTTCTTCTATACTCTTAAATTATCTGTAACTATTCAGTTGAATAATTACAAATATTTCACATTAAAATTCAGTTAGCAGAACCATATAAACTTTGGCTGGTTCTGGCAGTTACTTCAAAAATAGAAAGACATAAATTTATATAGATTATTTTATTTATAGAAAGGATGTGTATGTAATGTTTGCAGATCGCGCACGCATCTTTATCCGTTCTGGTAAGGGCGGAGATGGACACGTCAGTTTCCGAAGAGAACTTTATGTACCGGACGGAGGCCCAGATGGCGGAGACGGTGGAAAAGGCGGAGACTTAATATTTGTAGTTGATCCCGGATTAAATACATTAGTTGACTATCGACATAAAAGAAAATATTGTGCTGGTGACGGAAAAGAAGGCTCTAAGAAGAGATGTACTGGAGCAAGCGGAGAAGATATGATTTTAAAAGTACCTGCAGGAACAGTTGTAAAAGATGCAAAGACTGGAAAGGTCATCCTTGATATGGCAAACCGTACAGAACCCGTTGTCCTCTTAAAAGGAGGTCGTGGCGGAAAGGGTAATCAGCACTATGCTACAGCTACCATGCAGGCTCCAAAGTACGCACAGCCAGGTCAGAGAGCCAGGGAACTCTGGGTGGATTTAGAGCTTAAAGTAATTGCTGATGTTGGATTGATTGGATTCCCTAATGTCGGAAAGTCTACACTGCTTTCCCGTGTAACAAACGCAAGACCAAAGATTGCGAATTATCACTTCACCACACTCAATCCAAATCTCGGTGTTGTTGACTTAGCAGAAGGCAACGGTTTCGTTATCGCAGATATTCCTGGTATTATTGAAGGAGCTTCTGAGGGTGTTGGACTTGGTTACCAGTTTTTACGTCACATTGAGCGTACAAAGGTAATGATTCATCTTGTGGATGCAGCTTCTGTTGAAGGCAGAGATCCAATTGAGGACATTAAAGCTATCAATAAAGAATTGGAAGCATATAATCCAGAACTGGCAAAGCGTCCACAGGTAATCGCAGCCAATAAGATGGATGCCATGCCAGAAGAGGACAGAGAAGTGATTATCGAAATGTTAGAAGAGGCATTTGCTGATAAAGACATAAAGATTTTCCCTATTTCCGCAGTAAGCGGACAGGGTGTTAAAGAACTTTTATGGTATGTCAACGACCTGTTAAAAGAATTACCAGAAGAACCAATTGAGTTTGATCAGGAATTCTTCTTTGAACTTCAGGAAGAGGATGAGGAAGAATCTATCGTTGTCAAGATGGAAGAGCCAGGTGTATATAGCGTAGAAGGACCTAAAGTAGAGCGTATGCTTGGATACACAAACTTAGAATCTGAAAAAGGATTTGAATTCTTCCAGAAATTCATGAAAGAGAATGGTGTTTTAAAACGTTTAGAGGAACTTGGAATCGAAGAGGGAGATACTGTAAAGTTATATAACCTCGCATTTGATTATTATAGATAGATAAAAGCTATTCAGAAAGGAATTATTATGACAAGCAAACAGAGAGCTTATTTAAAAAGTCTTGCAATGACAATGGACCCTATTTTCCAGATTGGAAAGGCATCTCTTACTCCAGAAGTAATCGAGGGAATCCGTGAGGCGATTGATAAAAGAGAATTAATCAAAGTATCCGTATTAAAAAACTGTTTTGATGACCCAAGAGAAATTGCAGAAGTTCTTGCAGAAAGAACTCGTTCTCAGGTCGTTCAGGTTATCGGAAAAAAAATCGTTTTATATAAACCAGCAAAGGAAAACAGCAAAATCGTATTACCATAAATAATATAATAGGTAAAAGTCATGGCAGAGCATAAAAAAATAGGTATTATGGGAGGAACTTTTAATCCCATTCATTTTGGACATTTATTGTTGGCAGAGACAGCTTTTCATCAGTTTAACCTTGATGAGATTCTGATCATGCCAACAAAGAATCCTTATTATAAGAAGATTTCTAATTCTGTCACAGAAGAAGACAGGGTGGCAATGGTAGAACTTGCGATAGAAGATAATGTGCATTTTCAGCTTTCTAAAGAGGAACTTAACAGAGAAGGAACAACATATACTGTAGAAACCCTTTCTCATCTGAGAGTAAAGCATCCCGGTTATGAATACTATTTTATTATGGGTGCAGATTCTCTGTACCATATCGAATCCTGGAAAGATCCAGAAAAGATTTTAGAAATGGCAACAATTGTTGTTGCTGGACGAGCTGGTACGGGAACTTCTTTAAGCAGCCAGATTGAATATATTGAAAATAAATACGATGCAACAATCTATCGTTTAAATTCACCGGTACTCGAGATTTCATCTAATGATATCCGCCGCCGTGTCAGAGATGGAGAAAGTATTCGTTATCTTCTTCCTTCAAAAGTAGTTGATTATATTTATGGACATAATCTTTATCAGCCTGATTCACCAGAAGAAGTACAAAAGGAGAATGAGTAGATATGATGTCAATACAGAAAATAAAAGAAGATTTAAAGAAGAAACTATCTTCTAAAAGATATGAACATACAATGGGAGTAGAATATACGAGCACCTGCCTTGCCATGCGATATGGTACAGATATCGAAAAAGCCCGCTTAGCAGGGCTGCTCCATGACTGTGCCAAATATCTTTCTTCTGAAGAAAAACTTTCTGAATGTGAGCGATATGGAATTCCTGTTTCTGCTTACGAAAAAAAGAATCCTGAACTTCTTCATGCCAAACTTGGCGCCTGTTTTGCGAATGAATTATACGGCGTAACTGACCCGGAAATACTTTCTGCTATTATCTGGCACACAACAGGCTGCCCGGAGATGTCCTTACTTGATAAAATCGTATTTATTGCAGACTACATGGAAGCCAATCGTAATCAGGCAGAAGATCTTCCAGAAGTAAGAGCACTTGCCTTTAAAGACTTAGATGCCTGTCTGCGTCTTATTTTAGAGGATACGATTGCCTATCTCGCAAAAAAGAAAAGTGTGACAGACCCTATGACACAGAAAACATTTGATTATTATAAAGAAAACAAGTAATTGTCAACTATCAGACACAATAATTTCAAGTCGAACGTCCGTGAGACTTGGCGCGTGATTCTGGTTAGCGAAGCTGACA
>OFMO01000747.1_pt1 | contig 24635 bp, 22 predicted proteins | sample 1541821 | NCBI WGS metagenome assembly OFMO01 (sample SAMN04209253, study PRJEB22552) | human gut metagenome | biome: gut; material: feces | host: Homo sapiens | place: USA: Oklahoma | reverse complement strand
CCCGCCGGAGGCGGGGGCGCTCTGCCGCGTGTATGATGCCATTCCCGGCTGCGCGGCCGCCGCGTGCTCGCTTGCAGAGCAGCCGCCGGAGCGGCTGCGGTTCGTGCCGCCGCGCGAGATTTGCACTTGAAATATGCGCCCGGCTGTTGTATAATCAAACAGCCGAATTTGCCGGTGTGATGGAATTGGTAGACGTGCTTGACTCAAAATCAAGTGCCGCAAGGCGTGCCGGTTCGAGTCCGGCCACCGGCACCACGGCGTTAGAAGAAGCCAGCACCGTTCCGTTTCCGCCTCGCGGCGAAAACTGCACGATGCTGGCTTCTTCAACATATGATGGATATTCAGTTTCGTTTGGAGAAGGATATGGGTTTCACGGATGGATTACTTATACATGGGTTATTCCTATAAAAGGTAGACCTACGAAAGGACGCTAGCCAGAATGAAGCAACACTTTATCATATACACGGGACTGGACATTATTATCCAGGAATGATTGTGCCTGAACCATATGCTACAACCTATTTTCGTCTTAAATAATATAGGATATAGGAGATGAAACGATGCTTGCATTTGATAAAAGTAATGCCAACTTGTTAAAAGAACTTTTATACAGAAGTTATGTTCATGATGCAAAGCTGGAGAGCATCAGATATGATAGTGAGGATAAATGCATAAAAATTGCATTGACCAATTCAACTTTTGGTGTTGCATACGATTTAACATTTAAAAATGTAGAAATTGCATTAGCGATCAAAGGCAAGGAATATGGAAGCTCAGAAACACTTGTTTCACTAACTGTGGAAAAAGATTTTTCGTATCTGCAGGTGTATATTCCAAAATGCGGTGCGTTTGCTCAGGACTCTCTTTACCTGTTGTTTCAGATGTTTTCTGGAGATGAATTGCATATTGTTGCGCAGGAAGTGCTTATTGAAATTATAACCGAGCAAAGGAAACAGCTTTGAATAAGAAGTGCTGGCGGTGCTTTTGCACCGCCAGCGGAGAAAGATGGATAAGTGGTCACTATGATGCGTACAACCGCCAGCACACAACCACAGATCATCATCGTTGCCTGCTGCATTACGCTGCGCCGCAGTGCCTACGACTGCGACCCGCTGCGCCGGGCTCGCAGTTTATCGGTTTCGTTTTTGCGCTCCCTTGCGATTTCTTAGGTCTATAATCGAACCTGAAAGATATTTGATGATTTCAAATTTAAGCCATAGTTAAAATGAGAGGTTTTACAATGAAAGATAATATAATTTTAAGGAAAATATGGCAAGACGATGATGTGATTGAGCTAACAGTTGTGTGTTCCTCTCCCATAATCACTGCTACCTCTGAAATCTACGTCTCAGATTCTTTGATTGATGAGTTGATTTCCGAAATTACGAAATTTCTCAACGGGAATAAAGAAGGATTTTGGGCAAACGAAGAGAGAGGAGATGCTTCTACGGCGTGTGTATCTTTTCACTTTTTTCGAGAAGATGCGCTGGGGCACATCGCGATAGAAGTGTTCGCGGAGATGGACGACGGTGGAGACTACAGCAAGCACAACTGTTGCTTTTTCGTTCGGACAGAATATGGTTTGCTCATGAACTTCTGTGACCATTTAGCTCAGCTGAAGAGCGGTTCTGGTGGATATGAGATTCAATTAAATTGTTTTTAAATGTAATTGATTGGTACAGAACTACCAGGCATGGCTTTCTCCGTATGTCAGAACGAGGTGTCACGAGGAATATGGTTGAGACTTGGGTTAGGACTGGGAAAGCGTTACAGCAAGCTGGGGATAAAATTTTATATATCACCAAGCAAGGAGCTGTGGTAATAAATAAAACAGGCTAGGTGATAACTGCTTACACAAGCAAGTATTTTGATGCTAATATGCAAAAAATAGTGGAGAGATTATATGGGAAGTAGGAATAAGGAAAGCATGCGGTGTATCAAACAAGTGATAGATGATTGGGATCCCATAGGCTTACATTCTTGTGCTCCTGATGATGAATACATTCCAGAAATTGAAGAAATTCAGAATCTGCTTTGCCGTACTAAAAATTTGGATGAACTGGCAGGAGGCATTTTTGCGGTTTTTATGGAATCGTTTGGAGAAGAAAGTTTCAACAAGAGTAAAATGGAGTGTAGACAAATTGCGCAGAGACTTCTTTTTAATAACAAAAGTTGATTTTCAATTTATCCATTTATATTGACTGTAATTTTGCCTGTAGTAGATCGCATACATCGATAGCATATGGGCAACAACAGAATACAATATTGTCAAAGGCTGTGAAATTACATATGGTGTTGTTTCGCAAAATGGATATATTCAGTTTTTACCATAGGAGAGATGCAAATGGGCCATTTTTTTGTTATGAGTACTAGGTTTAATAAATGTGATGCATCGGATTTTGGATTATTACCTCTAGCCGAAGATATGGCATTAAGCCCCAATGATGGTTCAATTTGGGTGAAAACTGAATTGTATAATTTCGGTTGGGGAGATGAAAACGGATACTATAGGTATCCTATGCCATCTTTTGAGAAACTCTTTCATTTGGTTCTTAACAGTGCGGATGAAGAAGATGTATATGGCGCGGCATCGGTTATTCTAAAGAGATATCCTGATGAACTTTTAAAACAATGTGAAGCTATCGCGGAAAATCGTGGCAGATCGGATGATTTTGGAAAACTGGTAAAAGTTTTTCGATTGGATTCACCAGTTAACAGAAGTCCGGTTCTTCGAAAGACATATGCGCAAATTCAGCAAGATTCAAGACGATGGCGGGAAATTGCTTATTTAGCCAAAGGGGTAAAATGTAAGTCGTGTCGATTGAAAAGCAGTACGTGAGCTTCAACTGCGACTTCACGAACATCAGCCTCGTGCTCGAACCGGCGGAGACCTACAGCTACGACAGCAAGGGCAACCCCATCGCGGCGACGGACGGCAACGCCAAGACGGCCAGCGAGTTCTTTGCCGACTCCCAGCGCCTCAAGAGCTACACCACGCCCGGCGGCGCCGCGCAAAAGACACAGACTGGACACAGGAACTTTTCAGATTCTTCAACATTCGCCCCGGCGCGGCGGATATACTGGACACCGAACGAATGAGGGAGGTCCTGCATCATGTGTACCGCAGCAACATACTGCAACGGCGATTTTTATTTCGGCCGCAACCTGGACTACGAATTTTCCTACGGCGAGCACGTGACCATCACGCCGCGCAACTACCCGATCCGCCTGCACGGCGGCGCGCTCGACCGGCATTATGCCATGATCGGCATGGCGCATATCCAAAACGACTATCCGCTCTATTACGACGCGGTCAACGAGAAGGGCCTGTGCATCGCGGGGCTGAACTTTGTGGGCAACGCGGTCTATCCGCCCGTCACACAGGGCGTGGCCTCGGTGCCGCAGTACGCGCTCATCCCGTGGCTGCTCGGCACGTGCGCCACGGTCGCCGAGGCGCGCAATGCGCTCGCGCGCGTGGTCGTGGACAACACGCCGTTTGCGCCCGCGCTGCCGTGCGCGCAGCTGCACTGGCTGGTCGCTGACCGCAGCGGCTGCATCGTGGTCGAGGCCACGGCGGACGGCCTGCACGTCTATGACGACCCCGCCGGAGTGCTGACGAACAACCCGCCGTTTCCGCAGCAGCTGGCCGCGCTGCGCAGTTACACCCGCCTGAGCCCGAGCCAGCCGCCGGCCGATTTCTGCGGCGTGCCCGTCACGCTCGACAGCCGCGGCATGGGCGCGCTCGGCCTGCCGGGCGACCTGTCGTCGCCCTCGCGGTTCGTGCGCGCGGCATTCGTGCGCGCCAACGCCCGCGCGGCGCAGACGGAGGACGCGAGCGTCAGCCAGTTTTTCCACATCCTCACGAGCGTGGAGCAGCAGCGCGGCTGCTGCGAGCTGGATGACGGCCAGTATGAAATCACGCTCTATTCCAGCTGCTGCAACGCGGACCGGGGCATTTATTACTACACGACCTATGATAACCGCCAGATCACCGGCGTGAAGCTCCACGCAGCTGACCTCGACAGCGCGCAGCTCACGGCGTATCCGCTCGCGGACACGCAGCAGATCCGCTGGGAAAACTGAATCCAAACGCAAGGAAAAACAGGAGTATCCGCTGGAATGCTCCGGTTCGTGCGTTTCTGGTGTTTGCACCGCCGCCGGGCGGCGTGTATCATCAAGGCAGCTGCTTCAAGGAGGACTTTTCCATGCGCCAGTATGTCATTGATGCGTTTACCGGCCATGTCTTTTCCGGCAATCCGGCCGCCGTCTGCTTGATGGACCGATGGCTCGACGAGGCGAAGATGATGGCCATCACGATCGAAAACAACCTCTCCGAGACGGCGTTTGCCGTGCGCGAGGGCGAGAAATACCACCTGCGCTGGTTCACCCCCGGCGGCGAGATCGACCTGTGCGGCCATGCCACGCTTGGCACCGCCTGCGCGATCATGACGTTTGTGGAGCCGGAGCACACGCAGATCACGTTCTCCACGCTCTCGGGCGACCTGACCGTCGTACGCTGCGGCGTTCGGCCCCAATGACGAGATCACCCGCGAGCAGCTGGCGACCATGCTCTATGAGTACGCCAGGTACAAGGGCTATGATGTCACAAAGGCGGCAGACCTGTCGGGCTTTGCCGATCAGGGCAGCGTCAGCGTTTTTGCGGTCGGCCCGATGCAGTGGGTGGTCGCGCATGAGCTGATCTTCGGCATCGGCGGCAATGCCATCGCGCCGCAGGCCACGGCCACGCGCGCCCAGCTTGCCGCGGTGCTGCACCGCTTCTGCGAAGCGTTCGTCTGAGCGGACGGCGCAGACTTTCGTTCCCGGCACAGGGGCGCATCCATCCGGATGCGCCCCTGTTTTTGTGCTATGTGCAGGAAATCCTGCATTTTCCAGACGAATTTTTAAATATTTAAATTGACGCGGGGGCGGGAAGCTACTATAATAATAAATATTTTTGTAATATTTTAAGCGAATGCTTTTCTGTTTTCCCCGAAAGGATGATGTTCATGGCAACCGTTTCCACGCCGGTCAAGCGCGCGCGGCGGCTGCGCCCGGCCCCGCTGTGGCTGAGCCTGCTGCTGGCGTTTCTGGCGTATTTTCTTCTGGATTTTTCCCTGCGTCTGTTCTATGGCTCGATGAGCAACGTGTCGCTCTGGGCGTGGCAGCCGCTGGTGTTTACCCTGCTGTGGTCGGGCACGATGACGGCGATCGCCGCGCTGCTGCCGCGAACGGGCCGGCGCATCTTCCTGCTGGTCACGTTCGTGCCGTTTGCGTTGCTGGCCATCACGAACTGCGTGCTCTACCAGCTGACGGGCACGTGCTTTTCCTTTGCCGACCTCGCCTATGCCGGCGACGGCGCGCGGTTTATCAGCGCGTCCTACTTCTGCCTGAGGAAAGGCGAGTGGTTCAGTCTCGCCGTTTGCATGGCCATGATGCTCTGCGCCGTGATCTTCATGCCGAAGGCGCGCCCCGGCCGCCGCGGCCGGATCGTGGCCGCCGTGCTGGCGGTCGCGTGCGCGGCGGGCATCGTCGTTGTCCACAATGCGCTGGCGTACCGGGGCGATGCTCAGGACCGCAGCGAGTACCTCTCCTGGGACAACGCAGAGAGCCACGACACGTTCCGCGACACCTATACGGACTTCAGCAATCCCAACCGCTGCCTGATGCTGACCGGCCTGTACCAGTACACCGTGCGCGGCGCGGCCGTGACGCTCTGGCCGCAGGACACGGCGACGGATCAGCGTATCGCGGAGCTGGATGACTACTATGCGTCCCATCCGAAGGCGGCGGCCGATACGCCCATGACCGGCGCGTTTGCGGGCAAGAACCTGATCTTCATCATGATGGAGTCCATGGACGACTGGCTCGTGACGCCGGAGTATATGCCCAACCTCTGGCGGATGGAGCAGGAGGGCCTGTATTTCCCGAATTACTACGCGCCGATGTTCCTCTCTGCCGGCACGTTCAACTCGGAGTTCACGGCCAATACCGGCCTTATCGCGCCGGAGCATCACGTGCGCAACTCGTATTATGCCGAGCATGCGCTGCCGTATTCGCTGGCGAATCTGTTTCGTGACGCGGGCTACAGTGCCCGGTCCTATCACGCGGCCAACCCGAACATTTATAACCGCGGGCAGATCCACCTGAACTTCGGCTATGAGTCCTATAACGACTACGGCGATCTCGGCATGGACGACTATATGCTCGATTCGCAGCTCCTGCGCGGCTATGATCAGATCGTCTCGGACGAGCCGTTTTTCAGCTTCATCATCACGTATTCCGGCCACGGGCCGTACACTACGGAGCAGCAGAACATCTCGGAGCCCCATCTGGACCGTGCCCGCGCGGTGATCGACTACAGCACCGTGCCGTACACGACCGAGGCGCAGAAAGAGGAGTACACCCGCGCCGTGGCGCAGGCCATGGAGACGGACGCTTTCATCGGCGGCCTGCGCGAGCGGCTGGAGGCCGACGGCCACGCCGAGGACACGGTGCTCGTGCTGTTCACGGATCACTACTGCAAGTATTTCTCCGATACGGAGCTCATCGAGGCCATCAAGGGCACCAGCGATCACAACCTGCTCTCGAACGTACCGTTCGTGATCTGGACGGAGGGCATCACGCCGCAGGTCTCCGAAAAATACGTCAGCACGATGGACATCGCGCCGACGATCGTGGACCTGTTCTCGCTGGATACCGACCTGCGCTATTATATCGGCAACGATATGTTCGGCCCGGACGGCGGCGTGGTCTATTTCCGCAACTACGCGTGGTATGACGGCAAAACCTATGACACCGGCAATGACGCTTCGACCAACCCGGCCGTGCTGGCCATGCGCGAGCAGGTGCGTGAGCAGATCGACGTCTCGCAGGATACGTTCCGCAGCGATTACTTTGCCTACCTGCAAAAGCGCAGCGGCGAGACCGAAGCAAAATAGCAAGTAAAAAATCCCCCCGGATGCGCCGCATCCGGGGGGATCATTTTGCGATTTGTTATCCGTTCATGCCGGGGATCAGGTCCAGGATGGTCTTGCTCTCCTTGACGGTGACGGTGCAGGCGGCGGAGTGGGTCGTGCCGTCGGCGCCGGTGATCTGCAGGATCACGCTGGTGGAGCCGGCAGCGGCGGCCGTAGCCGTGACGGAGTAAGTGTCGTCCGTGCCGTTGCCGGTGCGCACCGGCTGGCCGAGCGAGACGACGCTGCCGTCGGCCGCGTAGACCTTCACGGAATCCTGCAGGCTGTCGAGGTTCTGCCCGTGGATGTGGAACGTGATGGTGCCGGTCTTCGTGCCGCCGAGGTCAAGCGTGACCGAGCCGGTCTCGGCCGTGACACTGTCGACGCGCGACGGCGCCTTGACGGTGATCTGGCACGTGGCGGTGCAGCTGCCGGCGGAGGCCGTGATCGTCACGGAGCCGGCGCTCGTCGCCACGACGATGCCCTTTTTCACGCTGGCGATGTTCGGGTCGCTGCTGGCCCAGGAGACGAGATCGTCCGGGGCGTTCGCGGGCTGCATGGCCGCCGTGAGCGTGAGCGAGTCGCCGATCTGCAGCTCGGCCTTGTCTTTGTCGAGCTTGAGGCTCTTGACCTCAATGGCGTCGTTCGTGACGGTGACGGTGCAGTCGGCCGAGCGTTTGCCGGCCTTGACGGTGATCTTGGCCTTGCCCTCGGTCACGCCGGTGACGACACCGTCTTTCACGGTGGCGACGGCGGCGTTGCTGCTCGACCAGGTGAGTGTCTCATCCGTCAGCTCCTGGCCGTTGGCGTCGAGCACGGTGGCCTTGAGCGTGAGGGTGTCCTGCGGGGCGATCTCGGCCTTTTCATGGTCGAGCGTGATCGAGCCGACGCCGGACTTGCCGCCCTGCAGCGCCATGACGAGGATGAGCGCGATGAGCGCTACGACGACGAGCGAGCCAAGGATGATGGCGACGGTTTTCTTTGCGTTGTGCGGCTTTTCGGCGTCCTCCGTCTCAACCGGCACGGCCTTGCGCTGTGCCTTCGGCTTCGAGCCGGGGAACGTGTCCGCGGCGGCGGCCTTGGGGGCCGGCGCCTCCCGGCGGACGGCCTGTGCCTGTTGCGGCTGGGCTGCTGCAGCGCTGCGCGGAACTCCTCCACGGAGGCGTAGCGCTGGGCCGGATCGTCGGCGCAGGCGCGCATGACGACGTTCTTCAGCGCCTGACTGCCGTGCAGCGGCTCGGGCAGCGGGTCGCCGCGCAGGCGCTGCTCGCGCGCGATGGCGAGATCCGACGCCTCCACCGCCGTCGGCGGCAGCGGCACGAACGGGATGCGCCGCTCGTTGAGCGCCCAGTAGAGCACCATGCCCACGGAATAGAGGTCGCTTGCGGGCGAGACCTCCGCGCCGCACAGCACCTCGGGCGCCATGAAATCATTCGTGTTGTCCACGGCGGAAAACTGCGCCATGCCGAAGTCACCGAGCTTATACGTGACCTGCTCGTCAAAGTTGCCGCCGCCGACAAAGACGTTGCGCGGCTTGATGTCGCCGTGCACGATGCCGCGGCGATGGCAGGTCTCCAGCGCACTGCACAGTCCGGCGCCGAGCCGGATGATGTCCGCCTCGCCGTGCGGGTGGTTGCGCAGGTAGTCCGGCAGGGACGGCAGCAGCTCCGTGCGCACATAAATGTCCCAGCCGCGGCCGTCCGCGTGCGCGCGGATGACGTGATCCTCGCACCGCAGCAGGTTCGGCTCGTCGCTGATGGCGTCGACGGCCATGAGCTGCCGCGCGATCGTCTCCACCTGGCGGTGGAGCAGGGCGGTCACTTCCTCCGGTGTGCGGCCCTCGGCGACGAGGGCGTCAAAGTCCTCCGGTGCGGCGGGGATCGACAGCACTTTCAGCGCCGCGTGATCCACCATGCCGAAGCCGTCGTCGCGCGCGATCTCGTACACCGTCCCGTAGGAGTCGCTGCCGAGCGTGCGCACGGGTTTCCAGTTTTGATAGTCCAGATTGCGGAATCGTTCTTCCATGTGCGATCTGCACCGCCTTCCATATCAGGGTGAAAATCTTGTTATCAAACCAAACTATATTATACTGAATCCGCCGGCAATCTGCAAGAGGCGCGTGCAGGGAAAATGACCGCATTTTCTCTCCGGATGGGAAAAAGGCGGAATTATGTACCTTTTTCTACCCAAACGCCGGCTATCCATGCCAATTTTGCAAAGTGAATCTTGACTTTTGTTTAAGATTTGACTATGATAAAACAAGGAAACAAGGGATACAGTTGGTTCCGCCACAAACTGAAAGGGGATTTTTCACGATGATTGACGCGATTGTTTATTCTTCGCTCTCCGGTTCCTGTGAGGAGTACGCCCACCGCATGTCGGCAGCGCTGCACGTTCCGTTCTTTACGGAGCAGTCGCACATCTGCCCGACCGGCCGCAAGGTGGTCTACATCGGCTGGTTGCTGGCTGGCAAGGTCGTTGGTCTGGACAAGGCCAAGGAGCGCTACAACGTGGTCGGCGTGGTTTCGGTCGGCATGGGTGCTCCGGCAGCCAACGCAGAGGAAGTCTGCCGCAAGAAGAACAGCCTCGGCGCTGACGTTGCGGTGTTCCCGCTGCAGGGCCGCTTTGACCTGAAGCGTCTGCCGCTGCCGTACCGCCTGATCATGAAGGTGAAGATCAAGGACATTGCCAAGCGCCTGAACGCGAAGGCTGCCAAGACCACGCTCACGCCCGCTGAGCAGGCCTGCCTGACCATGGCGACCGTCGGCCGCGGCGAGCCCGCCACCTGGGACGGCATCAAAGCCGCCATCGACTGGGTCGAGGCCAACAGCTTCCACTCCAAGTTCCCGGAGCCGAAGGTCTGCTGAGCACCATATCCTAACCCTATGCGTTCCGCCGGACGGGCAGCGGCTTTTTCTTATTTTTTCTTCTTTTTGCTTTTCTGCCCGGCGAGCGCCGCGTCGGACGGGCCGGTCTCGGTCTTGGTTTCGCCGCCGCCGATGTGATCGACGATCAGGATCACGGCGCCGAGCAGCGCCGGCACGAGATAGCCGATGAACATGGCAGCGCTGCTGGTCATGTCGCCGCGGATGATGCCCACGACCACGCTGATGACGCCGAGAATGACGAGGAAAATACCCATGAACTTCGTTCTGGACATGGTGAAGCCTCCTTCTCCGATTGAATTTCGGGGCGCTTTACAGCGCGCAGTACTGCATGAGGATGGTCGCCACCTGGGCGCGGCTGGCGTTGTCCTGCGGCAGCAGGTAGAACTTGCCCGCGTTTTCGCTGCCGCTGATGATCTTCTGTGCGACGGCCCACTTCATGTCGTTCACGGCCCAGTCGGACACGCTCGCGCTGTCGGCAAAAGCGGTCAGCTCAGCGGCGGCCTTAGCCTTGTCGGGGGCGAACTTCGCGGTGTAGCGGCTGAAGATGGCCACGATCTGCTCGCGCGTGATGTTGCTCTGCGGGGCGAACGTCGTGTCGGACGTGCCGGCGACAATGCCGTTCTGGTAGGCCCAGAGGACAGCCTCAGTGTACCACGTATCCGCCTCGACATCCGTGAACGGCATCTTGCCGCTCACGCTCGGGCTGCCGGCCAGACGGTGGAGCACGGCGACGAGCATGGCGCGCGTCATGGACACGTCGGGGCCGAACGCCGTGTCGGACGTGCCGACCATGAGGCCCTTGTTGTAGGCGTAGAGCACGGCGTCATAGTACCACGCGCCGGCCGTCACATCCGTGAACGGGGATTTGGGCAGCTTGCTCATGTCGAGCGTGAACTCTACCGTGAGCGACACGGCATTGCTGCCGGTGGCGTAGGTGTAGCTCGGCTTTTCGACGGCGGCGCTGTAGCGTGCGATGCCGGTCTTCTTGTCGTACGTGCCGCCCTTGACGGCGGTGATATTGCCGATGTTGTCCTTGCCGACGATCTGGCTGAGGTCAAACAGGCCCACGCCGTTTTCCGTACCGGTGAGTGCGTAGCTGCCGGGCAGCTTCTGCACGTGGCCGGTGTCGGTCTCGGCGTCCTTGATGGGCAGACCGGTCAGATCGAGCGTGGCGAGCTGGTTGCCGCCGCAGTAGATCTCGCTCAGGTGTGTGTTTTTCGACACGTCAAGCGCGGTGAGCTGGTTGTTCTCGCAGTTGAGCGCCGCAAGCTCCGTGAAGTGCTCAATGCCGGTCAGGTCGGCGATGCCGAGGTTGCTGCAGTTGAGCTCCGACACATGGCGCAGCTCGAGCGTCGAGAGCTGGCCGTTGCCGTTGACATCGGCCGTGTCGGCGAGCAGGGTGCGGAAGGCCGCGTCCGGGAACGCCTTTTCATCGAGCGCGACGCCGCTCGTCAGGCCCTGCATCTCAAAGTACACGGTCATGGCCGGCAGGCCCTTGCGCCCGGTGTCGTAGCTGTAGGCGAAATAGTCCGGCGTCTTGGCGTACACGGCGGCGCCGGTCTGCTTGTCGTAGTTTGCGTCCGGCACACGCGCAACACTGCCTAGGTTATCCTTGCCGACGATGGCGTCGAGGTACACGGTGCACTGCTCCTTGTCCACAACGGCGCCAGTCTGCTCCGGCAGGTACTGCGGGCTGAGGATCGGGTTTTCGGCTTTGCCGTCACCCTGCGCGGTGGCGTTGAGCGCGGTGCAGCCGCTCAGGTCGAGCGCGGTGAGCGCGTTGCCGCTGCAGTCGAGCGACTCGAGCGCGGTGCAGCCCGTGAGGTCGAGCTTCGTCAGGCTGTTGAGGCTGCACGTGAGCACCTTGAGCGTTTTGTGTCCGCTCAGGTCGAGCGCGGTCAGGTGGTTGGCGCTGCACTCGAGCGTGGTCAGCTTCTCGGAACCGGACGCGTCGAGCGCCGTGAGCGCGTTATACGAGCATGCGACGGTTTTCAGCGCGCTGCAGCCCGTGAGGTCGAGCGTCGTGAGCGCGCAGCTCGAGGCGTCAAGCTGCGTGAGCGCGCTGCAGCCGGTGAGCTTCAGGCTCTGCAGCTTGCCGCAGCCGGACACGTCGAGCTTTTCGAGCTTGGCCATGCCGCTCAGGTCGAGCGCCGTGATCTGGTTGCCGCACACGAGCAGCTCGCGCAGGTCCGTGAAGTGCTTGATACCGGTCATGTCGGCGACCTTTGTGATCTTCATTTCAAACAGGTCGATGCACTGCACGGCCTCGCACTCGGCCGCCGAGAGCTTGTTGTCCTTGTTCGTATCGCAGTAGTCGGTCACGTACGTGCGCAGCGCCTGATCCGGGAAGTGCTCGGCATCGACCGGGATCTCGCCAGCTGCCATGGCCGGTACGCCCAGTGCCAGCAGCATCACGGCCGCCAGCAGCAGGCAAAACGCCTTTTTGAGATGTTTCATCGCGGTTCCTCCTGTAAAAAATCCAAAAAACGTGGTATTTGTCATTGCCTTCATTGTATCAGGTCTGCCGCCCCGGGTCAATCTCCAGTTGTGGCGCTGTTGTTTTCCGCGCGCCGCGCGTGCACGGCATGCTCGGCCACGAGCAGCATGGCGGCCATGCCCAGATAGCCGTACACCGGGTAGACGGTGCCGATCAGGTCGCCGAAGCCGAACAGGCTCCCGGCGAAGGCCGCGGCCGTGAGCACGAGCAGCAGGGCCGTGCGGTGCCCGGCCAGCCATGCGGACTTTTGCCCGGCGTAGGTCAGCACGGCCACGAGCGAGGACACGCTCGTGCCGAACATGCCGAGAAACAGCAGCACGGCGTACACGACGCCGGCCGCGCCCAGCCGGCAGGCGAGGTCGAGCATGGGCAGCGGTGCCTGCGTGCTCTCCGGGCTCGTGGCCAGCGCGGCGAGCACGCCGAGCGCGACCGCCAGCAGCAGCACGCAGCCGAGCACGGTGCCCCAGATGGCGGTGCCGGGTTTCTTCAGGTGGCGTGTCAGCGGGGCGAGGATGCCCACGGTGGCGAAGAAATTGTAGGCCGCGTAGTTCACGGCGCTCGTGGCCCAGCTGCCGAGCATGGGGTTGGTGTCCCCGGCGGCGAAGGCCGCGGCGGTCAGCTCTGTTCGGTGCAGGCGGATACCCGCGATGACGAGCGCGGCCACGATCATGCACGGCACGGCGACCGTGAACACCGACACCATGCCGCCGAGACCGAAATACGCCGCCGCCGCGATGAGCACGCACGCCATGGCCGCGCCCAGCCACACCGGCAGGCCGAGCATCTGATTGCCGAGCGCGCCGATGCCGGCTGCCATGATGCACACGACGCCGAACAGCAGCGCCGCCGTCAGCACGCCGACGGCCGTGCGCAGCCACGGAATGTCCGCGCGCACGATCAGTGCGTCCATCGTCTCGATGCCGGTGCGCGCGCTCAGCCGCAGGAGCAGCACGCCGGTGCCGCCGAGCAGCACGACCGCGAGCGCGAGCCCCAAAAGCCCCCGCGCGCCGAACGCGCCGAAATACTGCCACAGCTCCTGCCCGGACACGTACCCCGCGCCGAGAAAGCACCCGGCAAACGTCAGCGCCAGGCGCAGCGTGCCGATCTTCTGCTGCATGATGATCTCCTCCCGTCCAAACTGCCAAGATAGCAAGCAGTATACCATATTCTGTGCGGGAAGCCAAGATGGCCGCGCGGCAAATTGACAAATTGTGACCCGCGGCCTATAATGGCACAGACCCGTTTGGAAATATGGAGGGAATCAACTTATGAACCAACCCTGTCTGGTCATCATGGCCGCCGGCATGGGCAGCCGCTTCGGGGGCCCGAAGCAGACGACGCCTGTGGACGAGTACGGCCATTTTCTGCTGCACTATTCGCTCTTTGACGCTTACCGCGCGGGATTCCGCAAGGTCGTGTTCGTCGTCAAGGAGGACACGGCCGAGGAGTTTCGCGAGAGCGTCGGCCCGGCCGTGGCCGCGGCGTTCGACGTGCGCTATGCCTATCAGAAGCTCGACACGCTCCCGGCGGGCTACACCGTGCCCGACGGCCGCACGAAGCCGTGGGGCACCGCCCACGCCGTGCTGTGCGCCGCGCCCGAGATCGACGGGCCGTTCGCCGTCATCAATTCCGATGATTATTACGGCATCGAGGCCTACCGCCTGCTGTATGATTTTCTCGCCGTGCCGCGCCCCGAGCGGTCGTATGCCATGGTGGGCTTCCGCCTGCGCAATACCGTCACGGCCAACGGCAGCGTGTCGCGCGGCGTCTGCACGGAGCGCGACGGCATGCTCGAGAGCATCACGGAGCGCACACATATCGAGCAGCGCGGCGCGGACACCGCCTATACCGAGGACGGCGCGCACTTCATCGACCTGCCGGGCGACACGACGGTGTCCATGAACTTCTGGGGCTTCTCGCCGCTGTACCTGCGCGAGCTCGAGCGCCGGTTCCCGGCGTTTCTGGACGAGAACCTGCCGCGCAACCCGCTCAAGTGCGAGTATTTTGTGCCGTCGGTCGTGGACGCGCAGCTGCGCGCCGGCACGGCGGACGTCACCATGCTGCACACGGACGACGCCTGGCACGGCGTGACGTATCACGACGACCTGCCGGACGTGGTCGCGGCGCTGCGCGCGCTGCGCGCTGCGGGCAAGTACCCGGACAACATCTGGTGAGCGCGCCCCAACGAGGACCGCTTCGCTGGGTCCTCGTTGGCAGAGATTGCAGCTCGCTGCAGCGCACGCATTGCACGCCACAGGCGCACAATGCGCACGCTTGCGAGCCGAGCGGTATTTTCTCCGTCGTACATGCCGCCGGAGAAAATGATTGGACTTTCTTTGCGTCCGCGGACGCAAACTCTGCGAGGCCTTTTTGACGATGTGGCACGCCCGCGGGGGACTTCCCCGCGGGCGTGTTTTTTGGTATACTGTTTTTATTCTTGCATTTTGACGAGGTGCTTATGAAGCAACTGGTTTTGGGAATTCTGGCGCACGTGGACGCCGGGAAAACGACGCTGTCCGAGGCGCTGCTCTACCGCACGGGCGCCATCCGAGACCTCGGGCGCGTGGACCACAAAAACGCACATCTGGACACGCACGCGCTCGAGCGTGCGCGCGGCATCACGATCTTCTCGCGGCAGGCGCGCCTGACGCTGGGCGACACGGCGGTCACGCTGCTCGATACGCCGGGCCACGTGGACTTTTCCGCCGAGATGGAGCGCACGCTGCAGGTGCTCGACTATGCCGTGCTCGTCATCAGCGGCACGGACGGTGTGCAGGCGCACACGGAAACGCTCTGGCAGCTGCTGCGGCGCTACCGGGTGCCGGTGTTCGTGTTTGTGACGAAGATGGACCTGCCGGGCGCGGATCGCGCGGCGCTCATGGCCGACCTGCGCGCGCACCTGAGCGGCGCGTGCGTGGACTTCACCGACCCCGACCCGGAGCAGATCGCCCTGTGCGACGAGGCGGTGCTCGAGCAGTATCTCGACACCGGCGCGCTGCCGGACGAGACCGTGCGCGCGCTCATCCGCAGCCGTAAGCTCTTTCCGTGCCTGTTCGGCTCGGGACTGAAGCTCACGGGCGTGGACGCTTTCCTCGCGGCGCTTGAACGTTACGCGGCGCCGCCGGAGTACCCGGCAGAGTTCGGCGCGCGGGTGTTCAAAATCATGCGCGACGCGCAGGGCAACCGCCTCACGTGCCTGAAGGTCACTGGCGGCGAGCTGCGCGTGCGCGCGCCGCTGACGTATTTCCCCCGCGGGGCGGACGTGCCCGTGCAGGAGAAGGTGAATGCCATCCGGCTCTACTCCGGTGAAAAATTTGAGTCGGCAGAGACCGTTCCGGCCGGCGGCGTGTGCGCCGTGCAGGGCCTCACGCAGACGTATCCGGGGCAGGGGCTCGGCAGCGCGGCAGCGTCCATGCCGCCGTCGCTCGAGCCGGTGCTGACCTACCGCATCGGCCTGCCGCCGGATGTGGATGCGCGCGCGTTTCTGCCGCGCCTGCGCGAGCTTGAGGAGGAGGATCCGCAGCTGCACATCGTCTGGGACGAGGCGCTGCGCGAGATCCATGTCCAGCTCATGGGCACGGTGCAGATCGAGGTGCTCAAAAGCCTCATCCGTGAGCGGTTTGACGTGGACGTGCAGGTCGATTCCGGCCGCATCCTCTATCAGGAGACGATCGCGGCGCCGGTCGAGGGCGTGGGCCATTTTGAGCCGCTGCGCCACTATGCCGAGGTGCACCTCCTGCTCGAGCCCGCCGAGCGCGGCACGGGCCTGACGTTTGACACCGCCTGCAGCGAGGACGTGCTCGACCGGAACTGGCAGCGCCTGATCCTCACGCATCTGGCCGAGAAGTGCCACCGCGGCGTGCTCACCGGCGCACCGCTGACGGATGTGAAGATCACGCTGCTGGCCGGACGCGCGCACGTCAAGCACACGGAGGGCGGCGACTTCCGCCAGGCGACGTGGCGCGCGGTGCGGCAGGGGCTCATGCAGGCGAAAAGCGTCCTGCTCGAGCCGTACTACGCCTTTCGCATCGAGGTCCCGGCTGAGCAGATCGGCCGCGCGATCAGCGACGTGCGGCTCATGTCCGGCACGTTTTCCTCGCCCGAGACGCACGGCGACATGGCCGTGCTCACCGGCCGCGCACCGGTGAGCACGATGCGCGATTATCCCGCCGAGGTCGCGGCGTATACGCGCGGGCGCGGGCGCATCTCGTGCAGCGTCGCTGGCTACGACACCTGCCACAACGCGCAGGAGGTCATCGCTGAGAGCGGCTACGACCCCACGCGCGATCTTGACAACACGCCGGACAGCGTGTTCTGCGCGCATGGTGCGGGCACGGTCATCCCGTGGGACCGCGTGCGCGATTATATGCACATCGACACCGGTTTCGGCAAGACGGAGACGGAGACGCCCCCGCCCGCGCCGCGGATGTTCCGCCGCCGGTTCGATCTCGACGACCGGGAGCTGGAGAAGATCCTGCAGCGCGAGTTCGGCCCGATCCGCCGCGCGCAGTATGCAGCTCCCGTGCGCAACGCCGCGCCCGGTGCGGACGAGACAGAGCGCGCTGAGCTGTTCCACCCCCGGCGCGAGCGCGTGATCGTGGACGGCTACAACGTCATCTTCGCGTGGGACGAGCTGCGCGCCCTGGCCGACAGCGGCCACATCGACGCTGCGCGCGAGCGGCTCATGGACGCGCTGAGTAACTACGCCGCCTTCACGCGCCGTGAGGTCGTGGTCGTGTTCGACGGCTACCGCGTGCCTGGCGGACAGGGGGAGAAGTTCGACCGCAGCGGCCTGCACGTGGTCTTCACGCGCCAGGGCGAGACGGCGGACGCCTATATGGAAAAGCTCGCCGACGAGATCGGCAAGAACGAGTCCGTGCGCATCGTCACGTCCGACGCGCTCATCCAGCTCACGGCGCTGCGCGCGGGCGTACTGCGCATGAGCGCGCGCGAGTTCCGGCAGGAGCTGGCGCAGGTGGCGCAGCAGCTCGAGGCCGCCATCCGCGACATCAACGGGAGGTGAGGGCAATGGAAGAGGATCTTTTGCGCCGCGCGGCCGATCTGGCCGAGCGCTGCGAGCGCACGGCGACGGTCACGTCCACGGCGTTTCTGACCCCGGCGGAGCAGTACGCACTCACGAACTGGGCCCGTCACCGTGACTGCACGCTCGTGCTGCACGGCGGCGGCGAGGGCTGCGAGCGGCGGGCGGCGTTTTTCCTGCCGTTTTACCTCACGGCCGAGGACTTTGACCCCGCGGAGCACCTGCGCGCCGTGCACTTTTCAGCGCCGTTCGGCGCGCCCGGCCACCGGGACTATCTCGGTGCGATCCTCGGCCTCGGCATCCGGCGCGAGTGGGTCGGCGACATTCTCGTGCAGGACCACGGCGCATATGTGTTCTGCCTGCCGAGCGTGGCCCCGGCGCTGCTGGAGCTGGAGCAGGTGGGCCGCACGGGCGTGAAGGCGGCGGCCGCAGAGCTGGCTGCCGTGCCGGTGCCGGAGCGGAAGGTGCGCCCCGTGACGTTCACGGTGCAGTCGGCGCGGCTGGACGCCGTCGTGAGCGGGATGTTCCGCCTCTCGCGCACGAGCGCCGCAGCGCAGATCCGCGCGGGCGCGGTGCACCTGAACTATGCCGAGTGTCTGCGGCCGGATGCGCCGGTCGCGCCCGGCGACGTGCTGTCGCTGCGCGGCGCGGGCAAGGGCAGCGTCACGGAAGTGGGCGGCATGTCGCGCAAGGGGCGGCAGTTCGTCACGGCGGAGCTGTGGCAGTGAACCTGCTTTTCAGACAAACAAAATGTCCGCACCGGGAACGCCGGTCCGGACAATACAGAAAAAAATCTCCGGAGGGAAACTCCGGAGATTTTTTATAGATGCTGTGTTTTACTCAGCGGTCTTGTCGTCAGCAGCAGGAGCGGCGGCCGGCTCATCGACCGGAACTGCCACGGGAGCGGCAGCGGCGGCAGCCTGGGCGGCGACGGCCTTCTGCGAACGCTTGTAAGCGCCGGAGACGACACACGCGATGATCGCAAACAGGATCGCAACGATGGCCAGAATGACGATCGCAACGAACTGGGTGTGACCCGTGAACTCATAGGTGACAGGGTCGGGAGCCTCGCCGTAGCGGCAGGCGAACGTGTAGCCGGTGTAGCCGGTGAGCATACCGATGACGTTGCCGGCAGCGGCGACGACGGCAGAGATGATGCCGCAGACGGAGGCGGTCACGATCTTGCCCTTGCTGATGCGGATCACGGACAGGATGCCGAACAGGCCGGCGATGAGGCCGAGCACGGACGCGAGGAGCATCGCGGCGACGACGCCGAGTCTGCCCATGACTTCCTTCGTGACGGCAGCGGTCTGGTAGACGGAGATGTAGTCACGGCCGGCCTGACCGACGGCGCGGCAGTTTTCGAGGTTGAGGTACTGGCAGCCGTTGACGACGCGGACCTCACCGTTGTCATCGAGCTCCCAGATGGAGAAGTTGTCGCCGTAGCGCTCTTTGAGGATGTCGGCAACGCTCGGGCACATTTTCTTGTCGCCGTTGCCCTCGTCGTTCATGTAAGCGGGCTGGCTCATCAGGAGCTCACAGCCGGCAGCGACCTGCGCGCAGCCGTCCTCAAAGGTGTTGAGCTGCTTCTTGCCGTCGGCGAGCTGGTTGCCGCCGGCCGCGAGATCGTTTTCGCCCTGCGCGAGCTGCTTCTCAGCGTCTCTGAGCTGAGCCTCGCCTGCGGCGATGGCCTTCTCGGCCTCGGCCAGCTGGACCAGACCGTCTTCATACTGCTTGAGCTGGGCCTTGCCGTCGGCGACCATCTGCTGGATGTAAGCCGGCAGGTCGGTCACATCGTCCGGAATGGCCAGACCCTGCTTGGCCGCGATCGGACGCACGACGGAGACGAACCACGCCTGGGCGCTCGAGAAGCCGGCGAGGTTGGCGATGGTGCCGTCACGGAACTCCACATACTGATTGACATAGGGCATGAGCGGCTCAATCTTGGCGAGGGTAGCCTTGCCTTCATTGTAGGCTGCGGTGTTGTCCTCGATCTGCTTCTTGCCGGCGGCGTAGGCAGCTTTGCCTTCCTCAAGCTGCTTCTTGCCGGCGTAGTAGGCGGCGTAGCCTGCGGAGAGCTGAGTCTTGCCTTCGGAGTAGGAGATCAGGCCGGCGGTGTAGGTGTCCACACCAGCGAGGTAAGTGCCCTCGTTCTCCTGCAGCTGGTCAAGGCCGGCATCGAGCGTGTCGATGGACTCCAGACCCTCTTCCGCGTCCTTTTCCTTGTACTCTTTGACATTCATGATGTCGCTGAAGCTGCTCACTCCGGCGAACAGGCCGAAGATACTCGCAGCGATCAGGCAGACGCTGATGATCGTGAGTAATACTTTTTTCATGTCGTTCCTCCACTCATTTAAGCATTTTTCAGTCTAATACCGAACGCTTGACCTAAACTATATCTTAAATTTCACAAAATCGCAAGAGAAACCGGTCAAATCTTTTTCCGGCGTAAAAAAATTGTCTTTTTCAACAAATGTGAAAGGAATTGTTGTGCAGATTTTCCGTTTTCTACTTCTCCGAAATGGGGGATTCTTGCTGCTGGTTCAACATATTCGCCCGGGTGTGAAAACTTGTCTCCAAACGCACAAAGCGAGAAAAAACTCCACAATCCGGGCGGGATCGTGGAGTAAAAACGATCTTTTGTTACAAAACGCCGAGGTGCTCGAGCAGGATCTTTGTGCCGAGCAGGATGAGGATCACGCCGCCGGCGAACTCGGCTTTGCGCTTGTAGCGCAGACCGAACACGTTGCCGAGCCGGATGCCGGCCGCGGAAAAGACGAAGGTGATCGAGCCGATGAGCGCAACGGCGGGCACGATGCGCGTGCCGGGCAGGAACGCGAACGTGATGCCGACGGCGAGCGCGTCGATACTTGTTGCAATCGCCAGCAGAAGCATGGCCTTGAACGCGAGCGAGCCGTCGAGCTTGTCCTCGTCCTTGGACAGCGCCTCGCGGATCATGTTGCCGCCGATGATGCCCAGCAGCACGAATGCGATCCAGTGGTCGACGGAGGTGACAAACTGCTCAAACTGCGTGCCAAGCAGATAGCCCAGCAGCGGCATGAGCGCCTGAAAACCGCCGAACCACAATCCTGCGATGCAGCATTCCTTCCACGATACGCGCTGCAGCGCCAGCCCCTTGCAGATGGAGACGGCAAACGCATCCATCGACAGACCGACTGCCAGCACGACCAGTTCCCAAAACCCCATATCTTCACGTCCCTTTTTCCGCAGATTCCCTATACTATAAAGGAAAGGACAGGAAAATACAAGAAAAACCTGCACCCGGGATACAGAAAAACCGGCGTCCGGATGCTCCGGACGCCGGCTGGCAGCTTCGCTTCAGCAGGGTTCGATGAGGATGACGTTGCTCATCAGGTCTACTTTCTTGAGTTTGCCGGGGACGATCTTGCGGATCCCCATCAGGTCGGTCAGCGTGACGTTCTCGCCGTCGGCGGACACGTTGCACACGCGCGAGCAGACAAGGTTCTGTTTGCCGTCCTTGATCTCATATGCATCAGAAAGACACATGGTCGTTCGCTCCTTTTTTACCCGTTATGCCTGTTTGGCAAGCTCGAGGGCTTTTTCGAGCTTGTCGTTGCCGTGGTCAAATGCATGCAGTGCCTCAGCCAGCGCCGCGGCCGCTTCGGCCTTGCCCTCATCCTCCAGCGCGTGGCAGATGTCGTGCAGCTCGTCAGCGTGATGGCGGTTGTGGTCGAGCATATAGTTCAGCAGCGCCAGCACTTCCTCGGGGCTCATCGGCTTATCGCCGGAGTGCTCATGGCTATGCGGGTGGCAGTGATGTGCATGATCGTGATCGTGTTCATGTTCGTGCATGGGAAACACTCCTTTCTAAGTGGGGCAGGGCCGCCGTGCGGAAAAATCACCCTGCTCTGAATGGATTATTAAAAGTTTATCATATCCTCTTGTAAGAATCAACAATTTTTTGCCCCGGAATGTGATAAAAGACTTGTAAATTATGCGCAAATATGTTAATCTGTTGACGTGATAACGGAAGCTATCCTTGCGTTTTCGGACGGAATGCTTTGAAGTGTTACATAAGGGTGGTACGCTTCGGAGAACCGCACGTTTCGGCCGGGATCACAGCGACTGCTTCCCATGTCCGTGACCACCATGGGGGAACGCCCCCCGGCGAGCCCAATCAAACGAAAACCATAAAAAAGGGAAGAAGAGGTGTAACATTTGAAGGATTTAAAGCATCTGATCTACTTTGAGAACCTTCTTGACAGCGCCAACAACGAGCTCGTGCAGCAGGCCAAGGATGAGGGTATGCACCCCATCGCTTACACTTGCTATCACATGCCCGAAGTGGTCCTCAACGTAGACAACTGTTTCTCGGTCAGACTTCGTGCGCCGAAGACAGGTTCATTCGACATCGCATCCTACTACATGTCCAACTACACCTGCGAGTACTGCAGAGCACTCGTGGAGCGTGCGATCGAGGGCGGCTATAACTTCCTCGACGCCATCGCTGGTGTGGACGCCTGCGCGGAGATGAACCGCTGCATGGAGAACATCGAGCTGGTCGCTGCCCCCGACATGCCCAACAAGAAGATGTTCGTTACCCACTGCGACATCCCGTACAAAGTCAAGGACTACACCCTCAAGCACTACGTCACGCAGATTCGCAACCGCTTCCTGAACGTTCTGGCCGAGACCTACGGCGTTGATACGTCCGACGAGGCGCTGCGCAAGGCTGTTGCCGAGCACAATGAGGTCTGCAAGATCATCACCGAGATCGGCAACATGCGCAAGCTCGAGAATCCGCCCATCACCGGTTATGAATTCCATGTCCTCAACCTGGTTACTTACTGCTGCCCGAAGAGCAAGATCCTCCCGTACCTGAAGGAAACGCTGGCAGAGATCAAGAAGAGAAAAGTCGACGCCAAGCCGTGGTATCGCTGCCGTGTGGCCCTCATCGGTTCCGAGATCGACGACCTCGACATGACCCGCATGGTCGAAGACGCCGGCGCGATGATCGTTGCCGACCGTTTCTGCTTCGGCAGCACCCCGGGCCGTGAAGTCATCGAGCTCAACGACACGGACGACGTCCTCACGCAGATCTGCGCCCACTACCTGAAGACCACTCAGTGCCCGCGTTACATGAGCCAGGAGAAGATCCAGGAGCGCCGCGACACGATCAACCGTCTCGCCACCGAGAACGGTGCCGAAGGCATCATCTACGAATCCATGAAGTTCTGCGATTTCTGGGCATTCGAGCGCGCGCTGGCAAGCCATATCATGAACGAAGAGTATGGCTGGCCGGTCCTGTCCATCGATCGCCCGTACATGGCTCGCTCCTCCGGTCAGCTCCGTACGAGACTGCAGGCCTTTGTCGAGAGCCTTGAGATCAAGCAGATTCATAAGGCTGCGAAGGAGGACAAATAAATGCTGAAAAGTAACATTGCATGGATGAAGAAAAATGTCCCCTCCGACCTGAAGGTCTGGAAGGGCATGATCCAGGATATCGACTGGTCCCAGGTCGCAGCGAAGACCAAGCTGAGCCTCCAGCGCGATAAGGACCGCATCACGGCCGAGTTCAAGGAATTCGCCGCCATGGACACCAGCGCCAAGATCGATTGGCTCATGAACGGCGACCGTCACCTCGGTTACCTGTACAAGAAAGACGCCATCGCGTTTGCCCGCCGTGAGTGGAAGGGCCTCAAGAGCGTCGGCTACGACTTTGTCGGCTGGCTGAAGATCTGGGGCGGCATGCTCAACATGGTCATGAAGGATCCCATGTCCATTATGCTGGCCGTGTTCGAGTACCACTGGTTCGCTTCCTACCTGGCCACCCCGGCTGTGGTCGACCGCAGCGTGTTCGGCCGCCGCGGCAAGCTGCTGCAGGCTGATTTTGATATGTGGGTCGCCATTACCCACTGGGCCGAGGATCTGATCGCCAACCTCATCATGGCGGACGCGAAGATCGGCGGCAACCAGAAGATCAACAAGCGCATCATCATGTTCGACGAAATGACGATGGCGCAGATGATGGCCGGCTTCCCGAACCTGCTCGGCATCCCGTACCAGATGATCCCGGTCTTCATGGTCTCCGAAATGGACCAGCTGACCCTCATCCCGTACATCGACGCCATCGAGAGCTACGGCCTCCCGTCCGATACCTGCCCGCTGCCGACGGCTGAGTGCGGCTGCGCGGTCAAGGACGAGTACCCGATGTGCGGCCAGGGCTTCATCGCCTCCTCCATGCCGTGCGACGGTTCCGTCATGGCGACGTCCTTCCAGGATCGCCGCTTCAGCAAGTTCATGCCGAGCTACCCGCTGTGCATGCCCGTCCGTTACGACGACGAGGACACCACCGAGATGGCAGCTGCCGACATGAAGGACTGCATCCACTGGGTCGAGGGCCTCACCGGTGAGACCTGGAACTGGGACACTTACTTCGCCACCATGGAGAAGATGAACGAGTGCACCAGACTCGAGATGGAGAAGTGGGAGATCAACAAGACCCATTATCCGCAGCTGGTCGGTTCCTCCTTCGAGCTGTTCCGTAAGTGGAACTACGAGATGGACGGCGGCCTGTTCCCCGAAGGTCTGAAGACGCAGCGCAAGATCTGCAAGACCATGATGGAGACCTACGAGAAGAAGCTGCCCGCTTACGTCGGCGGCTATGAGAAGTACCGTGCGCTCATCTGGAGCTGCCCGGCTCACTTCTATGCCAACTTCTCCAACTGGCTGGCCAACTGCTGGGGCATCTACGCGCTGACCGAGATGGAAGCGCTGAACATGACCAAGATGCTCAACACCACCGACAAGGACGAGGCCATCAACGACCTCTGCCGTCTGTACGAGCGCATGGTCATGCGTCGCCACACCAACGGCGGCCACGATCACGTTCTGGGCGAGCTGTGGAGACAGTGCGAGAACTTCAACGCGAACGTTGTTATCATGTATCAGCACGTCTGCTGCAAGACGATGGCCGGCCTGCAGGGCCTGTTCGACGATCAGGCTCGTGAGCTCGGCATCCACCTGATCTGGGTCGAGCACGACCTGATGGATCCGCGTACCGTTTCCCGTAAGGACATGCGCGGCCGTGTGAACAACTACATGGTCAACGTCATGCACGCGGAGCCGGTCGACCCGACGCTCATCGACATCGATGACGAGGTCACCTGGTAATTCGGATCATTTGAACGTATATCGGACATAAAAAAACATTCAGGAGGAAGTAATACTATGAAATACTTTGGCGGATGCGACGTAGGTTCCACCTACACGAA
>OFMO01000737.1_pt1 | contig 24877 bp, 19 predicted proteins | sample 1541821 | NCBI WGS metagenome assembly OFMO01 (sample SAMN04209253, study PRJEB22552) | human gut metagenome | biome: gut; material: feces | host: Homo sapiens | place: USA: Oklahoma | reverse complement strand
ATCCGATTGCACAGGTCTAAAAGCCTCAGCGTAGCCCGCTACGCCTGCGTTTTTAAACCTGCACACTCGAATCCGTATCCCGCGTGTATGGTATAGTTATTTATGAAACGCTGTACTAGTCCTGAAATTGGATCACCTGGTTTGTCTCCGCTGACCGGAAGATTGCTTCCATCAGTTTCATCACGCGCATCACCTGGAACAGCTTGATCTCAGGTTCTGCTCCGTCCCGGATCACTGCAACTACATTTCTGTGGAAGTCTGCAATATCTCCGGATACTTTTGGTAAGTCTTCTTTCACAATGGTATCTTCCCGTCTCGGTGCCATGGTCTTTGTCAGACCGGCTGCTGTCTTAACCGGTACTACCGTCTCTTCCGTCCTACCGGTCTTACGGATGATCTCACCGTTTAACTGCCAGTCTCTGATCACTGCGGTACCGTCTTCTCCCAGTACATACCATCTCGGCAGGGAAATATAATTGTTGGTACCGACTTCCACCAGGACTTCCGTTCCACCTTCAAATGTCAGGATGGCAGTGAAGCCATCGTCCACTTCCTGGTTGGTGACATTGGTAAGTGATGCGTATACGGTCTCGATCTTTCTGTCGCCGTACATATATAAGATCTGATCCAGCAGATGTACGCCCCAGTCCAGGACCATTCCGCCACCATGGACCTTTTCTTTTCTCCAGTCACCAGGAATTCCTCTTGATCCATGGACACGGCTCTCGATCCGGAAGACATGGCCCAGTTTCTGCTCCTCTACCAGCTTTTTGATGATCAGGAAATCATCATCCCACCGTCTGTTCTGATGTACAGTAAGTAATTTTCCTGTCTCTTTGGCTGCATGTTCCATCTCCAGCAGATCTGCGGAAGATAATGTCACCGGTTTTTCCGATATTACATTCTTCCCTGCATGCATGGCACGGATGGCGATAGGTTTGTGGCAGTCATTCGGAGTAGCGATCAGAACCACATCGATATCCGGATCTGCCAGCATGGCTTCTTCTGTTTCATATACAAAAAAGCCCTTCTCCTTCGCTTCTTCTCTCTTTTCTTCCTTGATGTCATAGATGCCACCGATTACAGCTTCCGGAACATTGGAAAGGATCTCCGTATGCCATCTGCCCATTCCGCCATATCCGATCAGTCCGTAAACTACTTTGTTTTCCCTCATTTTACACCTCCATATATAATTATCATAACGTTACTGTTCACTCTGTGCCCAGTAACACGCTTCGCGATGTACAGAATTTATACGAATCGCATAAATCTTTGCGAACAACTATCAACTATCTTATGTTTTCTCAGATCCGGTAAAATCCTGCTGACTGTGCCGGAACAGTTATTTTTCCATTTTTAGCCTCTGCGGCTGCGCCAAAGTTATAGATTGCTTCTTTTGGCTCTGCATCGCATGCAAATGTTTTTGCCTCTGCGGCTGCATTGATGATCACGAGGATCTTCTCATCACCGTCTTCACGGATGTATGCCAGCGGATATGCATTCTTTTCTGCATAAACAAAAGTGATCTTTCCTCGGCTCTGCAGAGCTTTGTGACTCTGACGGATCCGGATCAGTTTTTTCACTTCATGATACAGAGAATCCGGAGCTGCCATCTCTTTCTTTGCTGTTGGCCGATCTTTATCCGGATCCATGGCAATATACAGATCACTTGCCGGTGCACTGGAAAAACCTGCGTTGGTGCTGTCATCCCACTGCATCGGAGAACGAGAACCAGTACGGTTGTAACCGCCTTCTACAGATTTCAGTCCTTCTACATAACGCATACCGATTTCATCGCCATAATAGATAAATGGCGCACCTGGCATAGACAGGATAAATGCAAAGGCCACTTTCAATTCATCACCGTGAAGATGGCGTGCCAGACGGTCTACATCATGGTTTCCTGAAAACATACACATCAGACCTTTACCGGCTGTCTTTTCACAGTTTTCTTTATAGGATTCTACGAAATCATAGATATTTCCTTTTGCACGGGATGAAAAATACGGCTCTTTGCAGCGGAACAGATCGTTGGAATGTGAGGTACCAAACTCCAGCAGAAAGTCCATGTGGAATCCTCCCTCCAGAGATCTCTGTGGATCACCCCATTCAGATACCATTGCTGCATCCGGAAATTCTTTATCAAGGAATTCTCTGATCTGTTTCCATACGCGGATGGTTCCTTTTTTCTCCGGATCATTTTTCACCAGAGACTCTGCCATATCTACCCGGAAGCCATCACAGCCCATACCCAGCCAGAATCTCATTACATCTTCCATTGCTGCGATAGTTGCCTGTGGTCCTTCATCGTCGATCGACTGCTGCCACGGTTTCTCCGGATCCGGCTGATAGAAACCATAGTTTAATGCCGGCTGATTGGAGAAGAAGTTGACAGCCACCGCACCGTCACGCTCAGAGATACCTCTCAGAGAGCCGCCGAAGCTGACCTCCGGTGATTCCCATACTTTATCGGTCCAGATATAGCGGTCGGTATATGGGTTCTTATCTGCTTTCATGGATTCGATGAACCATGGGTGTTCTATAGAAGTATGTCCCGGCACCAGATCCAGCAGTACATGAATTCCTTTTTTATGTGCTTCTTCAAATAACTGTTTCAGATCTTCGTTGGTTCCGTAACGTGGAGCTACACGACAGTAATCTGCAACATCGTATCCTGCATCTCCGAACGGAGAGAGAAAACAAGGATTGATCCATAAAGCGTTGCATCCAAGTTCTCTGATATAATCTAATTTTTCGATAATACCCTGAAAATCTCCGATGCCGTCCCCGTTAGTATCTTTAAATGCCTGCGGATAGATTTCATAAAAAATTGCATTATCTAACCATTTTGACATTTTGTAAAACCCTCTTTCTTTCTGATGTTGTCTCGTTTCTCTATAACAACTACCTTCGCTTATCAGAATACTATTTATTTTCTTAGATTTCAAACAATATACTATTTTTTTCTGATACTATTCTATTATTTTTGTATAATGTTCTTGTGTTTCTTCTTATCCATATATTTTTTTGGTTATTTTTACCCTTTATTTCATTCTCAAAAAATAATTTATATTATTTTGCACAGCAAAAAAAGGGTTCCTGATGCCACAGATTTTCATTCTGCAACATCATACCCTTCTCTGTTTCCGTTGCAACACGTATCATTATATGATATATTACAACTGATTCTTTTATATTTCCCGGAAACAGTATTCTTTGCAATACTATCCTATGATTTTAATTATTCTGCCGGAGATATTTATTTTACGGAGGCGTATGTTATGAATCTTTATGCGATAAAAGAAAAGTGCCAACACGGATCCATTCAGGTTCCATACAGTTACTATGATTGCGGTATACCGGATTTTTTTACGAGTGTACCGCTGCACTGGCACAGTGAAATGGAATTAAATTACATAAAATCTGGAAATGGTTTTTTCAAATACGAGGATCAGACCATCTCTGCCAAACCGGGAGACATCTTTCTGATCCAGCCCAACGTCCTTCATGCTATCATGTCGGATGAGCACAGCTCTTTTTTTTATGATACCATTGTTTTTCATCAGAATATGCTGGTTGGAAGTTACGATGACCGTTGTTATACAGATATTCTGCTGCCGATCTTTTCTTCCAGACGAAGAGTTCTGGTCCCTGTATCTCAGGAAACCCCGGGGTATCATGAACTCCATGATTCGGTCCGGACTATTATGCAGTGTGCACACAAAAATCTTGCAACGTCTGATCTGTTACTGAAAAGCGAACAGCTTCGCTTATTTTATCTGCTGGCATCGACACCGGGACTCTGCACCGAACACACGGCTTCGACAGAATCCCGGCTGACCGAAACACTTCGGCCTGTTCTCACTTATATACAGAAACATCATTCCGAATCTGTTACCATAGAGCAGCTGGCAAAGATCGCTCATATGAGCAGCAGTTACTTTATGAGCTGTTTCAAACAGAATTTCGGTCTCGGAGCCATTGAATATCTGAATCAGGTACGTATCCGATCAGCATGCGACCTTCTGCGCAATACGGATCGCAATATCTCCGACATTGCTTTCGATACCGGATTTCATAACCTTTCAAATTTCAATCGACAGTTTCGCACCAAGGTAGGATGTTCTCCTCAGACTTACCGAAAAGAATCCGTTCTTTCCTGATAGATCCAGTAAGTGATCATCAACATGATCCAGGCGCCGATCCAGGCAGATACTTCTGCCAGAGCAACACCACGAAAAGCCAGATATGGAGTCAGCAGCTTTACCATGACCACTCGAAGAGACACTTCCAGGACTCCTGAAAGCATCGGAACAAACGTATGTCCCATGCCCTGACACCCGTTGCGGAACACAAACAGCCATCCCAGAGGAAACAGACAGATGCCTGTAACCGCCAGAAAATCTCTTGTGTAAGAAATAATCGACGCATCATTCAACATGAAAGAAGTCAGAAACTCAGGAATACACAGCAACATCAAAGCCAGTGGAATATTTATCAGGATCGTCAGGATAACTCCTTCCCGGATACCGGTACGTATCCGCTCCTTTTTTCCGGCACCATAATTCTGTCCCACAAAAGTAAGAAGTGCCAGGCCCACTGTATTTGCCGGCTGTTCAAAAAGACTGAGGATCTTGGTGCATGCCGCATAGGCAGCCACATAGCTTGTTCCCATATTGTTGACAAATGTCTGCAATACCATTCCACCCACTGCAGTGACAGAATTCATAACGGCAACAGGCAGACCTTTCAATGTCAGTCTTTTGATGATTACACTCTGTGGTTTCCAGTCCGTTTTTTTCGGGATCAGATTTTTTTCCCTTCCTATGTAGTAACAGCAGTAAAGCGCAGACAGAACCTGTGCCAGAACAGTGGCTAACGCTGCGCCAAAAACACCCATATGCAGCGGAAAAACGAATAACAGATCCATCAGAACATTAGCAATGGCGGAAATTATCATTGCAACCAGAGGCACCCGGCTGTTTCCGACGGAACGCAGAAGTGTCATGGCAAAATTATTAAAAATTGTAATGGTGGTTCCCGCAAGAATTGTTCCGAAATATTGCAGTGTTTCCGTCATCAGATCTTCCGGTGTATGGAGAAATGTAAATAATTGCCGCATGAAGGCCAGACTTACCACTGTGATCACAATCCCAATAGCCAGACAGATCCAGACAGACATTGCCAGCTCCTTACGAAGTTTTTCATAATTGCCACTTCCAAAAGACTGAGAAATACAGATTCCCAATCCTCCTGTCAGCCCAATTGCGAAACCAATGATCAGAAAATGTACGGAACTGGTATTTCCGACTGCTGCAAGTGCCGTATCGCCAATTCCTTTTCCCACCACCATAGAGTCTGCAAAGCTGTATAACTGCTGAAACAGATTTCCTGCCAGGATCGGCAGAAAAAACTGTACCAGTAAACGCATGCAGTTTCCCTGCGTCATATCATTTGTCGTGTTCTTACCCATTATGTTACCTCCTGATGTCTAAACGGTACTTTCCAAATACTGTCTGCTTTTAGCCAGTATTTTACTACTGAAATGATACTTTTTCCATGACATTACTATTCTGTTTTGATACTATTCTATGATGTTGAGGTAAAAGTCAGAGTGAACAGTAACATTTTCTATTCTGCAGGCGTTCCCATATAGTAGAATCCCTTGCATACGTCCAGATGAATCTGTTTGAATGTGCCAATCATAGAAGCATCTCCCGGGAAATGTACCAGAAGATTATTGCCCATTCGTCCGGTTACCAGAGATGCATCCTGATCGTTGACACTCTCTACCAGAACTTCCTGTACCGTTCCCTCAAAACGGGAAGAACGTTCTCGTGCAATTTCCTGCACCTGCGCTAAAAGACGGTCAAAACGATCTTTTACAACCTCTTCCGGCACCTGATTCTCTTTTGCCGCTGCAGGTGTTCCGCTTCTTTTGGAATAAATAAAGGTAAATGCGCTGTCATATCCCACTTTTCCGACTACATCCATGGTCTCCAGAAAGTCTTCTTCTGTCTCTCCCGGAAATCCCACAATAATATCCGTCGTCAGAGAAATATCCGGCAATTTCTCACGAATCCGGTCAACCAGTGCCAGATAGGACTCTTTTGTATACCGACGGTTCATCTCTTTTAACACCCGGCTACTGCCTGACTGCAGAGGCAGATGAAGATGCGGACAGATCTTTTTACTCTCAGCCATCACCTCGATCAGTTCATCGGACAGATCCTTTGGATGAGAGGTCATGAACCGGATCCTCTTCAGTCCTTCAATCTTTTCAATCTCTTTTAACAACTGTGCAAATGTAATCGGATGCTCCAGATTTTTTCCATAGGAATTTACATTCTGACCAAGCAGCATGACTTCCACCACACCGTCCGCTACCAGATGTTCGATCTCTCTTACGATATCTTCCGGATTCCGGCTTCGCTCACGGCCACGGACATACGGTACGATACAGTAACTGCAGAAGTTGTTGCACCCAAACATAATGTTGACACCGGATTTGAATTTGTATTTTCGATCTACCGGCAGGTCTTCCACGATCTGATCGGTATCTTTCCAAACATCGATGATCATCCGGTCCGATTCCATAGCATAACACAGAAGTTCCGGGAACTTGAAGATGTTATGGGTTCCGAAGATCAGATCCACGAACCGGTAACTCTTTTTCAGTTTTTCCACCACATGTGCTTCCTGCATCATACAGCCACACAGCGCGATCATCATATGTGGCTTCTTCTTTTTCATGCTGCCAAGATATCCCAGACGGCCATAGACACGCTGGTTGGCATTCTCACGGACTGTACAGGTATTGTAAATAACAAAGTCTGCTTCGTCTTCTTTATCTGTCTTGATATAACCGACCGCCTCCAGAATACCATCCAGTTTTTCGGAGTCGCGGGCATTCATCTGGCACCCGAAGGTAGTCGTACAGGCATATAACGGACGTCCCAGTTCTTCTGATTTTTCTCTGACATAAATGCGGGCTTTTTCAATAAACTGCTGCTGGCGTTTCTGTTCTTCAGCAGCGGTAAGAGTTTCTTTTTTATTTTCCATCTTTATTTTCATCCTTTCGCAACTGCAGTTTCGCTCCTGTTTTTCAGAAGGCAGTCACATCGTTTTTTTCGTAAATAATGGAACTGAGCGAATAGCGCGCAGTTACCGTGCAATCTATTATTATACTGGATGGTAAGGGTAATTTCAATGAATTTTTGACCTTTCCTTCCATCTATAGTATTATAAGATGTTGAGGTCAAAAGGTATTTTGACCCCTTTGATACCGGATTGTTCCGTACTTCGTACTTCCACAATCCTCAAAAACATTCGTAATTCGCTCATTTTTCTTCGAAAAATGGCTACTTACTCATGTTTTTGGCAGGTCCCAAGATCAGAAATCTTCCTGCAAGCAAGCTTGCGTCAGATTTCTGACCTTTTGACCTTGGTATCATCATAATAAAAATAATTACTTGATTCACAAGGGAGGATTACGATGAAACGAAAAAAAACTTTCTACATTCTCCGGTATATTTTCGCAGTCGTACTGATCATTGGCGGACTTGGAAATCTGTCTTCTTCTGTTCCGTTCGGCTTATGCGTTACTCTTGCCGGAGTGTCTCTTTTTCCATTTATCTGGAATCTGATTCGTAAAAAGGCAGCGATTGCCCGATGGATTCCGCTTCTGGTGCCGCTTTTGTTCTTTATCGCTGCCATATCGTTTACCCCGGAAAGTACAGTGCAGTCCAGAGCAATTGCCATTACTGATGAAGCTTCTGACACACCGGAAGCTGTTGTAACGGATACTCCGGAGATTACACCTGCGGAAGTTCCGACAGACACTCCCACACCGGAGACCACACCGGAAGAAACTGCAACTCCTACACCGGAGCCGACAAAAGAAGCCGGTGAGATGAAAGTTCATTTTCTGGATGTGGGACAGGGATTAAGTATCCTGGTACAGTCCGATGGGCAGACCATGATTTATGACGGTGGTGATAAGAGTACTTCCAGTTTTGTGGTTTCTTATCTGCAAAAACAGAATGTTACCACCATTGACTATCTGATCTCTTCCCATTATGACAGCGACCATATGGCAGGACTGATCGGATGTTTAAATGCTTTTGATGTAAAAAATGTAATTTCCAGTGATTATGAACATGACAGTAAACTGTATCAGTCCTTTATCCAGACAGTTGTCGACAAAGGACTTACGATGCAGCATCCTGCAGTCGGTACTGAATTTTCTTTCGGAAGCGGAAGTTTTCAGATCCTGGCTCCGGCAACTATTGATCCGAATGACAGCAATAAGAATTCAGTGGCGATCAAGCTGACAAATGGTGATAATTCTTTTATTTTCACCGGAGATGCGGAAAGCACCAGTGAAAAAGCCATGTGTGAATCCGGCATTGACCTCTCTTGCGATGTACTGGTTCCGGGACATCACGGTTCTGCCACAGCTACCAGCTGGGATTTTCTCCAGGCAACCGTTCCGGAATATGCAGTGATCAGCTGCGGAAAGGATAACCAGTACGGACATCCGGATAAAGATGTGATGGACAAGCTGGAATCCATGGATATTCATGTGTATCGTACCGATAAACAGGGCACGATCGTCGCTGTCAGTGACGGAACAACCATCACCTGGAACCAGGAACCGTGCAATGACTACAGCCCCGGAGATAAAGAGGATAAGGGAACACAGGCACAGACGAGCAAATCAAAAGGCAGCAGTTCTTCAGGTTCGAAGGCAACTGCAAATGAAAACTCCTCTTCCGGAAATAAGGAAGTCTCTGCTGCAAGTGCAGGTGCTTCCAGCCAGGTGGAAGCCACCCCACAGGTAACAGCGGCTCCACAGGATACTTCTTCCATTTCCAACGAAGAAATGGTATGGATCACAGCTACCGGATCCAAGTATCATAATAAAAATAACTGTGGCACCACAGACCCGAGCAAGGCAAGTGAGATCAGCAGGGCAGAGGCGGAAAGTCGGGGGTATGAGCCTTGTAAGAAGTGCTTTAGATAAGTATTTTTCGTTTTTAAAAAATACCGAATAAACCTTTCTGTAAATCATAAAAATGCATCTTGTTTTCAATGTAAAGCTCTGTTTACTGAAAACAAAATGCATTTTTATGATTTCATATTTCCGAATCGTTATCTCTATTCCACTGTCACGCTCTTCGCCAGGTTTCTCGGTTTATCTACATCCAGTCCTTTCGCCACGGACACATAATATCCCATCAGCTGCAGCGGTATCACTGCCAGTGAAGTTGCAAAATGTGGATCTGTCTTTGGAATATACGTTACAAAGTCCGCAGTATCCTCAATATTATAATTGCCGTATGTCGTCAGTCCCATCAGATAAGCGCCACGGCTCTTACATTCTACCATGTTGCTGACGGTCTTTTCATACAGTGCCGGCTGGGTCAGACAGCCGATCACCAGTGTACCATCTTCAATCAGGGAAATCGTTCCATGTTTCAGTTCACCTGCCGCATATGCCTCAGAGTGGATGTAGCTGATCTCTTTCATCTTCAGGCTGCCTTCCATACTGATGGCATAATCAATGCCACGACCAATAAAGAAAATATCTTTCGCATTGACCTGTTTTGAGGCAAACCACTGAAGGCGTTCTTTGTCATCAATGATCTTCTGAATCTTTTCCGGAAGCGTCTGCAGCTCTGCAATCAGACCGTCATATTGCTCCTGTGTGATCTCCTCTCTCACTTTCGCAAACTGGATCGCCAGCAGGTAAGAAGCGATCAGCTGGGTACTGTAGGCTTTTGTGGTTGCCACGGAGATTTCCGGTCCTGCCAGAGTGTAGAAGACATTATCTGCTTCTCTGGCGATGGAAGATCCAATCACATTGACGATTCCGAGAGTACGGACACCTTTTGATTTTGCTTCCCGAAGTGCGGCAAGGCTGTCTGCGGTTTCCCCGGACTGACTGATGATAATAGCAAGACCGTTCTTATCTAACAGTGGTTTCCGGTAGCGGAATTCAGATGCCAGTTCCACACGAACCGGGATTCTTGCAAGGTCTTCCAGCACATACTGTGCTGCCATACCTACATGATAGGCGGATCCGCATGCCACGATATAGATCTGACTGATGTTTTTGATTTCTTCCTCGGAAAGCCCCACATCGCTCAGATCGATCACACCATCATGCAGAACAGAATTCAGCGTATCTGCTACAGCTTTCGGCTGTTCATGGATCTCTTTGATCATAAAATGCTCAAATCCTGCTTTTTCTGCTGCTTCCGCATCCCATTCAATGACTTTCGGCTGTTTTTCCACCTCATCGCCATCCAGATTAAAGAACGTAATCTCTCCTTTTCTGACACGGGCCATCTCCAGGTTACCGATATAGTAAACATTTCTTGTATATTTTAAGATTGCAGGAACATCAGATGCAATAAAGGACTCTCCGTTTTCCACCCCAAGGATCATCGGGCTGTCTTTTCTCGCCACATAGATCTCTTCCGGATACTCCTTGAACATGATTGCCAGGGCATAAGAGCCACGGATACGAACCATGGCATGTGTCAGGGCATCTACCGGTGTGCCTTCGTATTTTTTATAATAATAATCCACCAGTTTGACAGCCACTTCCGTATCGGTTTCTGAATAGAAGGTGTAGCCATTTCGAATCAGTTTGTCTTTTAATTCCTGATAGTTTTCAATAATACCGTTATGAACAGCTACCACATTGCCATCATCGCTCATATGAGGATGTGCATTATTCTCAGAAGGTTCTCCGTGAGTTGCCCAACGGGTATGCCCGATTCCACAGGTTCCCGGTACAGAGTCGCCACCATTGGTCTTGTCGATCAGTTTTTTCAGGCGGCCTTTGGCTTTGATCACCTCTGCCTGTTTTTCCCCGTCTCTAACTGCGATACCGGCAGAGTCATATCCACGGTATTCCAGTTTGGACAGTCCATCCAGTAAAACCGGGGCTGCGCTGTGCATTCCGGTATAGCCTACGATTCCACACATATTATTATTTCTCCTCTCAGATCGTTTGTGTTACTGCACTTGTTTTTCGCGATTATGCATATACACTCACCATTCTGCCTGAAGTACCCGACAGAACAGTATGTTCTATTTTACGCCACATGACCTTTGGCTTTTACTACGCCGACTACCTGGTCGACATATTTCCGGCAGCATTCTTCGGTCTCGGCTTCCACCATGACACGAAGTAACGGTTCTGTTCCGGATTCACGAACCAGAATACGTCCGGTATCGCCCAGTGCCTCTTCCACTGCTTTTACCGCTGCTTTCACATCCGGATCTTCCTGGGCAGCTGTCTTATCGACTACTCTTACATTTTCCAGAACCTGCGGATAAATAGTCAGACCTTCGGTCAGCTGGCTCATCTTTGCTTTTCTCGCCATCATGACTTCCATCATCTTCAGACTGGTCAGGATACCGTCTCCGGTGGAAGCGTATTTTGAGAAAATGATATGACCGGACTGTTCTCCTCCGATCCGGCAGCCGTTCTGGTTCATATATTCGTATACATATTTATCGCCTACCGCAGTTTTTGCATAGCCGATACCCAGTTCATCGAACGCTTTATAAAGACCGAAGTTTGACATGACCGTAGTTACCACGGTGTTGGTCAGAAGTTTTCCTCTCTCTTTCATGTATTTTCCATAAATATAGAGAATGGCATCTCCGTCTACCAGATTGCCTTTTTCATCGACACACAGGCAGCGGTCGGCATCTCCGTCGTAGGCAAATCCTACATCCAGTCCGTTATCTACTACATATTTCTGCAGTCCTTCGATATGGGTGGATCCGGCATTGTTATTGATGTTGGTTCCGTCCGGCTGGGCGTTGATCACATAGGTTTTGGCTCCCAGAGCATCAAATACGGCTTTCGCGATATTCCAGGAACTTCCGTTGGCACAGTCCAGACCAACCTTGATGCCTTTGAAGGAATACATGCCAAGAGAAATCAGATAACCGACATAGCGGTTTCTTCCTGCCACATAGTCCACCGTACATCCGATCCGGTCTTTATGAGCATATGGTACTTCTTCATAAGTTTCACCAAATACTTCTACTTTTCCGTCCAGATAGTCTTCTACGAGAGCGATGGTCTCTTCATCCATCTTTTCTCCGTTTCCATTGATCAGTTTGATTCCATTATCATAATATGGGTTATGACTGGCGGAGATCATGATTCCGCAGTCAAAATTATCGGTTCTTGCCACATAGGCAACGGATGGGGTTGTGGTTACATGAAGCAGGTATGCATCTGCCCCGGAAGCTACCAGACCACCTACCAGTGTGTATTCAAACATATAGCTGGATCTCCGGGTATCTTTTCCGATTACGATCCGTGCCGGTGTATCATCCCCGTTTCTGCGTTTCTGTTCTCCGTAGTACCAGCCCAGGAATCGGCCGATTTTGTATGCGTGGTCTGCAGTTAGGTTTTCATTGGCTTCTCCACGGAAGCCATCCGTTCCAAAATATTTACCCATTTTTCTTTTTTCCCTTCATAATCACATCCGGCTGTTTGTTTCAGCCTTGGATTTTTTCGTGTGTTTGTCGGTTACTTTCATGTTTTTATTGCATAGTATATCAATAATTGGTCCGATGGACCAATTTTAATTGGATTTTTTGTAAATTCAATGGTTCTATCATAGTACAAATAGGAAAATGTTGCAAGTACTTTCATGGTTTTTAGAGATGGAAATGAAAAGTTGTCGTCTGACGGACGCCGAAAGAGCCCGGTTTCCAGGGGGACTCGCGTGGGCAGGGCAACTTTGAGCTAGTCGCTAACTTCGGCTATGATTCACGAGGGTCAGCTGACCCTCGCGAAAGCCTACGTAAGCGCCGGATCTCAAAGCTTGCCCTAACCGCCCACACAGTGCGAGTCCACCCTGGAAACCGGGCTCTTTCGGCTGAGTATTGGAAACGACAGATTGGATTCGTGTATCGTTTTTCATGCTTTTAAAAAGCAATGTAATATATATTTTATTTATTTTCTTTTATATATTTCTTCGCATCTTTTAAGAAACTACCTGTGATCAGCAGGATTACCGCTCCAATCGGAAAGGCAGCCACAATACTCACGCTTTGCAGATTGCTCATGGAGCTTTCCGCAAACAGTAATGCGATCGGCAATGCGATCAGCAGGAGGCACCACATCAACTGGATTCCCCGGTGGGGTTGTTCGCCTTCTTCGAGTTTGCGGTAACTGTAGCAGGAGGCTGTCAGGGCAATGGAGTCAAAGGAAGTTGCGTAGAAGGCAACCATCGTCAGCAGTACTATTACCATGATAACCGGGGCACAGGGCATGGTTTTGATCATGGATACGATCATTCCATAGAGATCGCCATCTTTCAGGTATTGTGCGATAAAATCAGCTTTTCCGGTTACCTGCATTCCCATGGAGTAATTGCCGAGGATGATAAAACTGATCAGAGTGGATCCAACGCCGAAACCATAACCTCCCAGAATAGTCTGGCGGACGGTTCTTCCACGGGAGATGCTGCCGATGAAAAACGGTGCTGCCACACACCAGACCATCCAGTATGCCCAGTAATAAATCGTCCAGTTCTGTGGGAAGTTTGAGGTTCTCAGAGGATCCGTAAAAGTAGAAAGTCCGATAAAGTTCTGAACCATGGTTCCCAGTGAACTCAGACCTGTCTCGATGATATAACGGGTTTCACCTCCAAACAGAAGGACAACAGCCAGCAATCCAAAAAAGAGATATATACAGATATTTGCCAGTCTGCTGATCCCCTTAAATCCATGGAGCAAAGAATATGTATATACAGCACATGTTACCAGTAAAATAATGGCATTGATAACTGTCCGGCTTATTGTAACATGAAAAAGCTCTCCGATGATCGTTGCCATCAGCGGTGTTGCCACACTGAAGGTTGTTGCCGTTCCTGCAAGCAGGGCAAATACGGCCAGAAGATCAATGATTCTTCCTGCCCAGCCATCGGTATGTTTCCCTAGGATCGGACGGCAGGCTTCAGAGTATTTCTGGCGGTTTCTTTTTCGTACATGGAGCATAAAGCCGAATGCCACAGCCAGTACCAGATAGAATCCCCACGGGATAAAACTCCAGTGAAACAGCGGATAAACGCCTGCCCATTCCTGGATGCTTCCCATCTCTTCCAGGTGAGGATCTGTCGCATATAATACCCATTCCGAGAAAGAGTAAAACAAAATATCCGCTGCAAGACCGCAGGTAAACATCATTGCTCCCCAGGAAAAGAAAGAGTATTTCGGTTTTTCTCCTTTTTCACCAAGTACGATATCGCCGTATTTCGATCCTGCGATATACAGAGACAACAGGAAAATGCCAAGTCCGATCACCAGATAATATGTTCCAAAAGTATCTCCGAAGAAAAACCGAATCTGGCTCAGAACTGCATTTGACTGATCCGGCAGGAGAAAAAACAGGATGCACAGTGCAATCACGATTCCAAGAGGAACCAGTGTAATCATCCAGTCGATCTTTCCTTTTGTATTTGTTATATTTTTATTCATCACTATTTTACTCCTTTTTTTGTGTACAAATCACGGTAGCTGTTATCCAAGGCGATCAGCTCTTCCAGGTTATCCACCTCGATCAGATCACCCGGATGCATCGGTCGGATGCCAAGCCGGTATTCCTCCGGATAGCAGAACATCGCCACATCGTCCCAGTAGATCTGTCTGTTTTTCTTCTCTTCAAATTCCACTTCCAGGTGATGTTTCAGCCGTTTTCCATCTTCTTTGCTCCATCGGGAGATGCTGTACAGCTGCCAGCCACCCTTTCCTCCGTTTCTGCTGCAGGAAACAACAATTCCGTCTTCTACCTGCTGCAGCCATTCATCCGTCTCCTCGTCCGTCCAGATACTGTTATAACCGGAACGTTCAAACTCCGGAGAAAGGATTGTTCTGTTATACACAATCTGATCACCGTCCAGGATCATGGCATTTTCTATATGATCCCGCGCTACATACAGTGAAGAAATGTTGTTGCAGGTATCATAATAGGGATTTTCAATAATTGTCACACCCTGATATTCCTGTTCCAGCGTGTAAAACTGTTCTTTCAGATAACCAACCACAATATAAATTTCCGTGATCCCATTCTCATGAAGACCCTGAATCACTGTATCGATCATCCGCACACCGTTGACTTTCACCAGTGGTTTCGGTGTGGTCAGTGTGACTGGCCGCATCCGGTTGCCCAGACCGGCAGCCATTATAATTGCCCGTTCTGCTTTATTCATGATTTTTTGCTCCTTTGATTTGACTGAGTTCTTCCTTTACGATTCTATAATACTCTTTCGCATATCGGTACTGCCGCAGCGAATACTCGCCAAACTCTACACCCAGACTTTTTTTATACTCACACCAGTTGCTCCACAAAAGTCCGCATGCTGCGATATAGCAGTAGATCTTGATCCGGATCTCATTTTTGCACCCCTCCGGAAAATAAGCATCGATCAGCGCATCCACCTGCTCCCTGTCATACATCGCATAAACAGCAAACATGGCAATATCTACATGAGGATCCTGCATCCCTGCGTACTCCCAGTCTATCAGGCGGATCTCCTCTTCACCGTTTTTTTCTATAAACAGAAAATTATCCGGCACTGCATCGATATGGGTCAGCACCCTTTCCCCACTCCACTGTTCAATATATGGACGAAGTTCCAGTACATGCTCTTTTGTCTTCTGATAATCTCGGTAATCTGAGGGAGTATTACCCCACAGCTTTTCGTAAAACTCCATCTGCCCGAAAATATCAAAGGTATGCTCCACCTGCAGTTTCATCTCATGAAACCTTCTCAGGCGCTTCATGCATTTTTCCACGTCCCCGGGACAGTCAGGATCACAGACTCTCGCACCTTCCAGAAATTCCGTGATCTTGTATCCATTCTCCGGATTGATATATGCAATGTCATCGCATATTTTCTTTCCGTCGATGGTCTGATAAACTGCTGCTTCTTCCCTCCGGTCGATCAGCTGTTCCGTTCCCTCACCGGGGATGCGCATAATGTATTTTTTTCCCTTGGTTGTAAATAAGAAGGATCTGTTGGTCATTCCCTTTTTCAGTACGGTGATGTCGGTAATCTCGTCCTGTTTTACACCAAGTGCCTGGCAGATCACCTGGATCGCATCGGTTTTTAACTGGCCGGAATGGCTGTCAAGTTCCCGCAGCTGTTCGTATGTATTGATTTCTACAACATCCGAACCGTGTACAACCCTTGCAGCAACGATCATTTTATCTTTTCGATATAAGGCTTCCTCCCAGAAAACACCGTCATATCGCAGATCCCTGCTCAGCTTTTCTATATTTTCCGCAACGATACCTGCTTCTTCCCCGGTCAGATAACAGATTCCGATCATTGCATTGCCACCATTTCCTTCCGGAACCGTGACCAGTTCCATTTTCCGGTTGACGCGGACAGAACTTTCATTTTCTACCAGATCACTGACCATGTACCAGGAGTAGGACTCGTACCGGTCAAAGGGATTCCGGTCACACCAGATGTCGCAGGGAATGATATACGCATTCTCCAGATGGCGTCTCACCAGCCTGACAGAATGTAAATTGTTTTTCGTCATATAGTCCGGATTAACCACCAGTTCCACACCAAACTCATCGATCAGATACTCATATCGCTCTTTCATAAATCCGACTACCACATAGATCTCCCGGATCCCGACTTCATGAAGCTGACGAATCTGCCGCTCGATCAGAGGTTCTTTGTTGACTTCCAACAATCCTTTCGGCACCTCCGTGTTGATGGGAACCATCCGCATCCCGAAACCGGCTGCCAGGATAATCGCTCTTTTCGGAGACCGCTCCTGAAATTCTTTCTTTGCCCGGGAAGTTGGCCATAACTGCTCATCCAGATACCCCTGAGCCACCAGTTCTTTCACCGAACGATTCACCACCCCCAGCGAATGTCCGGAAGCTTCTGCCAGCATCCGCTGGTTGATAAAGGGAGTCTGTAATAATATTTTCATGATATCGCTTTCTTGCTTGTTCATATACAGTATATTTTCTCCTTTTGTGAACATTTGATTTATAAATAACCCGGTCTTCACCTGGAAAACCGGGTACGAATTACTCTTGCCATACTTTAGCACAATAAACAGGATTTGTCAAATTATTTCCCTGATTTTCTCCTGCAGGATCTTTCCCACCACTTCGGAAAACTGCTGAATATTCTCGATCCGCACAAAATCTCGTCCGAAGATCCGGTGGGCGGTCTGAAGTCCGCGCTCTGTCCCCATGAAAATACCTACGACCTGAATGCCTTTCCTTTTCAGGTGCTGTACCTGTTCGGTCGTGTCTTCCACTGCAATCTGATCCGTGTATTCTCTGTTTTTGTAAAATGCACCTTCTGCTGCGATCCGGTCATCCTGCGGACTTCCATCGGTGAGGACGAGCAATAACTTCTTCTCCTGTTCACTGTTTTCCATCAGATGACCGGCTCCCCGAAGTGCCAGACCGTCGCGGTTATTCCCCGCCGCCACATAGGAAAATACCTCTTCTGCCCGGTCTATCTCCCCGTAAGACTGAAACAACCGCAAAACCGTATATCCGCGAATACTGCAATAAGAATACACCTGTAGCGGAATCCTGCAAAGATCCAGACTTTTCACAAGAATATAGGATTGCGCTGCAATCTGTTCCTGACTGTCTTTCCGGGAGGAGGACGCATCAATCAGGATATCTACGGAGAACCCTGCATCTGACACCTCTTCTCTTTTTTCAAAGATTCTTGGATCCTCCAGATACAGTGCTCTCCATACCTGACTGGCACAGATTTTTCCCTGTCTTGCCCGTAAAGGAACGTCATCAAGGCGGGTATCCAGTTCCAGACGGAGTTTTTCTGTCATTCTGCGGATACTGTTCTCATAGATGGTTCGATTTTTCTCGTAATACTGCCAATTTTTCTCTGTCTGTCTTCTGCAATTCTCCCGGAACTCCTGAATCTCCTTTGCCTCTCTTCTGTCAATCTTCTTTTCCGCTTCAGCCGCTTTTTCGTTCCACCATTCTCCGGCCGGAGAACCAGCCTTCGAATATCCTTCGGTTATATAAATATGGCTGTTTTTATGATTCTCTGTACACAATTCTTCTTCCATCAGTTTTTCTTCCCCGGGAGAACAGATACTGGAACCAAAACATCCCTAAATATACGCCCGGTCTTTTTCCCCGTCTCCCTTCCTGGAAAACTGAAGCAGATAATGTCTGGCTCTTTCCATGGTTCCTCCGTTTCCGGACTCTTCCCACACCGGATCGTCATACCGCTTTGTCTTCACGTAGGTAGCATGCATCTTGCCGATCGAATGAAATGCAGGCAGCAGTTTTTGCAGAAAATACGTCCCCCGCTCTTTTTTTATCGGCTTCGGTTCATAAGAAAAATATTTCCACAGGATCACTTTCATCCTGGCGATGATCTGTTCGATCTCCATATCTCCGGTAAACGTCAGTTCCTGAAGCAGTTCTTCCATTCTTCCGGATAATCCGGAGTCCTGACCCAGAATAGCCGCACAATGTCCGTTTCGCAGCTGATCAATCAGTTCATATTCTTTAAATGAACGATACCTCCCCAGATTTTCCTGTGCATATTCCTGGCGAAGATCCGTAAGTGCCGGCCGATGCGCCTGTTCTTTTTCGTATAATGCCTGTTCCAGACCGATCCACAGCATCCCCTGATACAGTTCCTCCTGCCTGCCACCGAGCATATGAAAAAATGTTTCCAGTTTTTGGGCATCATACCACTTATAACTGAGACCGATAATAATATTCAGATACATATCCGCCGTCCCATCCGGTGCATAGGCGAGAAACAGCGGTTCCAGCCCATACTGTTCCGCCGCTGCCCAAACAAAATTTCTCGCTCTCCGTTCTTCCTGCATCTCCTGCTGTTCCATGTCTTTGCACTGTCCTTTTATTATGATAGAGTGTTTATGCGAATTCTTTTCTGTAAGAACCTCATTTTTCTTCAAATAAATCTTCCGGTTTCATCTTTTTTGAGATTCGTCCCCGAATCGTATCCTGAATCAGTGTCTGCTCATATGGGTCAAAGGTTTTATTGGTAATTCCCATGTCCAGCGCATCCTGTACGTTCAATCCTTTTTCCATCAGTGCCACACCGTCAAGAAGCCCACGAAGATCCATGGCACGGGAAGAAATCTGGGCATTTTCACACTTTTTCTGAAGATCCAGGTAGACGGCTGCCAGTTCTTTTGCACCTTCAGTTTTCAGTGTCGGATAGTGATCCTGTAATAACAAAATCAGGTGTTCCTGCGAGATCATCGGCATTCTGATCACCACAAAGCGGGAAACCAGTGCTTCGTTCAGTTCTTTTGTTCCCGCATACCCATAGTTCATCGTGGCGATGAACCGGGTGGCTGGGTGCAGGTCGATCCGCTCATATCCCGGCACATCGATGCTTCTTCGAAAGTCCAGCGTTCCATGAAGTACCGCCAGAGCCTCACTTTTCGCCATATTGATCTCGTCGAGTACCGCAAATCCGCCATGCTGCGCCGCACAGCAGATCGGACCCGGACGGAAAGTTACTTCCTGTTTTTTAAAAGTATCCATACCGATCAGGGATGCAGCATCCATATTGACATGAAACGATACATCCCACCGCGGTCTTGCGAATGCGGCGGCAAGATTTTCCGCAAAAATATTTTTTCCGGTGGCTTTATGACCGACAAGCAAAATATTTTTTCCGCATAAAAGTGCCGTCACTGTCTTTTCCCAGATATCTGTTCCATAATAAATGTTACTCGGAACGGGTATCCTGGGCTGAAACTGTGGCTCCACGGGATATTGTTTTCGAAATTCAAGTATGGACTCCTTTAATTCCGGTCTGATCTGCAGATGCTCTATGATATCAAACACCATTGATTACTTCCTTTCTGTTTCTTTCTGAAATGCTGTAACTATCATATCACAAATCTGTTATTTGTAAAATCAATCCGGTTGTGAAGCTGTTGCTTTCGTGATAAGATATCTGCATACATTATTTATGAGGGGGAAGGTTCATGAAAAAATGTTCAAGCTGCGGTGCGACTTATAATGACAGCACAAATTTTTGCAGTTCCTGCGGCACACGGCTGACTGCTGTGTCAGCACAAAGATCCAGACATCCCGGGCATAAAAAGAAGCAGCACAGGCTCGTTGGCCGGCTGGCTGTTCCCGCTGTCGTTCTTATTCTTGTTTTATCCACCGTTTTTATTTTCTTCTGTCGAAAGGAGTATAAGCCTTTGATCATTGATCATAATCCATCTATCTATACCTACGAAGATCTGGTTTCAGATACTGATCTGTTAAAATCCCGTTATTCCTCTGTTTTCTCTGCGGACAGTCTCGGAGAAACTGCAGATGGGCGGCAGATTCTCCATTTTATTATCGGAAATGAAGATGCTTCCAGAAAAATATTGGTCAACGGCGGTATTCACGCCCGGGAATATATCACCTGTCAGCTTGTCATGAAGCAGACAGTCTCTTTCCTTAAACATATAAAAAGCGGAGATTCCTACGGAGATATTTCCTACAAAGATCTGCTTCAGGATACAGCGATCCATGTGATCTGCATGGTAAATCCGGATGGTGTTTCCATCAGTCAACAGGGACTGGACGGTGTTCAGACCGATACAGTCCGGAAGAATCTGGAACAGATCTCACAGATGGATGGGGCTTCTCTTTCAGATAATGATTATCTCGAACAATGGAAATCCAATGCAAACGGTGTGGATCTGAACCGAAACTTTGATGCTTTATGGGACAGTTACGCGGATCCTGCCGGACACCCATCTGCCGATCATTACAAAGGAACGGCACCCGGATGTGAAGCAGAAAGTAATGCTCTTATTCAGCTTACTCTACAGGAACACTTTTCCCGTACGATCAGCTATCACACACAGGGAGATGTCATTTACTGGTATTTCGGCCAGGAAGGCAGTCTCTACGACCAGACTCTCTCTTTTGCCAACACGATCGCTGCTGCAACAGGCTATCCACTGGACGCTGATTATCAGGCTCTCGATCCCGCCGGGTATAAGGACTGGGCGATCCTGAGTCAGAGGATTCCCAGTCTGACCATCGAAGTCGGCACCGGAGATACCCCTGTTTCACCTGATCAGTTTGAAACTATCTGGGAGGAAAATCAGTTTGTGTGGGAGGAAATGCTTAAAACATTATAATCATACATAAAAGACAGCCATACAGGAGTAAATCTTTGTCTTCCTCTGTATGACTGTCTTTTTCGATTATTTGCTTACAGATTTGTATTTCTCAGATCCAGCTGTCATCTCCACCGGTGATTGCCAGGCTCAGCAGGGCATCCATTTTTTCTACTTCTTCCACACCTTCTATTTTCTCGATCAGTTCTGCGGTATCAAGAACATCTTCCAGGGACTCATCCGGACCGATTTCATAGTCAATCTCGGCTTCGCAGTCCGGGCATGGGATTCTTTTCATCGTCTGCAGGGACAGGAATCGATTGCCGCATTTTTTACATTCATAAAATCCGCACTCTTTGGTGCCGTCTGGTACGTAATACATTATTTTATACTCCTCTTTTCTTTCTGAGAATAAGCAAAAAAGTCATCCGCTTTCTTATCAATTTTACCATTCCCACAACCGGATAGCAAGTATCACGACTGCCTGCTTTATTTTCATCTTGCTATTTCCCCCTGGAACAGATACAATAAGTACAGATCTTTTCCATCCTGTGGCTAGGGGTAAATCAATTTTTATACAGGGAGAATTTTAATTATGATACGTTTTAATAATGATTACAATCACGGTGCCCATCCTGAGATTCTGGAGGCGTTGAGTGCTGTCAATGATAATAGTTTTGGAGGGTACGGTGAAGATGAATGGTGTAAAAAAGCAGCCGACCTGATCCGAGAAAGAGTTCATTGCCCGGATGCAGCCATTCACTTTTTCCCGGGTGCTACGCAGGCAAACTTTATCGTGATCGCCAGTGCGCTTTCTTCTGTTCAGAGTGTGATCGCTGCAGATACAGGACATATTAACTGTCACGAGGCAGCTTCCGTGGAAAATACAAACCACAAGATTCAGACGATTCCAAATACAGACGGAAAAATCACCGCCACACAGATTGACGCATGCGCCGGTGCTTATTATGAGGAAAACGAACCGGAATATTATACAGAACCTAAGATGGTTTATTTGTCTTTTCCTACCGAACAGGGCACTTTGTATTCACTGGAAGAGTTAAAAGCAATCCGTGAGGTTTGTGATAAATATGGAATGTATTTGTTTGTGGACGGCGCACGTCTTGGATATGGACTTGGTGCTGTGGAAAATGATATCAGCGTTGAGGATTTTGCAGCTCTTACGGATGTTTTTTATTTTGGCGGAACAAAATGCGGCGCTTTGTTTGGTGAGGCTGTGGTTATCACTTCGAATGATCTGAAACGGAGATTTAAAGCTTTTATGAAGCAAAACGGAGCAGTTCTGGCAAAGGGATGGCTTCTGGGACTACAGTTTTATACGTTGCTGGAGAATGATCTTTATTTTGAAATCACGAAAAAAGCGGATGTGCTGGCTATGAAAATCCGGGATGCTTTTGCAAAGAAAGGGATTCCTTTCTGGGTAGAGAGTCCTACGAATCAGCAGTTTGTGATTTTAAATGAAAAGCAGCAGGAAGTGCTTGGACAGAATTATACATTTGAAAAAACCGGAAGTACACCGGACGGGGTTATTGCGAGATTTTGTACGAGTTGGGCTACCACAGAGGAGGAAGTGGATCAGTTGATCGGGGATATTGAGAAATTGTAACTTGTCTGTTGTTCGTTCGAAGAGGGAGCTTCAGGACTTCAGGACGGACGAAAGGGAGTGCATGCCCGGTGGGGGCGGACAACCGCTGGTAACGCAAATCTGAGCTAATCGTCAACTCCGACTATGTTCACGAGGGTCGGCTGACCCTCGTGAAAGTCTGCGTAGACGCTGGATCTCATCTTTGCTAAAAGCACCAGCAAAAGGCTGTCCACCCCCACCGGGCATGCACTCCCTTTCTGGGTATTGGCTGTAAACAAAACAAAAAATCTTTTCTGGGCGTCATTATCATAGAAGATTATTATTTACAGCCTTTTCTTCATAGTCTCACAAAAAGTCTTTTCTGAACATCTTAGTCGAGGTTAATAAACCGGTTTCTATCTTTTATTTATTTTTATATTTTCGGGCAATCTCCTGCATTTGCTCCCATTTCTGTTCCATGTCCCACACCAGTTTCAGCTGTGTTCTCGTACGATCCAGATTGTGGGTCGGATAATCAACCTTAAAGTATGTATCCCCGGAGAGATAATCTGTCAGGAATCTCATACCACACTCATAAGTCATTACCTTCGCCCCGATCGGCAGACACTCAATCTCCATATCGGTCAACGCACCACCGCATCCTTCTACGAAACCTTTTGCATAAATATCATACAGTTCCATATCACAGGAGATCCTGGAAAGATCTTTCTCATCCTCTGCGCCTGTGCTTGCACCAAAGCGGATGGAATCACCAAAATCATTCACTGCCAGCCCCGGCATAACAGTATCCAGATCGATCACACAAAGACCTTTTCCGGTAGTATTATCCATCAGAACATTGTTGGACTTGGTGTCATTATGTGTTACACGAAGCGGAAGTTCTCCTGCCTCTAACAGATCACCCAGCACACAGGCGACATCGTATCGATCCTTTATAAACCGAATCTCCTGCTGTACTCCTGCGGCTCTTCCGCATACATCTTCTTCGACCGCTTTCTCAAATGCTGCAAACCGCGCCTTGGTATCATGGAAGCCGGCAATGGTCTCCGTCAGAGTATCCGCCGGAAAATCTGCCAGCATTCTCTGGAAATTACCGAAAGCCACTGCACTCTGATAAAAGTCCTGTGGATCTTTTACTTCTTCCAGTGCATATGCATCTTCTACAAAATGATATGCTCTCCAGTACTCTCCAAAACTGTCTATAAAATACGGTTCACCTGACTTTGCACATACAAAATCAAGTGTCTCTCTCTGTGGATCTCCTCCCTGTGCCCTGATCTGTTCTTTCAGATAGTCTGTCACATGGAGAATATTATTCATCAGCGAAACCGGATCCCTGAATACGGACCGGTTCATGTGCTGCAGTGAATACCGATGTGTTTCGCCGTCTCTGTCAAATGACATCATAAAAGTATCGTTAATATGACCATTTCCACAAGGTGTACACTCCAGAAATGTTCCATCAATATCAAATCCCCGGATTGCCTCCTGTCTTCCTGTCTGTAAGTTCTCCCGATTCATAGTTCTATATCCTTTCATATCTCCGGTATATTCGATTGGTATTACCTTTCCAAAGCCAAATTTCCATACCGGTATTTCTAATTTGTTTTTTCATACGGATGCCGGTCATATCGTAATCTCAGTCTGTTTTCTACTCCGTATCATATGTGTCATAATATTCAGTATACCATATTGTCAGAAAAACTCAACTTAAAATTCTGTATTTCTATATCTGTATTGTAGAATCGGTATCGATACAAAATCAAAACCCCTTAATTTCTATAACCGCCTCATCTGTATCCAAAGCTTTTACTTCTTCTACCGTCAGTCCTACAAATTCTGCTATCTCTACATATGATAACTTATGAGATTTTAACATACGTCTGGCTACCGCTATTCGTTCCGCATCTCTGCCTTCTTCTCTGCCTTCCTCCCGGTCAAACTCTCTTTGCCTCTCTTCGTCGTACTCATAAAGACACATCTTCACAACCGTTACTGAAAACTTATAAAAAGTTATAAACTTTTATGTTTCATTCCTGCTTCAACGAGTATGCTTTTGATGATATAAATATCAATCTACTCACAAGTTCTTGT